>Ga0222712_10001152_pt1 | contig 33748 bp, 53 predicted proteins | sample C33_657DmetaG_FD_165043 | JGI IMG/M metagenome (GOLD analysis project Ga0222712, IMG submission 165043) | Estuarine water microbial communities from San Francisco Bay, California, United States - C33_657D | ecosystem: Environmental > Aquatic > Marine > Unclassified | place: USA: California...
GCACGGTGTACGGCTCCGCGAAATTCCCGATTTTTCAAAATTCAATGTTTGCGCGGTTTTTGCGTAGACTGGTTTGCATGACTGAACTGCGCATTGAAACTGTAAACATAAACAGCTTGACCCCTGACCCGGCTAATGCACGAAAGCATGACGGCAAAAACTTGCAGGCAATAGCTCACTCACTAGAAAAGTTTGGGCAACGTAAACCAATTTGCGTAACGCCTGACTCAATCGTTGTTGCTGGCAACGGCACAGTAGAAGCTGCAAAGTCTTTAGGTTGGACTGAGATTGTGATTGCTCGCACTCCTGTCGGTTGGTCGTGGGAACAGATACGCGCCTTTGCACTTGCTGACAATCGCACAGCAGAACTTGCTGAATGGGATGACAAGGTTCTTGCTGATCAGTTGCTTGAGTTAGATGCAAACGGTTGGGAACTTGAGCAGTTAGGTTTTGAGTCATTGCAACCACCATTAGGTGATCAGAGCGATGAACCGTTAAAATTCAAAGAGGATAAAGTTTGTCCAACTTGCGGTTCTTCAATTAAGGAATAACTATGGCTCCGCGTGGCAGACCACCAAAACCGATTGAACAGAAAAGACTTACTGGCAACCCCGGCAAACGAACATTGCCAGATCAGAAAGAACTTGTGTTGTTGCCTTCTGCTTACGACATTCCAGAACCTAACCGCCCACTAGGTAGTGCAGGCACAGAACTTTGGGAACGCATCTGGGGTATGGGTCAAACTTGGTTAAGTCCATTGACTGACATTGAGATTCTGCTTATGACTTGCGAGCTACTGGATGAACGCCGTAACTTGCGCATTCAGGTTTTGCAAAACAACAGACCAGACGAAAGAAAAGCCCTGCGCGATCTAGACCGTCAGTTAGTTGCTAACTTGTCGCTGTTAGGTTTTACACCAACTGACCGTTCAAGACTGGGCGTAGCTGAAGTTAAACGCGCATCTAAGTTAGAAGAACTGAAGGCTCGTGCCAGCCAAAATTGAATCTTGGCCACCAACTTGGCTTACACCTGTGAACAAAGCTGCGCTTAATAAATCGCGTGGCTTACAAGTATCTGACTTCATAGATACCTTTGCTATTCAGACTAAAGAAACAGTTGCTGGTTATGCAGGTGACAAAATGCAACTGCGCGCTTGGCAACACGAATTGTTTAGGCATTTGTTTGCTGTTGGAACTGATGGCAAGTTTAGACACCGCACCGCGCTTATTGGTATGGCTCGCAAGAACGGCAAGAGCGCACTAGGTTCTGGCATTGGTTTGTGGTCGCTGATTATGGGGCCTGCTGGTGGTGAAGTTTATTCCTGTGCAGCTGATAAAGAGCAGGCTCGCATTGTCTTTGGTGATGCTAAGAAAATGATTCAGGCTGAACCAGAACTAGAAGAACTGTGCAACGTCTATCGGGATGCAATCGAAGTACCAGCAACGGGTTCTGTGTATCGCGTTCTTTCAAGTGAGTCGTTTACTAAAGAAGGCTTATCGCCAACAATGGTTATCTTTGACGAACTTCACGCAGCACCAAACCGCGAACTCTTTGACGTAATGCAACTTGGTATGGGTGCAAGACGTGAGCCAATGCTTATTGGTGTTACTACTGCCGGGGTCAAGGCTGATTCATCCGGTCAAGACTCAATCGCATACAGCCTGTATCAGTACGGCAAGCGCGTAGCTCAAAAAGAAATAGACGATCCAACATTCTTTATGGCTTGGTGGGAAGCGCAGGCAGAAGCAGACCACCATTTAGAACAGACTTGGAAAGATGCCAACCCTGCCTTTGGTGATCTGAACGACCCTAAAGATTTTGAAGCAATGGTTAAGCGAACACCAGAAGCAGAGTTTAGAACCAAGCGATGCAACCAATGGGTAAGCAGTCAGACCGCATGGCTACCTAACGGTGCATGGGAACAGCTAGAAGTTAAGCGTGAGATTGGCGCAGATGTGCCAGTTGTCTTGGGCTTTGACGGTTCGTTTAGTGGTGATGCTTCTGTAATCATTGGCGTAACGGTAGAAGAACAGCCCTATGTCTTTATGGTCAAGGCTTGGGAAAAACAGCCTGAAGATGATTATGAATGGCGCGTAGACATTCTTGAAGTTGAGAATACGATCATTGAATTCTGTGGCACACATAACGTAAAAGAAATTGCGTGTGACCCGTTTCGTTGGCAACGCACAATGCAAGTCTTAGATGAAGCAGGATTCCCGATTGTCGAATGGCCTTCCACTTCACCTGCTCGTATGGTTCCAGCCTGTGCCAAATTCTATGATGCAGTGGTATCTAACAAGCTAACCCATGACGGCAACCCATTACTTACGAGACACCTATCAAACGCTGTGGTTAAGACTGACAGACTTGGCCCAAGAATCGTGAAGGAACACAGAGGTTCACCGCGAAAGATAGATGCTGCCGTTGCTAGTATCATAGGATTTGATAGGGCAACTGTTTCAAGAGAAGAACCCGTTGTGCCACAGTTCTTTAGCTTCTAGGAGTTTGCGTGATCCCCTCAATCCTGCAAGTGGTTGGTCTAGCAACAATCTCGATAGGTCTAGGTTTGTTCATCCTGCCATTAGGAATAGTCGCAGCTGGCGTAAGTATTTTGCTTGTCGGTATCGCATTTGAGAAAGGCAAGTAATGCTTGGAAATTTGACCGGCGGTAATAAAGAGGAACGCGCAATTAGTTTCCAGTCAATCTGGGGTTCTGGCGATTCGTTTGCTTTCACAACAGAAGCAGGAACGAACATAGATCAGACACAAGCAATGAAGATAAATGCTTTCTATGCTTGTGTGCTTTTGATCTCTGACACTATTTCAACGCTTCCAGTTGATTGCTTTCGCAGAGTAGATGGTGATCGCGTACCATTTCGCCCACAACCTAGTTGGGTGCAAAGACCAGACGTAGACCTATTGCGTTCTGAGCATTATCAGCAAGTTCTTATTTCTCTATTGCTAGACGGCAACGCTTTCGTTCGTGTATTCCGTGATGGTCGTGGCGATGTAGTGAACCTAGTTTGCATTGCGCCTAACCGCGTTCAGGTTGTGCGCAACATTCGTACTCGTGAGATCGAATACATCATTGACGATAATCAAGAGATTCCAGTTAGCAAGCGCGACATGCTACAAATCACAGAGTTGCGCAAGGCTGGCGATCTACGCGGTACTTCCCGTGTTACAGAGATGAAAGACAACCTTGGTCTTTCTAGTGCGTTGCAGTCTTTTGCTTCTCGTTTCTTTGGTCAGGGTGCAACTACTCAAGGCATCATTGAAACCCCACAAGACTTAAAGAGTGATCAAGCGAAGCAACTGGTTGATAGCTTTAGCAATCGTCACGATGGCTACCGCAAGGCTCACAAGACTGGATTACTTACAGGTGGCGCAAAGTTTGTAAAGACTGGCATTAACCCAGACGAAGCCCAGATGCTAGATAGTCGCAAGTTAGCCATTGAGGAAATTGCAAGAATCTTTAGAGTTCCACCGCACATGATCGGCATTACTACGCCGGGTGCAATGTCCTACGCATCAGTAGAACAAAACAACATTAACTTTGTAACTCATACCTTGCGCCCTTATGTCGCTAAGATTGAAGATGCTTACAGCGCATTGTTACCTGACAACGCGTTTATTCGTTTCAATGTAGACGGCTTACTACGCGGTGACTTTGCTACCAGAATGAATGGCTACTCAATCGGTTCACAGGCAGGATTCCTTTCAGTCAATGACATTAGAAGATTCGAGGATTTGCGACCTGTTACAGGTGGTGACGTTTATCGTGTTCCTTTGGCTAACGTGGATCTGGGTGCTGCTTCACTCGTTGAAACCGACAAGCGCGTTACGATGGCTCAGAAACTTATCTATTCTGGGTTCGATCCTGCTGGCGTTCTGGCTGCTCTAAATCTGCCTGCAATAAATCACACAGGCGTTCCGTCTACACAGTTGCAACCGATTTCACAGATTGACCCAGAAAACCCGGAGTCTGTTTATGACGTACAACGTACACACGATGTAAACGTTCAGATTCCTGAAACGGTTGTAAACGTACCGCCAGCCGTTATCAACGTTGCACCACCTAACATCACCGTTGAAGCACCACAGCAACGCGCAATAATTCGCACCGTTGAGCGTGATGACGATGGCAAGATTGTTACTGTTACTGAAAGAGTTGAGGGCTAATGGCTACTGGAATGAGCGCACACTTAGCGAATAGCTTGCTAAATGCTTTAGGCAATAACACTGCTTTTGCCGTGACTAGCGTTTATGTGCAACTACACATAGGCGATCCCGGTGTTGATGGCACTGCCAATACTGCTACTGAAACAACTCGCAAGGCTGTTTCATTTGCTGGTGCTTCTGCTGGCTCTATCGCTTCTGATGCTGACGTAACTTGGACAAACATTAGCGGTTCACAGGATGCAACATTCTTCACCGCTTGGGATGGTTTGACTGGTGGCAGTTTCTTATTCTCTGGAACGATCACAGGTAACCCATACACGGCAGGCGATACTTACACAATTTCGTCAGGTTCATTTACAACTTCGCTGACATTAGTGAGCTAAGACATGAGTTCATCTGAACTCAATAACTTTGAATTAAACCTTGACCGTTTAGCGCGACTTGCGCAGATGGTCTTAGACCAACGCGCTTTAGATTCAACTGTTATTGGTGGCAAGTCTGCCTATTCAGCAAATGACTTAGTTTATGACTCAGCCGTATCTACTTATGACGGCACACTGACTCAGTTAGCCAGAAGTTCTGCAAGCCTTAATGGTCTAAGCGCAAGCATTGCATCTACGCCAGTAGTCGTAGTTTCTGCATCTGGTGCTTTAGGTGGATTGACCAGTTCAAGCATTTCAGCAGTTAGCCACACGGCTTCATCTACCGCATCACTTGGGTCTATGAATTCCACAGCTACAACTATTCCACAGGTCTTGCCTGTTTTAGATGCTTCGCTTGGTGATCTTGCTAACTCTGTGAATGCAACCGTTACGCACATTGCAACGGCTGCATCTGAGCTAGGCGCACTAACTTCAACTGCAAATACTCTGCCAATAGTTAAACCCGTATTTATGGCTTCTCTAGGAACGCTAGAAGCAACCGCTACTGCAACTGTTATACCGCCAACACCACCAGAGCCAGTCGCACCGGGATACGGATCAAATCGCCCTTACCCTGCACCACCGCTACGCCAGCCAAAGGTTGAGCCAGCACCACAGCCACCAACGCCAGTAATCGTAGAAACACCACCAGCGCGACCTGTGAAAGTTCCTGCAACAATTACGGCTACAACATCAGCACTAAACCCAGCATTCTCGATTAGCGTTCAAGCGCAAGTAGAATGGTCAATACTAGAGGATGAAGCAGAGCTGCTTCTACTGCTTTAAGGATTTCAATGCCACTATCAACAGCGCAGTTCACACTAACTGCAAACACACCGCGCCAGATAGTCCCACCTGATCGCATGAACCAACACGTTTGCATTCACAATCACGAACATTCGCAAAACAGCGAGATTTACATCGGCAATTCTCACGTTACAACAACCACAGGAATCCACGCAGTTGCAACGCAAACTTCAATGATTACGATTGGCCCCGGCGATGATCTTTGGGCTGTATCCGATACCAATGGAGTAGAGATTCAAGTGCTAGTAGTTAAGCAGGACTAATGCCGTATTTCATAACAGACACCGCAGAGGGTTGCTCAGGCTGGGCAACTATTAAAGACGATGGCGAAGTTATTGGTTGCCACACGACAAAGCAAGATGCCATAGATCAGATGGTTGCTGTGTCAATAGCTGAGGACATGGAGCCGGGTGGGGAACGTACCGCTAATGATTTACAAAATGAGAAATGGCGTTCAATCGCGCTAAACTTAAACAAGGATGAAAGGCAGTCAATGACCACCAATGTAGAACGCCGAGTTAATACCGTTGAGTTTGATGTTCGTAATGGGGAAGCATCTAGCGATGGCATGAGTTTCACTGGCTATGCAGCCGTGTTCAATAGCCCGTCAGAGCCACTACCGTTCACTGAGGTTATTCGTGAGGGTGCATTCAAGCGTTCCTTGAAGTCACGCAATGAGATCAAGCTATTTATGAACCACAACACAGACGTTGTTCTAGGTTCTACACGCGCTGGAACTCTTAAACTAACTGAGGATTCACGCGGTCTACTTGCTCAGGCTGAACTGCCAGACACAAGCGCAGGGCGCGACCTATCGGTTCTTATGAAGCGTGGCGATGTATCGAGCATGTCATTTGGATTTAGCGTTCCACCAAAGGGTGATGCTTGGTCAAGCGATGGCGCAACTCGTGAACTGCATCAGGTTCGTTTGCATGAAGTTTCTATCGTTACTGGATTCCCAGCCTATGAAGCAACAACTGCATCTGTTCGTTCCTTGGACATTTTGGCACAGCGCACTGCTGTTGATGTAGATGCTCTTAGCGATGCGATCCTAAAGCTAGAAGCCGGGGAAACTCTAGATGCTAACCACGCTGATTTGATTAGCGAAGTAGTGCAGAAGTTACGCGCTGACCAGCCAAGCGAAGTAGACATGCTAGAGATCAAGCGCAAACAACTTGACCTAATGCTAAAAGCGTTCTAATCTAAATTCAAAGAACAGGCTCAGATGTGGGGAAGCATCTGGGTCTGTTTTTATTTGTGCCATAATTAGATAAGCATTCTGTGGAGCCATAGGTGCGCTACTGTCGTGGAGCCACGCAGAACCTGTAAGACCCAATCCAATCTAAGACTTTAGGAGTCCACATGTCTGACTACATCCGTCAGCAAGCGGAAGCTCGTGCAAAGGCTTGGGAAGAAGCAAAGGCTCTTCTCGACTCAGCAGCAGCTGAAAAGCGCGATCTAACCGCAGAAGAAAACCAAACCTATGACCGCATCATGGCTGACCTTGATTCACGTTCACAGGTAATGGAAACAATGAAAGCCCAAGCAGAGCGTGAAGAACGTGCTGCAGAAGCAATGAAGGGCTTTGAAGCCCAAGTAAAGCCAGCCGTTGCATCTGTTCCAGAAATCAACGAAGCTGACCTAATCCGTTCCCTTGCTCGTGGTGAGATTCGTTCCCACTCGTTCGAGAAGCGCGATGTAACAAAGGGTTCAACTGGCGCACCAGTACCGACCTCTTTCTACGATCAGGTAATCATGCTTGCTCGTCACGTTGGCCCAATGCTAGAAACATCCACCATTCTTAATACTGCTGGTGGGGAAAACTTGCAGATCCCGTCACTAAGTGCGTACAGCACTGGCACTGTTTCTTCAGAAGCTGCTGCTATTGGTGAAAGCGATCCAACATTCAACGCATTCAAGACCCTTGGTGCATACAAGTATTCATTCCTAACCCAGATCAGCCGTGAAATGGTTGAAGATGCAGGCGTGGACATTCTTGGATTCCTTGCACAGCAAACAGGTAACGCACTTGGCTACGCAGTCAATGGCGCACTAACAACTGGAACAGGAACAGTTCAGCCAACAGGCATCGTAACTGCTGCTGGTTCAGGCATCACTGGTGGAACTGGCGTAACAGGCGCATTCACTGCTGACAACCTAATTGACTTGGTTTACAGCGTTGATACCGCAGGTCGCACCCTACCGGGTACAGGATGGCAGATGAACGCACAGTCAATCGCTGCTGTTCGTAAGCTAAAGGATTCAGCCGGACAGTACCTGTTCAGCCCATCCCTATCTGCTGATGCTCGTGATCTATTGCTTGGATATCCTATTTTCGAGAATCCAGCAATGGCAGCTCCAGCAACAAGCGCGAAGTCAGTAATCTTTGGTCACTTGCCAAGTTACTTTGCTCGCACCGTTGGTGGATTACGCCTAGATCGTTCGGATGACTATGCCTTCCAAAACGATTTAATTACGTTCAGAGCGACCCTTCGGGTTGACGGCAACCTCATCCAGACTTCACATGTGAAGTACTTTGCAGGTGCAGCTTCCTAATAAGGAAACCCCAAAACGTGGAACCCCACCGAGAGCGCAGGCTTGGTGGGGTTCTGCTTTTATTTGACCATGTTTTAATGTAAGGTTCAAAGCACCTGCGAATAAAGGAACTCCTGTGTCAAAGCAATTAGCAATCGGTTGGAATAGCAATGCACCTTGGGCTGCAACTGGTTATGGAACTCAAACAGCACAAGTAACTCAGCGACTAAAAGAACTGGGTCACAATGTAGCGATCTTTAATAACTACGGTCTAGAGGGAAGCAACACAGACTGGAACGGAATGCCCGTTTATCAACGTGGCGCAGACCTCTACTCAAATGACGTAGTACCTGCTCACATGCACGATTGGACTTCACGCCACCCTAAACAGGGTCACATTCTTTTTACTCTTTATGACGTATGGGTATTTAAAGGCCCTAGATGGGCTGACTGGAATGTTGCTAGTTGGGTTCCCATTGACCACATCCCTGCACCGCCAGAAGTAACCAAGTGGTTGCGACAAGATTTTGTAACTCCTATTGCTATGAGCCAGTACGGGCAAACAATGATTGAGAACGTAGGCATTGAATCCCTTTATGTGCCACACGGCATCGAGTCAGTCTTTAAGCCAATGAAACGCCATAAGGGAACTACCGGCAGAGATTACATTGGAGTTGGCGAGGACAAGTTTGTTGTCGGTATGAACGCAGCCAACAAAGGCGTAAGCCCTAACCGCAAAGCATTTGGTGAGAACATCTTGGCGTTCTCTATGTTTGCTCAGATGCACGATGACGTAGTTCTTTATCTGCACACAGATCAGATGGGCGCACTAGGTGGAATCAAACTGATGCAGTTGCTTCAATCCTGTGGAGTGCCAGAGGACAAGTTTAAGTTCGTTGATCCTTACGTTTACCGCACCGGGATTGACCAGCAGACTCTAGCCACGATCTATACGGCGATGGATGTTCTGCTTGCCACTTCATACGGCGAGGGCTTTGGTATTCCTACTGTCGAAGCGCAAGCCTGTGGCACACCTGTAATCATTAGCGACTTTGCAGCTTCAACGGAGCTACTAGGTGACGGCTGGCTAATTGACGGCCAACCGCTTTGGGATGCACCGCAATCTAGTTGGTTCCACATGCCTAGCGTTCCTGCAATCGTGGATGCCCTAGAGCAGGCGTATCAGCGTGGTCGTGGCAGATCAGAAAAGGCACAAGAGTTTGCCAAGGCGTATAACGCCGATACCGTGTTTGAGGAGCATTGGAAGCCTGCACTAAAGGTGCTGGAAGCCAAAGCCCTAGAACGGATGTAGAGCGTGAAAATCGGCTGGTACACACATCACACCGAGAATACGCAGAGCGTTCTTGTGCGTTCGCCTGTGAGCCAGCAAGGGCTATTCACGGGGCAGTTCGCAGGTGGGGCTGAAATGTCAGACTACGAATACCGCTTGCAAGCACCTCTAGACTACGAGATTGAGATTGTCACCCCATACACATTCGATACACACGACATACACCAATTCGATTCAGTCATAGTTACGGGTACAGATGCGTTCACAGATGCGCAGTTATACAGACTGGCTGAGTATGACCCGTTCGTATTTGTGCATCACTTACAAACTCCACGCGCAGGGCTTAATGCTTTGATTCGTGGCTCTCGCTTATTCGTAACCCATACCCCGGCGCACATGCGCAGAGAATTGGCTTGGAGTAAGCCACGCAAGACTGCGCAGGTTCTAAGTTATTTCGACACGAGCAAGTGTCACGATCACATGGACAAACAACCTTACGCATTGTGGGCTGCTAGGAATCACCCCTTAAAAGGTCAGCTACGCGCTCACGCTTGGGCAGCTCAGGCAGGCTACGAGTTCAAAGCTCTTACAGATGTACCGCGTGAACAAGTGCTAGATGCAATGGCAAGGGTGGAATGGTTTGTGCATTTGCCGTTAGCCTTTGAGTCAGAATGTCGCGCAGTAATGGAAGCGGTGCTTTCAGGTTGCAGGATTCACACGAACGAGAACGTAGGAATTACTAGCGTTGAAGATTGGCACGATGCAGATGCATTGCGCCACATGGTAGATAAGGCAGGCGATACATTTTGGAAACTGGTGCAGCAATGAGAATGCTTACAATCATTCCGACAAGAGGGCGCAACGATAACGCCATTAGATTATTTGAAGCCATTAACGCAACGGCAGACTTTACAGAAGTGGTCTTTGCCATAGATGCAGATGATGTTAAAACCTACAATGGCTTGATGGCAGAAACTGCTGGACTAGATAACGTCAAGGTCTGCATTGCCAACCGTATGGGAATGAACGGCACTCTTAATCATTGGGCTTTATGGTTCTCACCTGACTATGACTACATCTGTTTTATGGGTGATGACCACCTACCGCGCACAGGTGGTTGGGACACGAAACTTGCAGAAGCTATTGGCACAGAGCCGGGCATTGCTTACGGAAACGATTTACTGCAAGGCGAGAATTTGCCAACTGCCGTAGTAATGTCTAGCAAGATCATTAGGGCTACTGGCTTTATGTCACCGCCAGCCTTAAAGCACTTGTTCCTAGATAACTACTGGCTTGCAATGGGTCACGCTTTAGAGAATGTGAACTATTTGCCAGATGTAGTAATTGAACACATGCACTACACAAACGGCAAGGCAGCCCATGACGATAGATACGCAGCCGTAAATAACCCTGAAATGCACAACGGCGATCAGGCTATCTTTGCTGAATACCTAGCCACAGAATTTAGTAATGACGTTGAGAACGTAAAGGCTTGGTAATGAAGATACTGATTACAGGTCACAAAGGATTCGTTGGCCGTAACTTTGTAAAGGCTTTGCCAGATAGTGAGATTACAGGCATTGACTTAAAAGACGGCAACGATTGCAGGGACTTCTTTAAGACCAACACAGATCAGTTCGATCTAGTGATTCACCTAGCAGCCATCGTTGGTGGTCGCGCAACTATCGAGGGTGAGCCACTATCGGTAGCAACTGACCTGTCAATAGATGCTGAGTTCTTTAATTGGGTGCAGAAAACAAAACCCATAAATACGGTTTACTTTTCTAGCTCGGCTGCTTACCCAATAGACCTGCAAACTGGACACCATAGAAACCGACTAGCAGAGCATGACCTAAACCTAGATGCGGTTAGGAATCCTGACCTGACTTATGGCTGGGCAAAACTTACTGGGGAATACTTGGCGCAATTTGTAAGTGATTCCAAGGTGTTCGTCTTTAGACCGTTCTCAGGTTATGGATCAGATCAAGATGCTGATTATCCGTTTCCTAGTTTTATTGACCGCGCTCTAGCCAAGGCAGACCCGTTTGACATTTGGGGCGATGGCGAGCAGGTGCGTGACTTCATCCACATTGAGGACATAGTTCAGGCTGTTCTCTGGCACGTTCAGACTGGGTACACAGGCACGTTCAATCTATGCTCAGGCTTTGCCACTAGCTTTAATGACCTAGCAGAAATGGTCTGCGAGGAAGCAGGCTACAAGCCCGTGTTTAATCACATACGTTCAGCACCTACTGGGGTTATGTATCGCGTTGGTGATTCGCATTTATCGCACCAGTATTTCATTCCGCAGATTACTTTGCGTGAGGGAATTCGTAGGGCATTGGCAGAACGCAAGTAGAATAGTAAAGACTTTAGGAGTTACTTTGGCGATCAGCAACGGATATGCGACACTAGCGCAACTTAAATCCGCATTACGAATTAGTGATGCAGTAGATGATTCTCTATTAGAGATGGCTATTGAGTCGGCTTCACGAGCTATTGACGGACACGCTGGCCGTTACTTCTATTCATCTGGTACAGCCACGCGCTACTACGCAGCTGACGATTCTTACATTACTCAGATTGACGATATCTCAGGTACAGCCTTAACGCTTCAAAGTTCATCTGCTGGTGATGGTGTCTTTGATACAACTTGGGCAGTCGGTGATTACCAACTAGAACCACTTAACGGCAACGTAGATGGTCTACAAGTTCCATACACACGCATTCGCGCTGTTGAAAATTACCTATTCCCGGTTGAATCAGGTCAAGCACTTGTCAAACTAACAGCCGTCTTTGGTTATTCATCTGTGCCTATCGCTATCACACAGGCTTGCATCATTCAGGCCAGCCGTATCTTCAAGCGTTTAGATAGTCCTCTTGGCGTAGCTGGCTTTGGCGATCTTGGCGCGATCTCTGTAACTAGGGACATTGACCCAGACGTTGCACAGTTGGTAGCTCCGTATCGCCGTATGAGAAACTTTGCCTAATGGCTCAACTATCTGAAATCCGCACAGGGATTGCCACTAACCTTGCAAGCATTACCGGGCTACGCACAGCAGCCGTTATGCCTGACAACCCAAGTCCACCTATTGCAATAGTTCAGCCTGACTCAATTTCCTACGATGACACATTCCAAAGAGGGATGCAGACCTACACCTTTACAGTAGTGGTTCTGGTTGGTCGCGTAGCTGAAAGATCAGCCCAAAATGCCATAGATGCTTTCTGTTCCAGCACAGGTGCATCCAGTATCAAGTTGGCTATTGAGCGAGATAAAACACTTGGTGGGAAAGTGTATGATTTAAGAGTTACCGATATGAGAGCGTATGCCACGATCTCAGTTGGTGAAGTAAACTATTTAGCAGCAGAGTTCCTAGTTCTCTGCTTCGCAGACTAAGGGAGCAATAACAAAATGGCCAAATTTGCAGCCACAGATTACAAGGTCACCGTAAACGGTACCAACTTTTCTACAAACTTAAACAGCGTGGAACTTGCTATTGAGTCAGACGATCTAGAAACAACTGCATTCGGTGGCGAATTCCGCACCCGTGTTGGTGGTCTAAAGACTGGTTCATTAACACTTTCGTTCATGCAAGACTTTGGCGCAGCATCAGTAGATGCCACCCTATTCCCATTGCTAAACACTTTGGCTACCGTAGTAATCGCTCCGACTTCTGGAACTGTAACTGCCACCAACCCAAGCTACACAGCAACTTGCTTAGTAAACAGCTACTCGCCGTTTGCATCCAGCGTTGGTGACATTGCAACCCTTTCCGTAACATGGCCAACATCAGGCACAATCACACGCGGAACGTCTGCTTAGTATGAAGATCAACCTGCGCGTAACTTTTAACGACAAGACAGAACACCAAGTAACGGCTACTGCTCGTGACCTTGTTGCCTTTGAAGATAAGTTCACTAAATCAGTAACATCGCTAGAAAGTAATTTCCGCATAACTGACATTCTTTGGATTGCGTGGCATTACCTGAAACGCACAGAAACAACAAAACTAGAGTTTGAAGAATGGTGCGACACAGTAGATGAAATTGAAGCGAGTGATACAGACCCAAAATAACTGGGTTGGGTGACTCATCCCAACATTGGTATTTGGCTTATCTATCCGTTGAAACTGGTATTGCTCCATCAGTTCTAATGGAAGAATCTGAACGCATGCTTTATACAATGGGAATGTATCTGCGCCATAAACATAGTCAGGGATAGCAATGGCAAAGACTCCGTATGCAAGTGGTCGCGCTGGTAGCGCATCTGTTGAAATTCAAGTTATAGGTTTGTACCCGTTTCTTAAACGTGCAGCAGCAGCTGACCCATTGTTTAATAAAGAGATTCGCGCAGCATCCGTTAAGTTGATTGGGCAGGTTGTGACTAATGTTCAATCAGCAGCAGCAAGCGCACCTAATCGCCGGCAAGCAATCGAATCTGCAAAGGGCTTTAGAGCTAGACCAGACCGTGTGCCAGTAATCAAATTAAACGGTTCTGCCAATTTCGTATCTCAAAGCCGACCTAACAGAAAGCGCAAGAAAAAGGTCACTAGGGGTGACGTATTCTTTGGCTCTGAATTTGGCTCTAACAAGCTAAAGCAATTCCCACCTAGATCAGCCAGTTTCTTTGGCGGTAACAGGGGCTATTACTTCTGGCCTACTATTGAGCGAATGGCTGGGGATATTAGCAAAGAATACCTAAATGCCCTTGATTCCATTACAAATAAACTCAAGCATTTGTAGTAGACAGACCGTATAACAAATGCTAGAGTCTGACCTATGTACGCAGTTAAATGGTGGTCAGTCAAGGACAACAGGCCAAAGCCATACGCAGATGATTGGGCTAGCTTTGTAAGCCTGCTCTCGCATCACGCTGAACGTGAGGACAAATACAAGGGGCATCTATACAGCCCTGTGACCTACGTTGAGAACGGCTTTCGCGGTAACAAGAACGTAGTTGCTATCAACGCATTCGTTGCTGACCTAGACGGCGAAGCCCTAGATGACACCTTAAAGAAACTAGATGGCTATGAATACATCATTTACACCACACACAGCCACAGCCTTGATGAGCAACATTGGCACATAGTTATTCCTTTCTGCGATCCAGTTCCTAGTCACGAGTGGTACTCAGTCTGGAAGCAGATGCACGAGTTCCTAGACATTGTTGGCGATCCACAGACTAGCGATCCAGCCCGTATCTTCTTTGCACCTCAACACGCACCGGGTGCAGAGTTTGAAACCTTGCGCGGATACGGCGAGATCATGCAAGCCCCAGAATTTAGATACTCAGATAGACCGCCTGTATCACTAACTAAGCGTGATCCTCAAAGGACAACTAGCAACTGGGAATGCAGATGCACACTCACCAAGGTATGCACCAAATGTGAAATAGAATTTAAGGACATTGACTTATCTAGGTACAATGGAATGAGTCAAAAGGAAATACGGTCAGATATACGCCGTGAGTTTCTAGAGTTAATGGCAGGTGCTTCTGCCACTTAGGAGTCTTGGTGGCAATAAGTTCAGGCAGATCATTTGAAGTTAAATTCACAGGTGATACTTCCAACCTAACTAAGTCAATGAAGAACTTAGAAAATGACGGAAGAAAATTAGGCGATTCTTTATCTGGTCAATCAAGCATTCTAAAAACTGGTCTTGGCGTATTCACAGGTAACTTGATAACTGGTGCATCCGCAGCCATAGCTGGCGCGGTTAGTTCCGCAGTTGCAGCAGCATCTGAGTATCAGACTCTAGGAAACAAAACCGCAGCCGTCTTAAAGTCCACAGGCAACACCGCGAACACAAGCGTTAAGGGAATCCAGACTCTAGCTTCTAATCTTGAAACCTTGTCAGGCGTTGATGAAGCCTTAATCATTAACAGCCAAAACGTATTAGCCACGTTTACCAAAGTCAAGAATGGTATTGGTAAAGGCAACGATGTATTTGATCAAGGTGCTAAGGCAGCTTTGAATATGTCTAGTGCGCTTGGAAGCGATTTACAAGGCGCGACTATTCAAATTGGTAAGGCGTTAAATGATCCAATTAAGGGAATAACTGCTTTAAGTCGTGCTGGAGTTTCGTTTACTCAGGAACAGAAAAATCAGATTAAAGCAATGGCTGCTTCTGGTGATGTTATGGGAGCGCAAAAACTTATCCTTGCTGAATTGAACACAGAATTCGGTGGAGCAGCAGAAGCAGCAGGTAAGGGTTTCGCTGGCTCTATGGCGCGGATGAAAGACAGCGTTAGTGATGCAACCCGTAATATTGCAATGGCGTTCTTGCCAACTCTTGCTGATTTAGCTGATGCAATTAGTTCATTAGTCAGAGGTGACTTCACAGCCTTTGCAGATAAGATGCGTGACATTGGTGGCAACATCGCAGACTTCGCTAGAACCGCATCAGACAAAATTAGAGATGCATTGCCAAAGATTCAAGAACAATTACTTAAATGGTCAGGTGCTTTTGCAAATTGGTTGATTGAAGCATTGCCTAAGTTTGCTGCTGCGTATGTTGAATTTCAAGCATTTGTCTTAGGCAAGATAGGTGATGCAATCCCAGAAATAACTGCAAAGTTTCAGGGTTGGGTTATGGCATTCTCTGACTGGATGGGTAATGTCTATCCAGAGTTTGCACTTCAATTTGCTGACTTGATCGTAAAGATTTCAAATAGGATTACCGCAGCATTGCCTGAGTTCCTAGAGAAACTTAAAGCGTGGCAAAAGGGTTTCAGCGATTGGGTTCCCGGTGCTGTATCTAACTTGCTTCACAACTTGTCTAAGCTCGGTGATCGTCTAACTGAATGGATAGATGCCAACGGCGCAACTTTAGTTTCTAATCTTGTGCAATGGGCCATTGCCTTTGCAGAGTTTGTTATCAAATCTATTCCGGGAATGCTAGTCAATCTTGCAAAACTGATTGGTGTTATTGGTCATTGGATTATTACCGATGGCATACCGGGCTTATTGAGGTTCACACAAAGTCTTGGTAAAGCTATTCTTGAGGGCATCTGGGATGGACTATCAACTGCTGCTGGTAACTTTGTGACTAAGTTCAAAAAGTGGATTAAAGAAAATCTAGTTGATGTAATTAAAAACGTTTTAGGTATTTCATCACCATCTAAAGTCTTTGCTGAGATGGGCGCAAATACCGTTCAAGGGTTTATCAAGGGCATAGATGGAATGTCTGGCAACTTGCAAAGCACAATGTCTGGGTTGGGCGTAGATTCAACGATTGCCTTTGCTAATGAAGCAGGCGTGGCAAGTGTTGGTTCAGGTTCAAGAGCAGGTGGAAACACAATCAACCTAACCGTAAATGCAGGTATGGGCGCAGACGGCGCGGTGATAGGTCGTGAGATTGTAGATGCAATTAAGAGATATGAACGTGCTAGTGGCCCGGTCTTTGCGAGCGCGTAAATGTCTAATCCAGGAACTAAGGTTTACATTGCGTTTGATCTCACCGCATCAGGTGGTTCGTTCTTTGCGCTCAATGATCCCGTTCGTGGCGTTCTTGATTCTCAGTATGTTCTGGGTGGCGATGTTCTGGTTGATGTTACTAATTATGTCGCTGCTGTATCTATATCTCGTGGCAAGTCACGCGAGCTAGACCGCTTCACAGCAGGGCAAGCATCTGTAACCTTGCACAATGACGATAGAACCTTTGACCCGTTCTACGCTGATAGCCCTTACTTCTCACAAATCCTGCCCCGTAAGCAAGTGGTTATTGAGAGCAACGGCATACGCCAGTTCACAGGCTACATAGATGACTGGGACTTGACCTATCAACTAGGTGGCAAGTCTTACGCTTCGATCAGTTGCATAGATGGTTTCTTGCAGTTGTCAGCTACACAGATTGACTCATTTACCACAACGTCACAGTTATCTGGTGAACGTATTGAAGCAATCCTGAACCGACCAGAAGTAGCGTGGCCTGCTGGTGAGCGCGACATAGATGCAGGGCAAGAAACTTTAGTTGCCGATACTGTGCCAGAGAATACTAACGCTCTGCAATACCTGCAATTAGTTGAGTCCACAGAACCCGGCGCATTGTTCATGTCTAAGTCAGGTGCGGTTACATTCCGTGACCGCATCACCATTCCACCGCTTGTGGATACCCTGATCTTTGCTGACGATGAACGGCCTGAATCCGTGGGCTACTCAGACATTCAAGTTATCTATGGATCAGAGAACCTTTACAATCGCGTTGTTGTAACCCGTGAAAGTGGAACGCCACAGGCAGTAGATAACTTTGCAAGCCAAGACATATTTGGCGTACAGACTTTATCCCTAGACGGTCTGCTACTGACCTCAGATGAAGATGCCCTAGTTCTAGCTGACTATTTGCTAGGTCGCTACGATCAGCCTGAACTGCGCTTTAGTAGCTTGCAGGTCAAGTTGCACGACAAGAACACAGCAGACCAAGCAGAGCTTCTAGCCGTAGAAATTCAAGACGTGATCAAGATTGTCTTTACCCCTAACGGCATAGGCGAAGCCATTGAGCGATACGGCTTAGTCACAGGCATTAGCCACAACATTGGGATTGACACTCACTCAGTCACCTTTGACTTTGGTTCTGTCCAAGACTTCCCACTTATTCTTGATGATCCGATCTATGGCAGACTTGGTGGAGCCTTGCCGTTGTATGACGATATTGGCAGTAGTTATGATGATGACTTGGTGCGATACGATGGAACAGAAGAATTTGGATACATACTTGCTTTCTAAGGTGAACAATGCCGACTAACTTTCCAACTAGCGTGGACAACTTTACTAATCCAACGGCTAACGATTCTCTCAACCTGCCATCACACTCAACGCAACATGCAAACGCTAATGATGCGATTGAAGCCATTGAAAGTTATTTGCTTAACGGCACTGGTGCTGGTTGGCAGTCATACACGCCAACACTTTCTGGTGGCTGGGCTAACGGTAATGGAACTTGGGATGCGCAATACACGCAGTTAGGCAAAACGGTATTTTGGCGAGGACTATTCACAGTTGGAAGCACAACGACCAAAGGAAGTATTATGGTTTTGTCCCTGCCTGTAACTGCTGAAACTAGCAATGTAATTAACGCAGCAGGTTATCTAGTAACAGGTAGCACTAGATATGTTGCAGCAGTAAGTTATGACTCAACTACGACTTTGAAAGTTGGCACAAGCGTTGCAAGTGCAACTTATACAACTTTCAACGATATAACAGCAACTACCCCTTTCACTTGGGCAACTGGAAATGTTGTTATGCTGTCTGGAACTTATCAGGCTGCATAACCACTAAACTTAGACACAGAAACAACACAGGAGTAAAACAATGGCTGGTGCTGGTAAAAAGACATTCACAGCAGGTGAAACACTAACTGCAAGTGATGTGAACACCTACCTAATGGAGCAATCCGTTATGGTCTTTGGTGGTACGGCTGCACGTTCGTCAGCTATTCCTACTCCATCTCAGGGTATGACTTCGTATCGCACAGACTCACAGCAGATCGAATCTTATGATGGTGCTGAATGGCGTGGAATGTCAGGTTTGCAGTTAGTTAAAAAACAAACGATTCTTACAACTGTCTCATCTGTTGTCGTAACTAGCGCATTTAGTGCAACTTATGAAAATTACAAGATCATTGTTTCTGGTGGAGTTGCAAGCACTACATCTACCATTTCGTTGCAACTTGGTTCAGCAACAACCAACTATCAAGGCGTTTTGAATTATGCAAACTACGCTGGAACAACAGCAACACCAGCAGGAAGTAGCGGCTCAAACTTTCAATTTGCTGGATCAGCAGATACAAATGCAATTCCATTTACTGCTGAACTTATAAATCCATTTCTTGCAAAACAGACTTACATCGAATCAACTTATATTGCAACACTTAATGCTGGTAAATTTATTGGCCGTCACAATGCAAATACATCTTTTACCGATTTTACTTTAACTCCATCGTCAGGAACATTAACTGGTGGAACAATTTACGTTTACGGATATGGAACATAACAAATGAGCAAACCACTTATTCAAATAGATGATCTAGTACGCGAAATGACTGACGAAGAATTTGCAGCATACGAAGAACAGATTGCAAACTCACCTGCACTACCAACAGAGTAAACTTGTCCTAACACCCTGCGCTTAATCTTTTGGAGTTACATTGAAGCGCAAGCAAGTCAAAGACATAATTACTCGCATGGTTGCAGTTGTTGTTGCATCCGTTATGGGAACAATCGGTGCTGGTTCTATCATCGGCGTTGAGTTGTGGAAGTCAGCAAGTATGGCTGCAATTCTGGGTGTGGCTATCGTGCTTGAGGGTCTAGCTCGTGCCTACATCACAGACGGCAAACTTAGCGAAGATGAAATTAACGATTCATTCGGTAAGGCCAACGGCAAAAAATAAATGAAGCGCATCAGGGTTGCCCTAACTGCGCTACTTGTCGGAGCATTTATGTTTGCAACACCTGCTAAGGCAGATGTTGTTTGTAACACTTACACCTATACCGGGCATGATGACACGGCTTATCCTGCCAACCTGCCGTTCACGCTAAAGCTAGGACAGACGGAATACGAGAACGTCTTTGTGACCACAAACGGCACTCTTACCTTTGGCAATCCTGATGCAACATTTCACGATTACCCACAGACCCCATCTTTGTCAGTTGCAGGTTATGACTGGGTGACATTTGGCGAGGGTGCTTATGTTTCCTTTGGCTCAACCGCTAACACGTTATGCGTTGAATGGAGTCTGCGCCCATTTCCACAGTTCACAGGTGATCTAACTCAGATACGTCTAGTGATTAACAAGTACCCTAATGGGACTTGGCATGGCGAGGTTACAACCTTTGGCTGGTTGCCTGACAATTTACGGCGCGGTATTCGCTACGAGCAGGGCGCACCTGTTGTGACTATTGAGGGCGCATTCGATGTTGGTAATGGTGGCGTTCCTGTTGAGGTAGAACCTGCACCTGCTCCAAGCTCATTTGTTGATCCTGTTGTTATACCTACGCCAATACCTAGCCAGACTCCAGAGCCTGAACCGACTGCAAGTGTTGTACCAACTCTGAACCCAGAGCCAACGCCAATAGTTGAGCCTACGCAAACTGCATCACCAGAGCCAACGCCGACAGATACGCCAACGCCAACGCTAGAACCCATAATCGAAGCCACACAAGCACCAGAGCCTACACCTATTCCCGTAGTTGTGCCTGAACCTGAACCTAGCCCTAGCCCCTCTGAGATTGCTTCTGTGCCTGTCGTAGAGCCATCACCAACAGCATCAGATTTAGCACCAGATTTAGTGCCAACAGAACCTGCACAAGTTGTCACTCTAGAAGCCCCTAGCGCATTGGCAATCATCCCCGGCATCACCGCAGTCTTTGAAGCTGCGGAAGCCTTTATGAACATCGGAAGCGACATGACAGATGAGCAACGCGAAGAATCGCAGTCTGTTGTTGTGGCTGCCGTGATCGTTGGACAACTAGCAATAAGGAAAATGAAATGAAATGGTTAAAGACCTACCTGCGTGAAGTAACTGGTGAAACGTGGACATTCGTAGGTCTACTAACTGCCTATTTCACGTTAGACGGATCAGCTAAAAAGGTGACAGGTTTGCTTATCCTAATTGGGGCATTTGTCTGGCTGGTAACATTGCCTTTAAGACAAGATGATGAGGATTAAATCAAATGGGCTTACCAATTAAGGGTGGAAAGATTACCACCGCATACGGCAAAAAAGGCAAGATGTGGTCAAAGGGTTATCACACAGGAGTTGATTTTGCTTGCAAAGTTGGAACTGACATTGTTGCAGTTGCAGATGGCAAGATTGAGAACGCATCTTGGGGTTCTGCCTACGGCACTCAGTTGATACAAAAAGTTGAGGGTGGCTGGGTAATCTATGCACACCTTTCAAAGGCTCTTGTTAAGCCCGGCGATAAAGTTGTTAAAGGTCAGCACATTGCTGAATCAGGCAATACAGGTAACAGTTCTGGGCCACATTTACACTTCGAGCAGAGGTCAAATATTCGCTGGTCAGCAGGCAAGGACATTGACCCAGCTGCGATCCTAGCGAAGTAATGCGTAGGCGAATAGCAACCTGCGCTATCGCTTTATCTCTAGTCTTTACATCACAGGTTCACGCAGAAGCCACGCAGCCTTACGTTGTTGCAACGGCTAAAAAATCTGGCATCTGCAAAGTCACATCTGACCAAAGTGTTACTGGCAAGTGGCAGACGTTTAAGAACTGTAATCCATTTGTTCTAGGTGGTGAGCGTTCCTTGTTCTTTGTTCAGCTACACATCATGTGCGAGAAGCGACCTAAGTATGTCAAGTTGCGTTTAGCCCGGTTGCATCCTGACGGCACAAAAGATACAACAGGCACAACCACGTTCTCATTTACCAAAGAAACAACACGCGACTGGCAAGGCACTATGTGGTGGGAATCGAAAACCAAGTACCCAATCGTGGCGCAGTATAAAGTGGTAGGCGGTAAGTGTTATTCAGATGAGCGACAATTTAAGTGGTGGCAACCGTAATGGGACTAATTGAACTAGGGCAATACGCAGGCGCACTTTCAGCTATTGCATTACTTGCAGGCATGGCTATCAAGTGGGGAATCGTTAAGCCTATTAAGGCTTACATAGATCAGGCTACTTACCCAATTAGCCCAACTGCCAATGGTGGCAAGTCGCTCCCAGACATAGCGCACACAGTAAACCGAATTGAAGCCAGCGTTAAAGAACTTGATTATCGCCTTAACTCGATTGAGGAATTAGTTACTAAACCGACACGCACCAGAAAAACAACAGCCTGACACACTTGCGCTCTAGACTTATCTAGACGAAAGGTGGTCGCTGTGACCTTACTTGACGATTTAGAAACTGTGGTCAAAAGCAGTTACGAATGTTCTATTAAGCGCGTACTAAAGCAACTAAACGCAAACGAATCAGCAGCCCTAACAAAGCTCATAGATGATCCTGAAACAAGTCCCACAAGTCTTGCGCGTGTATTAACTAAGAACGGCTTTGACATTAGCCGTCAGACAATTCATAGACACCGCAGGCGCGGTCAAGGCCCAGAGGGATGTAAATGCCCATGAGTCTTACAGACGATCTATCAAAACTAGGCGATGACGAACAGCGTAAGCGCGTTGCTAAATCTATTCCAGCAGGATTTGAACCGGGCATTGAGTACGACTCAACTGGTGGCGTTCTAAAGTCAGTCCCTAGACCAGCAGGCGATGAACCTGATCACGCTGAATTGTTGGCTGAGTTTGAACTAGACCCTGCCAAGTGGCGCATCACAGGCTTACGCCGTAGCAAGTGGCAGAGGTGGGATGGCGAGTGGCTGGAATCATTTAGAGCTACGTTTGTGCCGTCTAGTGGCTCTGTTCACGTTGAGCCAAAGGAACTTCTGGACATAGTTGCGAAGTGGAAGCCCAGCAATACCCCTAGAAAGCCCGTAAAGCCCTCTGTAAGCCCCGTAGCCTATGTTGTGGTACTTGCAGACACACAGGTTGGAAAGATTGACGGTGAGGGTTCTGAGGGGATTATTAAAAACGTATTACATAAGACAGATTTAGCCGTTGCCCGACTCAAAGAGTTGCGCAAGGCAGGTCGTGAGATTGACACGATCTATCTTCCGCAATTAGGTGACTGTATTGAGGGCATGAACTCGCAAGGTGGCAAGCACATCTGGCGTACTGACCTAGACCTAACTGCTCAGATTCGTGTCTATCGCCGTTTGCTTTTGCACATGGTTAAAACTTTCGCACCACTAGCTGACAGAGTTATTGTGCCTTGCGTACCGGGTAATCACGATGAAGCGGTGCGCGTTGGAAACTCAATGGCTACCACTTACACAGACTCATTCGCGTTAGATGCTGCTTCTGCCGTTGCTGATGCGCTAGCTGATCATCCTGACTTTAAGCACGTTAGTTTCGTGTTCCCTAAATACGACACACTTTCAGTAACGCTAGATATGGCTGGCACAGTTGTCGGTTTGATTCACGGCCACCAATGCAGAGGTAAAGCAGTTGAGTGGTGGAAGAACATGGCACACGGTCAGCAAGACATTGGTGAAGCTACGTTGCTTCTGTCTGGTCACTATCACCATTTAAGAATTGAGCAGTCAGGTCGTAAGACTTGGATGCAAGCACCTGCACTTGACGGTGGTTCACAATGGTTCGAGAATTCATCAGGGCAAGCTGCACCAGCAGGGATGCTCACGCTAACAGTCGGACAAGGTAGGTGGGATGATGCCAAAATCTTGTAAGCATGAATGGCTAGAGATTCGTTATGCAAGTTATTCCGTTGTGGAATGTCGCAAGTGTTACGAGGTGATGGAAATTGACAAGTGAAGAACTAGCTGACCAAGTAACTCGGTGCGTTGAGTCTTTGCGCTCACGGATAATGGGTACAGGTGACGAGCAATACAGTCGCGGTACACAGCAGAGCATTGAAACTAAATCAGGCGAGCAGATTGTTTTAGAAACGCTGGAAGAACTAGACGATGCGATTGTGTATTTGGCCCACTTACGCGCTAGACTGGGCAAACTTGCGCAGCTCTAGGCGATCCCTAGACCGTAGATGCCACCTGCTTATGCTTTGTCGGGTGGCATTTACTTTGCCAAAAAACTCAACAGACACGCCCTAATTTGACTTGTATTACATTTATTGTTATACTTAATGTATAGGCGCAGGGAAACCTGCTAGGACAGGGGCTAGAAATGGCAACAAAGCAAAAGGTAACAAAAGCACTAGCTGAACTAGGTGCGAGCTTTAGTCAAGATGCTGGCAAGTATCACTATGACGAAATTGAATTAGTAGCACCAACTGGAAAAGTGTGGTCTGCAAATCTTTGCGAAGTCTTGTGTTACGAATTCGACAAATACAGCATGACCAAAGCTGAGTTCTGGGATGAAGCTCTAACTGACATAGAGCAGGGCTTACTGGATGACTTGGAAGCAGGTAAATAAACATGGCAACAAAGCAACAGCTACTAAACAAAGCAAAAAAAGCAAACGTTGAAGTTGAGATTGAATTTGGCGATGGATACGTTGTGGTGATGATGGATGCTTGGGATCAGCAATGGTCTGGGTATGAAGATGGTCACGGCTTTAGCGCATCAGGTGACACAGCTAGTGAAGCCTATGCAGATGCACTTATGCAACTAAGCACACTCGTACCTTGCAATGGATGCGGTGACAAGTACCACCGCTAACTAATCCAGCGACAGCCCTGCCTTAATCGGTGGGGCTGTTTGCATTTGTCATACAGGTCGTATAACGTCTGAGTATGAGTAAAGCAAAAATAATTATTGGGGATGTTAGAACTGCAATGCAGTCAATCCCAGATCAGTCAATTCAAACCTGCGTAACATCACCGCCCTACTGGGGACTGCGTGACTATGGCACTGGTACATGGTCAGGTGGTGACAGTGAATGTAGTCATAAAAGAGATAGCAAGTATTCAGATAAGACAATTACTGGTCACAAGAATCCTGCCATTGGCGGTGTGGGTGATGCTATCTATAAAAGCGTTTGTGAACGTTGTGGAGCTACCCGTGAAGATGAGCAACTAGGTCTAGAGGAAACACCACAGCAGTATGTAGATCAGATGGTTGAAGTCTTTAGGGAAGTCTGGCGCGTACTAAAAGATGACGGAACACTTTGGCTAAACATTGGTGATAGTTATGCAGGCTCAGGTAAAGGGCCGGCTGGAAACTTAGGCGCGACACATAATGAACGTCACATGGAACATAAGCATTCAGCGATTGTGCCTGACGGTCTAAAGCCAAAAGACTTGGTTGGTATTCCTTGGCGTTTAGCTTTTGCATTGCAAGCTGACGGTTGGTATTTAAGGCAGGACATTATCTGGGCTAAACCAAATCCAATGCCTGAGTCAGTTACAGACAGATGCACCAAGTCACATGAGTACGTCTTTCTAATGTCTAAGTCACGGCAGTATTTTTATGACCATGAAGCTATTAAAGAACCTGTTGTGCAAGATTGGGGCAGTCGAGACAGAACCAATGGGAAATACCACAATGAGGGAACCGGATTAACTCCACATTCAGGTTTGACCAAGACTTATGAAACTAGAAATAAGCGCGATGTCTGGAACGTTCCCACTAAGCCTTACAAGGGCGCACACTTTGCTGTAATGCCAGAAGCTCTTATTGAACCTTGCATACTTGCTGGCTCATCTGTTGGCGATACGGTCTTTGATCCGTTCACTGGTTCTGGGACTGTTGGCATGGTTGCTCTTAGGCACAATAGAAACTTTGTAGGTACTGAATTAAATCCAGACTATGCAGACTTAGCTGTTAATCGTATTTACAATGATGCACCATTACTAAATGAAATAGAACAGGAGTTGGCAAATGGCTGACGAACAGAAAGAAAACAAAGAAAATCTAGTTGCCCTGCGACTTAACAATGAGCAGATGCTTGCGGTTAAACAATGGGCGCACCAACATAACGCCAATGTAAGTCAAGTGATCCGTTCAGCGATTGAACTAATGACAGGAGCAAAACAATGAGAACACCTAGCGAGCAGTTGATTCAAACAACATGGATGGCAGACCACAAGCTGTTTGCTAATCACGATGCAGTTACCCCAGTTGATTGGGCTAAGGTCTGGGAAGTTATAGACAACATAGATGAGCCAGAGTTTGACGAACACCAGCTAGTAATAGTTGCCGTTCTAGAGTTCTTGTGTGGTTCTGAAATGGTAGAAGTTAGCCTTGACGAGATTGCTAACTTGCCAGAGATTGAACGTCAAGCAGTAGCAGAAGCCTTGCGCTTGAAGTGGTCTAAGGTCGAATACCAAGAAAATCTTTAGAGTAGAATAGGAATAGGCTCACGCCATTTCGACAACGTGAGCCTATTCAAACACCTAGTGAGAGGTGCTTATGCACAATCTTAGTCAAGACACAGACGAAATCCACGTTGAGCCACTTCCATTCCAGCAGATACCTAACTGGGTATTTGAGTCTGACGTTTCACCAACTGCCATAAAACTTTATTTAGTGCTGCGCAAGAACGGTGATAACAAACGTGGCACAAGCTACTGGTCACGCAAGAAACTCGCAGACCAAATGGCTTGCTCTATTGCAACAGTTGATCGGGCTAAATCAGAACTTATTTCTATCGGTGCTATCTGCTACATCAAGCGAAAGAATGACACGGGTGACTGGACTTCTAATCTGTATCACATACACACATCCAGCAATCATTTATGCAAGTACCTAGCATCAAAAATGAGGGTAGGTAGCCCCAAAAATGATGCTACGGGTAGCCCCAAAAACGATGCACAAACTAATAACCATATAGAACTTAGAACCAATGAACTTAATACTCGCACCTACGGTGACGAGAATCATCAGGCTTGTAATCTCTTAGCAGACCTAATTGAAGCCAACGGTTCAAAGCGACCAGCAGTTACGGATAAATGGTTAAGCGACATGGAACGCCTTAATCGAATAGATGAACGCTCATGGGAACAGATCACTAGAGCGATTGAGTGGTGTCAGGCTGATGACTTTTGGCGTGGCAACATTATGAGTCCAGCAAAGCTACGCAAGCAGTATGACCAACTCAGGTTGGCTGCACAGCGCGGTAACAAACAAAGCAAGTTCACTAAGACCCTTGACTGGATCAGGAACTTAGAGAACGAAACAAAGGAACTAGAGCAGTGAACAAGACAGAGATAGCAAAACTACTAGCGATAGCAAGTGCAATAGATGCCCGGTTAGGTGCAGCTGATGAAAGCGGATTTAGGGCAAAGGTTGAGGGCTGGTCACTTGCTCTAAGTGAAACTATGGACTTTGAGTTTGCTTGTGATGCGATTGGAAAGCATTACAAATCAGCAACAGATGCACTTATGCCGGCACACCTGAACGCAATGTGGACTGCTAATAGATCACGTCAGCACGAAATAGACAACGTGCGAGCTATTGGATCAAGCCCTAAGTCGCAAGGAATGCCTGACGATGTACGCGCCAAATTAGTGGAACTGGGACTTAAGCGACCATAATGGTCTAATGCTTAAAGATTGCGACCATGAAGCATGGCTAGATTCAGGGATGTGCCTGATTTGCTCTGCGCCTGAATCATGGATGTATCTAGCAGAATGCTCAAAGGGTGACCCTGACGTTTGCTTTCCACCTGATGAAGAACCGCACCTGTACGCCATAGCCAAAAGAGTCTGCGAGGAATGCCCGGTATCAGGGTTCTGCCTAGAGATTGGCCTAGATGAGAAATGGGGCATGTGGGGCGGATTGGATCCAATCGAGCGTTACAAATTAGCCAAGTCTCCTAAACTGCCAAAGGATCGGCTTGAAAGACGGCGGTTTTTACGGGTTTACGCCTACACAAATTAGAACATTTGTACGAACGGCGCGTTATCAAATTGTTACCAAATTAGTTGATTAAATGGCGTACATCCTGCCCTAAATCTGATACGTTATACATAACAGAGAGCGCAAGCTCTAAGAGAAGCAAAGGAATCAGAAATGACAAAGCAAATTACTAAGACAGAATGTGGCCAGCACAGAATTTTAGGATACTCATACAACGCAGAACTAGAAATGGTTTGTAAGGGTTGCGGTCTATCACAAGACCTACACGAAACAAATGCAGAAACAATCGCTCGTAAAGAAAAGGTTGGTGCATAATGCGTAACTGGAACTGGACACCACGAGCAAGATTCATAGGTGAACTGCTAACTGCAATCGGACTGGTTGCAGCTGGCTGGGTTCTATTTGTTGGCACTTGGTTTGCGTTAGGTGGTAACTAATGGGATTCGTACCTTTTGGAATGCAATACGCAACTCTAGATGACAAGCACAAAGTCAGAAAGATGCTTGAATACTTAGGCATCACACATCCAGCGCATCAGGTTGAGTTTATGTCAGCCCTACTTGATAGACCTTTTGACACAACCAAGATGAGCCGTCAGGACTTCTACACACTCGTAACCAAGATTCAAAACATACAAGAGAACAGGAACAAAGCATGAAACAAGAACAACAGGATGCGTTACGCGCACCGTTCCCTAAAGAGCAGATTCAAAAGCTACCCACAGGTGGTCTGCAATTAGATTACGTGAGCCACGCTTGGGTAACAGATCGCTTGCTTGCAGTAGACCCAATGTGGACTTGGAAGCCCTTAGCGTTTACAGATGCAGGACTGCCAGCGTTTGACTTAAACGGCGGTTTATGGATTGAACTAACTATCTGTGGTGTCACTCGGTACGGCTATGGCGAACCACAAGGGCGCGACAAGTTCGACATGACCAAGGGTGCAATCGGTAACGCAATCAGGAACGCAGCAATGCGCTTTGGTGTCGCACTTGATCTCTGGGCTAAGGAAGCACCAGCAGAAAACACGAAAGCCACACCTTATGCAAAAGCAACGCCTAAAGCTACGGCTGAACTAAGCACAGCGACTCAGAAGATGATTGAACGAATCGGTAACGCTGGGTCACTTATTGAACTAACTGAGGTAGTCCCACTTATTCAGGGTGGAGCGTTTACAGATGCAGAAAAGCGCAACCTGCGACTTATCTTTGACAACAAGAAAGTTGAGTTAGGCGCATGAGTTTTGTATTAGGAGCAGTCTTATTTCTGCTAGGTGGATTCTTTGGAATGCTGATCATGGCTTTTGCGCAATCGTTACCGCGCCAGATACAAGAACAGCAAGATGCGCTTGTGTCGCAGCTGAGATTGGTTGTAGACGATGAATGATCTAAAAGAATACGGAATGCAACTCGCTTTAGATGCCCAGCCTGTCTGGTCAGAGCAAGCCTTTGAAGCAATCAAACTGTTAGCAAGTCGCAAGGTTGAGTTCACTAGCGAGGATGTTCTAGCCCTTACCGGGTTGCCCTCTGGTGGCGTAGGTATGAACAAGAACAACGCATCAGGTGCAGTAATGAACAAAGCTGCTAAGGCTGGCATCATTCGCAAGGTTGGCTACGCCACAGCAAAACGTAAAGAGTCACACGGTTCAGTTCACGCAGTTTGGATAGGCGTGTGATTAGTTACTTTGTAGAGGGTGAGCCAGCACCACAAGGCTCTAAGAATGGCTTTGTTAAGAATGGTCGCATGGTCATGGTTGAGTCAAGTAAAAAGGTTAAGCCTTGGCGCGAAGCCGTAACTATCAAGACAGCGCAGCACATGAGTTGGGAAACACTAAACCCAATGACTACCCCGGTAGAGATTGCGTTGGTCTTTCACTTGCCTAGACCTAAGACCGTAAATCGTAAGTGGCCAAGCGTGAAGCCTGATCTAGATAAGTTGATTCGCTCAACCTTTGACGGACTTACAACAGGTGGACTCTACACAGACGATGCCTTAGTAATAGCTGTGAGCGCATCTAAGCAATACGCCACAGACAGAATTGGTTGCCAAATTATTGCAAGCGAGGTGCAAGATGTTTAACACAGACGGCGCAGCCTGCATTGGGTTAGACCCAGAGCTATTCTTTCCAACCAATAACATCAGTCCCAAGATTGAGGACTTACTTAAAAAGACTTGCCTACGGTGTCCAATCTTTGATGCTTGCCTTGACTATTCGTTAAAGGTAAAGGTCGAGGGTTGGTGGGCAGGAACGTCAGATAAAGACCGTGTAGAACTACGCAGGTTCTTTCACATAACACCAATACGAATGGATGAGGAATACAAGCATCACTTCCAGCAAGAAACAAATCAAGCAAAGAATTCGCGCACATACCGTGAGCGATTAAGAGAAGCAGGAGCAATGTAATGGCACTACCAACAATCACAGCAGTAGGAAACTTAGTCTTTGACCCAGAGTTTCGCGCTACTAGCTCAGGAATCAGCATGTGCAAGATGCGCATCGCCTGCAATGAGCGCAAGAAAGCACAAGACGGCACATGGTCAGACGGTGAGCCTAGTTACTTTGACGTGGTTCTGTGGCGTGGACTAGCAGAAGCAGCAACTGAAACCTTTAAGAAAGGCCAAGCGGTTCTAGTTGTAGGCAAAGCCAAGATAGTTAAGTACGAGGACAAGAATGGCGTTGAGCGTACATCGGTAGAGATTGCAGCTGATGAAATTGCAGCAGTAGTTAAAGCCAACAAAGCACCAGCAGTTAAAGACTTAACGGAAGATCCTTGGTTATGATTATCGTTTTAGTTTTATCCGTAATGACGGTGACAATAGTGACATTCCTTGCCGGGTATCGGTTAGCGATGTACCACCAAAAGATGTATGCAATGAGCCTGTTCGAGGAGGGCGCATCACTAGAGCCAATCTTTGCAAGGCTTGATCGTGAGTACGCATACACAGATGAACTAACAAAGCCATTTACTGATGACAAGTAAGTGCGGTGTCTGTCCCCGGTCATCCTCGAAAGGGGATGGCTGGTGGGCAGTCCACGACTACAAGACAGACCCACCAACTGTTTACGAGCTATGTCCTAGTTGCTATCGCAACAAGAGCCTTATCGCTTACAGGGACACAATCATTGAAGCATTGCAAGAGATAAAGATTAGTGATCCTGACCCTGCACTTCATGTGGCAATGCAAGTTATGAAGCAAAGGTGTATGTCAGTAGTTAGGGACACCGCGTTCAATGACTAAGCCAAATCCTTACACACCTGATCCAGACTGCCCTAAGTGCCAAGAGGACAACATTGCCTGCAAGGATCACTACATGGCTAACGGTGGCTGGAATGATTAGACCACGCTCTAAAAAGATGGAAAGCCTGTATGCAACCCAACGGCGTAAGTTAGTCAAAGAGTTACTAAGGGATTTCCCTGCGTGTCAGCGTTGCGCCATAGCTTATGCAACAGACGTACACGAGATCAAGACACGCGCTAGAGGTGGAAGCATTGTGGATAGGGATAACCTTGCGCTACTTTGTAGACCTTGCCACACTTACATAACGCAGAACCCGGCAATCGGTAAGGCTGAGGGCTGGCTCAAGAATAGTTGGGATGACTAATGACTGAACCTAATGGCATCTGTCGTGCTGGTTGTGATACACAAGACCACGAGAGTTACTGGGAATGCTTACAAGCAGCCAACGTGTCAATAGACAAATCAAGTCTTAGACCTTAATAGACTAAGCGCATGAACTGGACAGATACTGTTGGCGTGACGATTCACAATGACCTAGTGCGGTCAGCGTTAAAAAACAAGCCAGAAGCAGACATTGACAAGCTAGAAGCCAGCATTAAGCGCATGAGCCTAAGCGTAGGCATTACACGCATGGCAATAGCATCAGTCTTAGATGCAGAGATAGAAGCAATGGCTGCCTATCGCGTACTGGGTGATTCATCTATCACTAATGAATACCTAGCAGGGATGCAATCAGCAGCTGACTTAGTTAGATACGGCGTACACCTAACGGATGGAATAAAACTATGAACTACGACCTGCGCAATGGTGACTGTGTTGAGATTATGCGTAGCCTGCCAGCAAACAGCGTGGACTCGATTGTTACTGACCCACCGTATGAGCTTGGCTTTATGGGTAAGTCTTGGGATTCAACTGGTATTGCATACAGCGTAAAGATGTGGGATGAAGCACTTAGAGTCTTAAAGCCCGGCGGTCACTTGCTTGCCTTTAGTGGATCACGCACTTATCACCGTATGGCTTGCGCCATTGAAGATGCAGGCTTTGAGATACGCGATCAGATTATGTGGGTCTACGGTTCAGGGTTTCCAAAGTCAATGGATGTAAGCAAGGCAATAGACAAGCAAAGCAATGTTCATGTCGAAGTTATTGCAACTGGTAAAAGTGGCAAAACGGCTATTTGGAATGAACAAGGCGGTATGGGTAATTTCAACATAACTGCACCGACAACAGACAAAGCAAAGCAATGGGCAGGATGGGGAACAGCACTAAAGCCTGCACATGAACCAATAGTCCTAGCTCGTAAGCCCTTGATAGGAACAGTTGCAACTAACGTAATCATTCATGGCACTGGCGCATTGAACATTGACGGGTCAAGGGTTGGGACTGAAATTCTTGTAAATCAACCGGGTGGCATTCCTAATGGAGCTAATCATTTTGTCAATTCATCGAAAGAATTAAATCGTGATAGACCAGCAATAACTGTGCAAGGTCGTTGGCCTGCAAACTTTATACATGATGGTTCAGATGAAGTAGTTGAGTTGTTTCCTGAAACAAAGCCAAGCAAGGCAAATCCTAGAAACAATAGTGACTTTAAGTCAGTATCTAAGGGTAAAGAAACAGCGCACACAACACTTGGTCACAACGATAACGGCGGTTCAGCAGCACGATTCTTTTACTGCGCGAAGGCGAGTAAGAAAGACCGCAATGAAGGACTAGATGGCTTTGCAGAGAAACGCCCTGATGAAAGAAGTGAAACTGGCATGGGTACTTTTACAGAAAAGGGAGTTGCTAAACAATCAAACCATCACCCAACCGTTAAGCCAATTGATCTAATGCGTTACCTAGTTAAGTTAGTAACACCACCTAACGGAACAGTCTTAGATCCATTTATGGGTTCAGGCTCAACAGGCAAGGCGGCAGTCTTAGAACACTTTAGTTTTATTGGCATAGACCAAAGCGCAGACTACCTAGAGATTGCAACGGCTAGAATCAAACACGCGCAAGAACAGATAGAAGGCCGGTTGTTATGACAACGATCATCACTACAACAGGCAACAACTTCTGCACACTTACAGCAGATCAAGGGATTACATCAGACCTAATACATCCCGACATGCCTAAGATCGTTCAACAAGATACTTGGCTTATCGGTGTAGCCGGGAGCGCAAGAGTCTGCGATCAGTTGCAGTATTCGATTGAATACCCTAAGCCACCAGTTGAAGTGGTTAAGTCTGGTGAATGGTTACGTTGGTTGGTTACTAAGGTGATTCCACTCATAGATGACATGATCAAAGATAGTGAAATGGATGCAGAAGCCTTACTGATCACACACGGCAAAGCATTCCTAGTAAGCGAGAACCTAAGTGTGCTAACGGCTAACCCTTACTGGGCTATCGGATCAGGGGCAGACCTAGCACTTGGGTCATTAGCTGATAGGCAATACGCACCAGACTGGCACAAGAACCACGACCTATCTGCGCTACGAGCTATGGAGTCTGCAAGTATGCACGATCCAAATACTAGGGGGGGCATAGATCAGTTTCGTTCGTATGCCACAGGAAAAGTAATCGCTAGAGCCAATGGCATTCAATAAGCCCTGCCTAAGATGCAAGGCACTACATAGAAACCAATCCATTTGCAACGATTGCCAACGTTTAGCAGATGCTGACAGGAACGCCAATAGACCTCATTACAAAGGAAGTTACGCAAAGCAGGCCAAGCTAGTACGGGATACCGCCACTATCTGCTGGCTTTGTGGACAAGGGCGCAGGGTAGATGATCCTTTTACTGCTGACCACTACTACCCCGGCGAACCAGCAAGCCCACTCATAGCAGCGCACAGATCCTGCAACAGTCGCAGAGGAAATAACCCCCCTACGTCATAACGGGGGGCGGGTAAAAATCTTACAGCCGTACGCGCCACTAGAC
>Ga0222712_10001153_pt1 | contig 33734 bp, 37 predicted proteins | sample C33_657DmetaG_FD_165043 | JGI IMG/M metagenome (GOLD analysis project Ga0222712, IMG submission 165043) | Estuarine water microbial communities from San Francisco Bay, California, United States - C33_657D | ecosystem: Environmental > Aquatic > Marine > Unclassified | place: USA: California...
AACAACAGACGCCCTCATGAATCTCTCAATAATCTGACACCCAATGAATGGAAAATGAAACAATTTAAAACCGAAATTGCTAACTAATAAGCTGGAACTGAAATGGGGTACTTACAAACCAACTACAAAGGTTTTCCGAAGAAGGTGAGAAGAACAATTACCAATATATTTGATTTTGTATTCCTTCATTATCCATTTCAGATAACCATTGAAGGTTTGAACACACATCGGTTTCATACCCTTACCCTTTTGAGAGGAAAATATGAAATGTGAAGGATTGGGTTTCAGAACTTCAATCACCTTATCCAATACCTCTCGGAGTTTGGAACTCATCACCAATATCCTCTCCTTGTTGGTTTTCTTCTCAATTCTGATAAATTTCTCACCCACTTCCAACCCCATTAAATCTTCCCACTTCAAAGAGAGGTTATCAATAACTCTCAAACCCAATCTAACCCCCACAGAAACCATTAGGAGGTCCTGTCTCGACACCCTAAAAACTAGACAAAAGTTCGACGTCAAAACTTACACCCACTAAAAAACCAAGGCGATACAAAGTGGCAATCATGAATCCCGGGACCCACTGAAAATTTTCTGGATAATTTGAATCCAATGGTTACGCCTAAAACTTCGAGATTTTGTGATCATCGCAGATTGGACTCAATGTAACAAAATGATTGAACAATCAACCAGTCATTGGGGACAGGATTCCGTCTGAATTATTTTTCGAATTTTACTTTACCTGATTTTCTCAACCACCTCAGGAAGATGTAATAGACTACCATTAAAGCAAGCAGGTACAAGGAAAAGCTGCCCCTGTTTGAGAGGTCTACCAATTCTGGAAACTTAAAGATGATTGTCAAGCCTACCCCAGTCAACCAAAAAATCTGTGTGTTGTATTCAGTGAACAACCAACGTGTCCAGTTGAATTTCATGTTCGACAATGTTGTTCCAATTCCTTTTAATGAAGGTATCCAACGGTTAACGGTAGCACAATAATTGAGGTATTCCTGGCCAAACTTTTGTTTCAAAAAATTTTCTTCTGCCAATACAATCGCCTGATAGATGAACAAGAAAATCGGAACAACAACCACTACATACAACAATGAGTTGGAGAGTATGCCCAGCCCCAACAACATGAGATTGTTGCCGACATACAATGGGTTTCTGCAGTGTACAAAAAGACCTCTCGTAATCAATGCTTCAGCATGGATCTTCAGATCCTTACCACCCCTTTCAACAAATGTGAGTCCAATGGTCATCCCCCGAACAATGATACCTGCAGTAGTAATTGCCAACCCAACAATAAATGCCAGGCGCCAATGTTCAGCGCCAAATTTTTCAGGCGTAAACAACTGGGGAGACGGAATCAAAAGCAATGCGTACAAGAAAATGAAAAGTTGATTCCTGTATTTGAAAAAAAAGTTGCCAATATTGATCATGCGTTAGGGTTTAGTGGTGATGATGCGCCCAAGGCCTGTAAAATTTCTTCCAATATATCGTCCGGATGTTCCAAACCAACAGAAAGCCTGATCAGTCCCGGGGTTATTCCAACGGCTTGGCGCTCAGCTTCTGACAATTTGGAATGGGTAGTACTTGCCGGATGCGAGGCGATAGTGCGGCTGTCTCCGAGGTTATTGGTCATGGACAACCATTTCAGCGCATTGAGAAACTTGCGACCGCCTTCGAGGCCTGCTTTGAGTTCAAAAGTCAGTACGCCACCACCATTGGACATCTGCTTGACCGCAATATCATACCTGGGGTGTGATGGCAAAAATGGATACTTTACCCAATTCAAAGCGGGATGATGCTCCAGTGCCATCGCAATCTGCAAGGCATTTTGTGCATGCTTATCCATTCTTACATAAAGGGTTTCAAGACTTTTGGACAATACCCATGCATTGAATGCACTCAAAGAAGGGCCGGTATTCCGGACATAGAGATACATGTCCCGAACCAATTCTTTTCTTCCCACAACAACGCCTCCCAAAACCCTTCCCTGACCATCCATGAACTTGGTTGCTGAGTGCAAGACGAGGTCCGCACCAAACCCAATGGGTCGCTGAACTGCAGGTGTTGCAAAGCAGTTGTCTACAATAAACAGGATATTGTGTTTTTTACAAATTGCAGAGACCAGTTCAATATCAATGATGTCAAGCCCTGGATTGGAAGGTGTTTCAACATACAACACCTTGGTGTTGGGCTTTATCATCGCCTCAATGGTCTCTGGCTTGTTCATGTCAAAATAGCTGTATTCAATGCCCCATTTGGGCAGGTATTTTGTCAAGATAGCGTGGGTGGAACCAAAAACTGCGGATGCAGAAATGATATGATCTCCAGCAGACAAGAACGTCATGAAGCATGCATTGACTGCAGCCATGCCTGTTGCCGTGGCTATGCCATCTTCAGCCCCTTCCATCAAACAAACTTTCTTGATGAACTCATCAACAGAAGGATTTGAGAAGCGGGAATAGATGTTTACATCCAAACTTTCATCTGAAAATGCGGCGGCCATGTCTTCAGCAGAATCATAGACAAAACTGCTGGTAAGAAACAAGGGTGTTGAATGTTCTTTTTCCCCCGTCCTTTCTGTTTGGGTCCTGATGGCAATGGTTTCCGGGCGCATAGAAGAATATTTTTACTGTCCGGACACTGCCGAACCATTTACAATCACATTGAATCGGATGTCAGCCCCGGCTGCCCTGAGGGTTTCCGCAACTGAGCAATATTTTTCCATAGACAAGTCTACCGCCCTAAAGGCCTTGGACGGATCCACTTCTCCGGTCATCTTGAATACGATGGCAATGTTTTTCCAAAGTGAAGGTTCTTTTCCTTCTTCCCTTTGGCCATCCACTTCAATATCAAGATGTTCAAGAGATTGGCGTTGTTTTTTCAGGATACTGATCACATCTACGGCACTGCAGCCGCACAATGCAGAAAGCAGCGTTTGCATGGGTCGGAAACCTGATCCATTTCCACCCTGGGCCACGGGTATGTCCATGCGCATGGTATGACCATCAGCATCAGTGATATCCAGCCCAAAATCCTTCTCAACCAACTTTGCAGTAATCAATGCCATACGCTTGAAATTGACTGCAAATATACGCTTTCAGGCACAAAAAAGGCTGAATTCACCCAATGCTAGTCACTGAGCAACCTTTTGATACATTTCTCAAGACTTGATTTCCAGTTTTCAGGATTGACGCCAAATACTTGCGTAATTTTTTCCTTGTCCAGAACACTGTAAGCAGGTCTTTTGGCAGGGGTGGGATATGCACTTGAAGGTATAGGATGGATGATACAATTGCTGGAAATGAGGCGTTTGATTTCCAATGCAAAATCATACCATGTGATGACACCACTGTTGGAATAGTTGTAAATGCCAGGATGCCATGTTGGCTGAGCGATCACATGTAAAATAAAGGAAGCAAGGTCTGATGCCCAGGTCGGACTACCCGTTTGGTCGTTGACAACAGAGATCTCATCCTTCGCGCGCATCAGCCGCATCATGGTCTTGACAAAATTATTGCCATGGTAAGAGTAGACCCAAGAAGTTCTGATGATGACGGAAAGGGGATCCTGTTGCAGCGCTTCATTTTCACCCTCCAGTTTGGTTGCTCCATAAACAGACCGGGGCGCTGTGGGGGATGTTTCCTTGTAGGGAGTGTCGGCATCACCACCATAAACGTAATCTGTGGAAACATGGATGAACCTGCAGTCATGGGCAGCAGAAACGGCTGCGAGAATACCAACGGACTCGGCATTGATCAGTTCTGCCAACGCAGGTTCTTGCTCGGCCCTGTCAACCGCGGTATACGCTGCACAATTGATGCAAAAGTCAGGCTTAAAGGCATCGAACGTATTCCTGACCAGCTCAAAATGGTGTATGGGAAGATCCTCCCTTGACAGAAAAAGAAATTCATATTGAGCATGGAATGGGGCCAAATCCCTGAATTCCTTACCAAGCTGACCATTCGCACCGGTTACAAGGATTTTTTTCATGGTAGTGCGTGTTAAAAATCTGCGTCAATAAATTCAAATGTAGGCAATACCAGGTCCTTGTCAGAAACCACAATGTCTTCAGGAAGCAGCATCCAGTCAATTTTCAAAGATGGATCACTGAACAGCAATCCAGCTTCACTTTGCTTGTTGTAGAGTGCATCACACTTGTACATTACATCTGCTGTTGCACTGAGTACAGAAAATCCATGTGCAAACCCTTTGGGAATCAGCAATTGTTTTTTATTTGAATCGGATAATTTGATGGAGAACATTTTTCCATAGGTTGGTTGGCCTTTTCGAAGGTCTACAACAACATCCAGTATTTCTCCTTGCAGGACCCTCACCAGCTTCGTCTGCGCATAAGGTGCTTTTTGGAAATGAAGCCCTCGTATCACCCCGTGCGATGAGTGCGACTGGTTGTCTTGCACCCAGTGGTAGTCGAACCCTGCTTTCAGTTGGGTTTCCCTGTTATAACTTTCGAAAAAATACCCCCTTTCATCTGCAAATACAGCTGGAGTCAATACCATCAAACCTTCAAATCCTGTTGTTTCGACGTTCATCTTATCGGGTTGTGTATTGTTGTTTGTAATATTGCTGGTATGCTCCTGATGTAACATGTTGAATCCATTCATCATTGGCAAGATACCAATCAATGGTCTTTTCCATGCCTTCCTCAAACTGCAAGGAAGGCTCCCAGCCCAATTCCCTGTTTAACTTTGTAGCATCGATGGCATAGCGCATATCGTGGCCCGCACGGTCTTTTACGTAGGTAATCAGCTTGGCACTTTCGCCCTCTGCCCTACCCAGCTTTTTATCCATGATTGCGCAAAGCAGGTGAACGATGTCGATGTTTTTCCATTCATTGAAACCACCAATGTTGTAGGTTTCACCCAATTTTCCTTCATGAAAAATCACATCAATTGCCCTTGCATGGTCATTGACCCAAAGCCAGTCCCTGACATTTTCGCCTTTGCCATAAATGGGCAAAGGCTTTGAATGGACTATGTTGTTGATCATCAAAGGCAGCAATTTTTCAGGAAACTGGTGCGAACCATAATTGTTCGAGCAATTGGAAATAACCATGGGCAGACCATAGGTATGGTAATAAGCACTCACCAAATGGTCTGAAGATGCCTTTGATGCGGAATAAGGAGACCGGGGATCGTACGGCGTTTCTTCAGTAAAGAACCCTGTTTCGCCCAAAGAACCATAGACCTCATCCGTAGAAACATGGTAGAAAAGCTTTCCTGACGCATCAGTCCAAGATTTTTTGGCAGCATTGAGCAAGACTGCAGTACCGATAACATTTGTTTTTACAAATGAGAGCGGATCAAGTATGGAGCGGTCAACATGGCTTTCGGCAGCGAGATGTATCACCGCATCAAATGACTGGTCTGCAAACAATTGTTGGATGAATGCCTCATCAGTAATATCCCCTTTTACAAAGCTGTAATTGGGGGCGTTTTCAACATCCCTTAAATTTTCAAGATTGCCGGCATAGGTAAGTGCATCAAGATTGACAATGCTATAGCCAGGGTACTTGTTGACAAACAGCCTGATCACATGTGAGCCAATGAATCCGGCACCGCCCGTTATCAATATTTTTTTCATGACTTGATTTTTAAAGGACTACGATTTTATTTATCATTTAAATTCTTTGGGTTGCTTGGTCAATTCTTCTTTGGGGAGCGACTTGAAATATGCATATGTGATCCGCAATCCTTCAGCCCTGTCTACCTTCGGTTCCCATCCCAAGATTTCTTTGGCCTTCGATATATCAGGTTTGCGTTGCTTGGGATCATCCACCGGTAAAGGCTTGAACACAATCTTGGTTTTTGCTCCTGTCAACTTGAGAATTTCTTCAGCAAACTCCAGCAATGAAATTTCCACAGGGTTGCCAATGTTCACCGGGAAGACATAGTCGCTCATCAATAACCTGTAGATACCTTCGATAAGGTCGTCAACATAACAAAATGACCTTGTCTGAGATCCATCACCAAATACGGTCAGGTCCTCACCCCGGAGCGCCTGTCCGATAAAAGCGGGCAATGCACGACCATCATTTAAGCGCATTCGGGGACCATAGGTGTTGAAAATCCTTACAATCCTTGTTTCCACATTGTGGAAGGTATGGTATGCCATTGTGATGGATTCCATGAATCGCTTGGCTTCATCATAAACACCCCTTGGCCCTACAGGATTTACATTGCCCCAGTATTCCTCTGTCTGGGGATGTACCAATGGATCTCCATATACCTCAGACGTAGAAGCAACGAGCATTCTGGAGCCCTTGGCCTTGGCAAGGCCAAGACAATTGTGTGTACCCAAAGCCCCAACCTTCAATGTTTGGATGGGTATCTTGAGGTAGTCAATAGGACTTGCCGGTGAAGCAAAATGAAGAATATAATCCAGTTTACCAGGCACATGGATGAATTTGGTAATGTCATGGTGATAGAATTCGAACGCCTTCAATTTGAAAAGGTGTTCAATATTTTTCAGGTCACCCGTAACCAGGTTGTCCATTCCCAATACATCAAAACCTTCCTGGATGAAACGATCACACAAATGCGACCCAAGAAAACCTGCAGCACCAGTAATGAGAACCCTTTTATTAGCCATGGTCTACTATTGAATTTTTCTATTACGGCCAACGCTCTCGTAATGAAATCCAAGTTCATTGAGCGTTTGGACATCAAAAAGATTTCTTCCATCAAAAATCACTTTGCTTTTGAGGCTCTTGACCATTTTCAAAAAGTCGGGAGTCCTGAATTCATTCCACTCGGTTGCAATGATCAATGCATCTGCACCTTCCAGTGCGTCATATTGATTCTCGGCAAAACTTATTCTTTCTCCCAACACAGTCTTGACATTGGGCATTGCCTCTGGATCAAATGCAGCAACTGTGGCACCCGCGGCAAGCAGTGCTTCAATCATGTACAAAGCCGGTGCTTCTCGAATGTCATCCGTATTGGGCTTGAATGCCAACCCCCACAATACAAAATGTTTTCCTGCCAGCCCACTGTTGAAATAGTGGTTGATTTTAGGCATGAGGTGTAACTTCTGCCTGTCATTGACATCCATCACTGCTTTAAGGATCTGAAAATCATATCCCACTTCAGCAGCACTGTTTACGAGGGCTTGGACATCCTTGGGAAAACAACTTCCGCCATAACCGATGCCCGGGAATAGAAATCTTTTTCCAATGCGTGCATCACTTCCAACACCCAAGCGAACCATGTCAACATCCGCACCCATCCTTTCACAGAGCTGGGCAATTTCATTCATGAATGAAATCTTGGTGGCCAAAAAAGAGTTGGCCGCATATTTTGTCAATTCAGCTGAACGAACATCCATGTAAATCAAAGGATTGCCGGATCGCACAAAGGGGGCATACAATTCATTCATGAGTTTTTTGGATCTTTCTGAATGTATGCCAATCACAACCCGATCTGGTTTCATGAAATCCTCTACGGCGACACCTTCCCTCAGGAACTCAGGGTTGGAGACCACGTCAAATTCGACCTTGCTGTTTTCCGCAATGGCCTGTTGAACTTTCTCTGCAGTTCCCACAGGGACTGTACTCTTGTCCACCACAACCACATACTGATCAATGATTTTTCCCAGCTCCTTCGCAACACCCAACACATATTTCAGATCTGCAGAACCATCTTCACCCGGCGGTGTTGGGAGGGCAAGAAAAAGGATTTTTGCATCCTTGATACCGGTCTTGAGGTCTGAAGTAAAACGCAAACGTTGCTCTTTGAGATTTCTCAAAAATATTTTTTCAAGCCCTGGTTCATAGATGGTGATTTCTCCACCACTGAGTTTGTCGACTTTTTGCTGGTCAATATCTATACAGGTGACCTCATTGCCTGTTTCAGCAAAACAAGTACCCGTAACAAGACCTACATATCCGGTTCCAATGACTGCAATTTTCATGGGTTGAATTTAATTGACAAAGCCATTTACATGTTCAACAATAAAATCCAATTGCTCCTGGTCCAATTCCGTGTGAATGGGCAAAGATATAACCCGCTGGGTAAGCCAATCGGTTACAGGAAGGTCTACCGCAGGGAGATTCAGGAAAGAAAACATGTTTTGCCGATGTGCTGGCACTGGATAATAGATCATTGCAGGAATACCCACAGCAGCCAGGCGATCAACGAGTTCATCCCTGTTATGGTCTTTCAATATCAGCGTGTACTGGTGAAAAACATGGGTGTTCCCCTCAGCAATGAATGGAGTTGTTATTTTGGGATTGGGGGCAAAGGCTTTTGAATAAAATGCAGCAGCATTCTTTCTGGCTTCGTTGTACTGGTTCAAATGCTTGAGTTTTACATTCAATACCGCTGCCTGAATCGAGTCAAGCCTGGAATTACAGCCCACCATATCATGGTAATACCTTTTGCTTTGGCCGTGGTTGGCGATCATCCTCATTTTATCAGCAATGATGGCATCACGGGTTACTATTGCCCCTCCATCACCAAAGCATCCCAGGTTTTTTGAAGGAAAAAAAGAAGTGCAGCCAATATCCCCTATTGTTCCAGTCATGTGAATGCTGCCGTCACTGAACTGTATGGAAGCACCGATGGCCTGTGCATTGTCTTCAATCACAAAAAGCCCGAACTCCCTGGCGATGGACATGATTTCTTCCATGGGTGCAGACTGACCATATAAATGAACAGGAACAATCGCTTTGGTCCTGGAGGTAATGGCGCTTCGGATCTTGCTGGGGTCAATGCAAAATGTCTTAGGATCAACATCCACAAAAACAGGGTTTAGCCTCAGCAGGGCCATCACTTCAGTTGTTGCGATATAGGTAAACGACGGCGTAATGACCTCGTCTCCTGGCTCCAGTCCCAATGCCATCATGGCGATTTGCAATGCATCTGTACCGTTGGCACAAGGAACAACATGTTCAATTCCAAGGAACTGTCCCAACTGCGTTGAAAAATCAGTCACAGCTTTTCCATTGATGAATGATGCATGTTGAACCACACCAGCAATCGCTTCATCCACCTCAGTTTTGATTTTGAGGTATTGCCTTTTCAAATCCACCATCTGGATAGGAACCATAATCGTTTATTTGTGGCGCAAAGGTAAGAAAATAAAGGGCATAACTGATTTTGGCCGTAGCTTTACAACTTAATCCAGGCATGCTGTTTTTTTACCACATATTCCTCCTTTTTTACGATGCAGGCGTACGATGTGCGGCATACTGGAATGCCAAGGCCAGGTTGTGGGTTGATGGAAGAAAAAACATATTTGAAAGGCTGAAAGCCGCTGTGGAAAAAGGGAAAGGGCCAATTGTATGGATCCACAGCTCTTCATTGGGCGAATTCGAACAAGGAAAACCAGTTCTGGAAGCTATCAAAACCAACTACCCGAACCACAGGATCCTGTTGACATTTTTCTCCCCATCCGGATATGAAATCAGGAAAAACTACGAGGGAGCAGACATGATTGCTTACCTGCCCCTGGATGGACCGATTCGTTCACGAAAGTTCCTGGACATTGTTAACCCTAAGCTGGCGATTTTCATTAAGTATGAATCCTGGTACTATTATCTCAAAGGACTGCAAAAAAGAGGAATTCCTACCTTGATGATATCTGCCATCTTTAGACCCCAACAACAATTTTTTAGCCCCCTTGGTGGATTTCTCAGGACCCTGCTTGAAAGCCACACCCATCTGTTTGTTCAAGATGCTCCATCAGCATCCATCCTGCAAAAATTCAAATTGAAAGTACCCGTTTCCGTTGCTGGTGATACACGCTTTGACCGTGTTGATGAAATTCTGAACGCAGCTTTTCATCACAGCGCCATTGAGAAATTTTGCAGTGAAACTGATACAATCATTGCAGGAAGCACATGGAAAGAAGATGAAGAAATGCTCTCAGGATTGTTGGACGCTTGCCCCGCTGTAAAACTTATTGTTGCACCGCATGAAATAGGGCCAAAACACCTTCAGGAAATCAGGCAAATGTTCAAGCAAAATATTCTCTTGTCTGAGACAGACGATTTCGACCGATTGAAAGAAGCAAGGGTATTGATCATTGATTGCATCGGCATGCTGTCAAAGCTTTACCGCTACGCAACCATTACTTATGTGGGGGGTGGATTCAATATCGCTGGCATCCACAATATCCTTGAGCCTGCTGCCTACGGAAAAACAGTCATTTTCGGACCAAACCACGATCGAGCAGCAGAAGCAAAAGCGTTGATTGAAAGCGGTGTGGGCTTCAGTTATGACAGAATTCAAGACCTGATTTCCATCACTGAAAAACTTGTATCAGATGTTGAAATGAGGACTTCACTGGATGAAACCGCAAGAAATTTTGTCCAACAGCGAAAGGGAGCAACAAATATCATTCTCCGTCATATAGCGGAGAATCGGCTTCTGAGCAAATCATAAAATTTTTCTACCACTGCTGCCTGTTCAGGATTGTCCTGCACGCCTCTAATGTATTGTGCGGCAATTGATTCGGCTTCGCTCAATGTTTTTGCTTGGTCCAGCAATTGCATCATGGTATCAAATGCCTGCGCATCACCTTTGAAGAGGGTTTCCAAAAAAATATAGCGGTCATTGATGCCCATAGAAGATCTCCATGGGTCTTGCCTGAGCTGTTGCAGACGATCCGCCAGGTCTGGCATTGTGGAATTGAATTTTTCATTCAAGGATTGAACAGTACCTGCATGCAATGCAGGCTCAACCGCTTTCATTGCTTGAGCATCTTTTTCCACTTGAACAGGCTTCTCTAAAACCATCAATTCCCTAATAATGTCAAAGCCAATTTCCAACAGGGCTTCCCTCGGGGCCCCTTGGTGTGTCAACCGGTTCAAGTTTTCTGTCAATTGTTTTAGTCTTTCCATCCCTTTATGGTATTTTTACAGCGCTTTGCTCATAAAGATACCAAGAGATCAACAAAACAACACATGTTCATTGAACCCATTAACCATAGTCAACAAGCAGGATGGATAGAAGTAGTCTGTGGTTCCATGTTCTCAGGAAAAACAGAAGAATTGATCAGAAGGCTAAAACGTGCCAAAATTGCAAACATGCAGGTGGGCATATTCAAACCTTCCATTGACATTCGCTATCATGCGGGAAAAATCGTTTCCCATGACGACAATACCGTCAATGCAGTACCCATCCAATGGGCAAAAGAAATTTTGGCTCTGGCCGAAGCATACGAAGTGGTTGGCATTGACGAGGCCCAATTTTTTGATGCCGAAATTGTACATGTATGTGAAACCCTTGCCAATGCTGGGAAAAGAGTCATCGTAGCAGGGCTGGACATGGACTACATGGGCAAGCCCTTTGGACCAATGCCCGCCTTGCTTTCAATCGCAAACTTTGTTACAAAGTTGCATGCAGTGTGCATCAAATGCGGTGGTATTGCCAGCTATTCATTCAGAATCAGTGCCAATACCGATCAGGTTGTTTTGGGAGAAAAAGACCACTATGAGGCCCGTTGCAGAAATTGCTTCAACACATAAATCGAAGCAAGTGGAAGCATTCAAACAGTATACAGCATTGTTGAAAAAAGAATTCCTGTTGGAAACAAGACAGCAGCATACCCTCTATGGTGTCATGCTCTATATCGCATCAACTGTCTTTGTTATTTACTTGACCATCGATGCGCCAGACGCAGACACCTGGAATTCCCTTTTTTGGATTACCCAACTTTTCATCTGCATCAATGCTGTTGCAAAAAGTTTTTTGCAAGAGGCCAGGGGCAGGATGCTGTATTACTATTCCATCACCTCTCCTTCCATCTTCATCCTTTCAAAGCTGAGTTATAACCTGGTGTTGATGATGGCAATGCACCTTGTAAACCTTTTGCTGTATTGTGCTTTCATGGGTAATCTCACTGCATCCTTTTGGCAGTTTCTTGCAATAGGAATGCTGGGTTCAATGGGATTGGGACTGGTGTTCACGATGTTGGCAGCCATTGCCAGCAAAGCCATGCAGCAAGCCTCTTTGATGGCCATTTTGGGCTTTCCGCTGATCATCCCCCAGCTTTTGTTGTTGGTACGTCTCTCAAAAACCGCGTTTGCAGAGGTATTCAGGGATGGTGTTCCCCTTCAATTGGTGCTCTTGCTCGTATCCCTTGATATCATGATTGTCTTTCTAGCGGTTATTTTATACCCATTTTTATGGAAAGATTAGCTGAAGGGCCTAATTTTGTTGATTAAAGCTACGGGTTGTATGCCCGTTGGAAAGGCCGGTTGCCATCCAATGCTCTTCAATTCATCCTTGCCATGCAATTTACCTGGTGGAAAATTACTTCGATTGTCTTGCTTGCATATGCCATTATCGGCGGAATCCTCCTTCCCGTTCCTGAACTGACCCAGTTGGGGGAAACCATCAGAAACCTTTACTACCATGTTTGCATGTGGTTTGCAATGATGATCCTCTTCACCATTTCAATTGCACAAAGCATCAAATACCTCAGAACTGGAGCGATTGAACACGATATCAAGGCAGTATCCTATGCGGGTGTTGGCACCTACCTTGGATTGCTTGGGTATGCTACTGGCGCCATTTGGGCAAGCTTTACATGGGCAGATCCCAACAATCCTGCATTCGCATCATTTGGCTCCATCATGCGTGAACCCAAACTCATTGGTGCAGCCATTGCATTGTTGATTTATGGTGCTTATTTTATCCTCAGAAGTTCAATCACAGATATGGACCAAAGGGCCAGGGTCAGTGCAGTGTACAACATCTTTGCCTATGCCATGTTGTTCCCCTCCATTTGGATCATACCGAGGTTGCTTCCGAGCCTGCACCCCGGACAAGAAGGAAATCCAGCGTTGAATTTCAACGACATTGATGCAAGAATGAGAATGGTCTTCTACCCTGCTGTCATGGGCTGGACACTCATGGGGGTCTGGATGGCAACAATAAAAATTCGCTATAAAATATTGCTTGAAAAAAAATGGTTCACCAATGAAAAATAAATGCATCGCATTCCTGACCAGCATGGCATTCCTGACCGCCAGGGCGGAGGGCACGGCCAACAACGAAACCATGGCATCTGCCATGAGGTCAAATGGAAAAATATATGTTGTGGTGGCGGTATTGCTTACCATCCTGGCAGGCCTGATTGGGTATATGATCAGGATTGACAGAAAAATTTCTAAACTCGAAAAAGAATCATAAACCTTGGCCCTTCATTTTTGTTCTAGATTCCAACCAAAAAAGATACCATGACTCCTGAATACAGTTTCTTTGACGCAGTGTGCAAAAGTTTCGACAAGGCCGCAAAATACACGCAATTTGATGAAGGTATCCTTGAACAAATCAAGCAGTGCAACAGTGTTCTCCGCATGCACTTTCCTGTAAAAATCGGAGACAAGGTTGAGGTGATCAAAGCATATCGTGTACAACATTCGCACCACAAGCTTCCCTGCAAGGGAGGAATCCGATTCAGTGAAATGGTGAACCTGGATGAGGTGATGGCACTTTCTGCATTGATGACCTACAAATGTGCCATCGTGAATGTTCCATTTGGCGGGGCAAAAGGCGGGATTTCCATTGATCCCAAAAAATACAGTCCATATGATCTTGAACGGATCACCAGAAGATATACCAGCGAACTCATCAAGAAAAAATTCATTGGCCCAGGCGAGGATGTACCTGCTCCGGATTATGGTACCGGCGAAAGGGAAATGTCCTGGATCCTGGATACCTATATGGCCATGCATCCAGGAGAAGTTGAGGCACTTGGTTGTGTAACAGGTAAACCCGTTACACAAGGTGGCGTAAGGGGAAGGCGCGAAGCGACTGGCCTGGGAGTATTCTTTGGCATCAGGGAAGTTTGTAACAATGAAGAAGTCATGACAAGGCTTGGATTGGCTACCGGGCTGATGGGGAAAAAAGTAATTGTTCAGGGCCTGGGAAATGTAGGTTACCATTCAGCCAAATTTTTCCAGGAAGGTGGCGCACTGGTCGTTGGATTGGCAGAGTATGAAGGATCCATCTACAACGAAAATGGACTTGATGTTGAAGCTGTCTTCCAACACCGGAAAAAAACCGGCTCCATTTTGAATTTTCCCGGGGCAACCAACTTCGATAAGAATACAGACGCACTGGAAGCTCCATGCGACATCCTTATTCCGGCAGCACTTGAAAATGTAATCAATGGCGAAAATGCAGACAGGGTCAAGGCAAAGATTGTTGGTGAAGCCGCCAATGGACCTCTGACACCAGAAGCAGATGAAATCCTCATGAACAAAGGCGTACTTGTTGTTCCGGACATGTACCTGAACGCAGGAGGCGTAACCGTATCATATTTTGAATGGCTAAAAAACCTGAGCCATGTTTCCTATGGTCGCCTTGAAAGAAGGTTCATGGAAAACCAAAATGCAAATATTGTCTTACAGATTGAATCAATGACAGGAAACATCATCAGTGAAGAACAAAAAAAACTGATTGTGCATGGACCGGATGAAATTGATCTTGTCAGGAGTGGATTGGAAGACACCATGATTAAGGCTACCAATGAGATTTTGGAATGTTGGAAACAAAATCCTGAAATACGCGACATGAGGACCGCTGCGTTTGTGGTTGCCATCAACAAGGTGGGTACAAGCTATTTAGAGCTTGGCATCTTTCCATAATCGTGACATTATGCATGTTCTGGAAAAAAAGAGAGCCATTCAGGTATCTCTTTTTTTTTGTCTGCAACATGACATTCCGCACCATTGGTAATGACGAGATAGCGAACAGGAACAACCAGGTTGTAGGAGAGAATTTGCATCAACACCGGGGCTTTCAATTCAACACCAGGGGCTTTGCATTCAATCATCATCCAGGGCTGGATTGAACGGTCAAATACCAGCAGATCAAAGCGTTTCTTCATCTCCCCCAGTTGCAGAGACTTTTCAACGGCAATCGCCTGTGAAGGAATCCCGGCAACCTTTGTCAACCAGCTGATAAAATTCTGACGAACCCATTCTTCGGGTTGCAGGGCAACCCATTTCAGCCTAATTGGATCAAAAATCTCAGGATGTCCCTGGTGATCCCTGATTTTGAAATCCGGCTCGGGAAACTTCAAATTGATCATGCATGCAAAGTAATCAGTAATTTCGAGGTAGAACATCTGAATTATGAACAGCAAGGAAGACATTGTAAAAAACTGGCTACCCAGGTATACTGGAATGGCAATAGAGCAATTTGGGAACTATATACTGCTGACAAACTTCAGCAAATACGTGGACCTTTTTGCATCATGGAACAATGTTGAAGTTGTGGGCCGAGACAAACCCATGCAATGCGCCACCTTTGATGGCATTTCCATCATCAATTTTGGGATGGGAAGCCCCACTGCTGCAACCATCATGGACTTGCTTACTGCAATAGACCCGAAGGCAGTATTGTTTTTGGGGAAATGTGGCGGACTTAAAAAAAGAAATAAGATTGGTGACCTCATCCTTCCTATCGCTGCCATCAGGGGTGAAGGAACATCCAATGATTACTTCCCTGCTGAAGTGCCTGCCATGCCTGCATTTGCACTGCAAAAAGCAATTTCAACCACCATCCGTGAGCATGAGCTGGATTATTGGACGGGTACCGTTTACACCACCAACAGAAGGGTCTGGGAGCATGATGAGGAATTCAAAAACTACCTTCAAAAAGTCAGGGCCTATGCCATAGACATGGAAACCGCGACCATTTTTTCGGTTGGTTTTTACAACAAAATTCCTACGGGTGCACTGTTGTTGGTCAGTGACCAACCCATGATACCGGAAGGGGTTAAAACGGAGGAAAGTGATAAAAAAGTTACTGCCAATTATGTGGAGTCCCACCTTAAAGTAGGTATTGATTCCTTAAAACAACTGATCAACAACGGGCAAACCGTGAGACATCTCAAGTTTTAGGGGATTATTCGGTGCAGAAATCTTGCAAAGACAGGCTGCCTGCCAGAAAATAACGTATTTTTTTTGTAATTTCGCCATTTAAATGCCAAAACAAGTCTGGTGCCGTAAGACCAGGTTTGATGGATAGGACGTCCTTTTCAAGGTCGGTCATCGGGATTTGTTTTCAGGCAACATAAATACTACAAGCATGAAACTATCCCAATTCAGGTTCGATTTCCCCCTCAATCTTATTGCACAAACGCCTACAAAAAGAAGAGAAGATGCACGGCTCATGGTCGTACACAAAGACACTGGCCTGATAGAAAACAAAACATTCAAGGACATCCTGGATTACTTTGAAGAAAAGGATGTTTTCGTTGTCAACAATACAAAGGTTTTCCCTGCCAGGATGTATGGTAGAAAAGAGAAAACCGGAGCCAAAATTGAAGTTTTTCTCTTGAGAGAACTGAACAAACAAAACAGGCTTTGGGATGTGATCGTTGATCCCGCAAGAAAAATCCGTGTTGGAAACAAATTGTATTTTGGTGATGCAGATGAGCTTATTGCTGAAGTCATTGACAACACCACTTCAAGAGGAAGGACGATCCGTTTCTTGTTTGATGGATCTGACGAGGATTTCAAACTGATCCTCAACTCCCTTGGTGAAACACCGCTGCCCAAGTACATCAAACGCAAACCAGATGAACTGGACAGGGAAAGATACCAAACCGTTTATGCCAAGCATGAAGGTGCTGTTGCAGCACCTACTGCAGGTCTTCACTTTTCAACCGAGTTGATCAAGCGCTTGGAAATTGAAGGAATTCGTTTTGCTGAAACCACATTGCATACAGGATTGGGGACATTCAGGGCCATTGAAGTGGAGGACCTGAGCAAGCACAAAATGGAAGCAGAATATTACAAGGTGGATGAAACAGCCTGCAAAATTGTGAACAAGGCAAAGTCTGAAGGACATCGCATTTGTTCAGTGGGCACAACAACCATGAGGGCGCTGGAAAGTACATTCACTGCAGATAAAATGCTGAAGCCGTCTGAAGGATGGACAAATATTTTTATTCATCCACCATACGAATTTTCAATATGTGACTCGTTGATCACCAATTTTCATTTGCCGAAAACATCCTTGTTGATCATGGCATGTGCATTCGCGGGCTACGAGCTTACGATGGAAGCATACAAAAAGGCCATCAAGGACAAGTACCGGTTTTTCAGCTATGGCGATGCCATGCTGATCATTTGATGATCCGGTTGCTTTCGAGCATTAATCCAGACCAAAAAGGCCTTTGTTCAAAACCTTCAATGCATCATTCTTGAATGATGTGGGGATGAGTATGGACACATTGTGTAAACTTCCTCCAAAGCTGACCATGTTAACTGGTACTGCTGCGAGGGCACCAAACATTTTTGTCATCAACTGGTCCTGCTGTGTCAACTTGTTCCCTACCACGGAAACAATCGTTTGATCGGCCAAGACCTCCAACTCTCCCAAGGGCTGAAGCTCCTTGGAGATTTGATCAAGATGGGCTGTATGGTCTATTGTTACAGATACCGCCACTTCAGAGGTGGTGATCATGTCGATGGGAGTTTTGTATTTTTCGAAGACTTCAAATATCTTTCTTAGAAAACCATAAGCAAGCAACATCCTGCTGCTCTTTATCTTGATCATGACGATGCCGTCTTTTGCTGCAACCGCCTTTACGCCGTTTCCATCTGGGGTCTCAACAATAATGGTGCCCTTTGCTTCTGGCTCCATGGTATTGAGCAGCTTTACTGGAATATTGTAATGTTGCGCTGGCCAAATGGATGCAGGATGTAGAATTTTTGCGCCAAAATATGCAAGTTCAGCTGCCTCGTCGAAACTCAGTTGTTCCACAGGACGTGTTTTTCCTACAACCCTGGGGTCATTGTTGTGCATGCCGTCGATGTCGGTCCATATTTCACAAACAGAGGCATTGACAGCAGCAGCCATCAAAGAAGCAGAATAATCACTTCCTCCCCGCTTCAAGTTGTCGACTTCGCCTTTTGCATTCCTGCAGATATAGCCTTGTGTAATAAAAATGGTTTTACCAGGATGGCTTTCAAGGGCTTTGAGTATCCTGGTCCTGATGACAGGAACCTGCGGTTCATCATTGGCATCTATAGCCATGAAATCAAGTGCAGGAAGCAAGACATGGTCCTGGCCCTTTTCTTCCAGGTACAATGAAAACAATTTTGTACTCATCAATTCACCTTGTGCAAGGATGTCCTTGTTCAGGGCCTCGTTGAATGAAATTTTCAAAATAATATCAAGAAACTCGAAATGTTCGTTGATGACAGCAGTTGCTTTTTCCCTCATTTCGTCCTTCTCAAGCAAGGCATGGATAAAAGCGCCATAATGAAGATGAAGACCATCAATAAGGTTTTTTGCTTTCGCCTTATCCCCCGTTGACATGGCGTCACCAATGGCAACAAGGGCATTGGTCGTTCCACTCAATGCGCTCAAGACTACAATTTTGGGCTCATTGTCACGCGTGATCAAATCCCTGACCTGAAACATCCTTTCAGGTTTTCCAACGGAGGTACCTCCGAACTTCATTATTTTCATACTCTTGCAGTTTATTTACGTGTGCGCGAAGTTAAAACTTGATATTGAATTTTTCAGCAATCGTTAAAAGGTCCTCCCAAACCACATCAAGCAGCGGAATGCCATTTGCCATTCTTTCCTTCTCTGTCATGCGCTCTGGGTCGCCGGGAACAAGTACCGGCTGATCGGGGGAAATCGGCGCCGCATTGCGAAAACGTCTTATCCAAAGGTCCATGTCCCTCTTAAAGTCTTCGGATTTACGGAATGCATCAATTCGCATTGCACCAAAGAAATGACCAATGCCTTTACCAGGCTGATTTTCAGGCATGGGAACATAGGCTGGAAACGGTGGTACCCAGGGTCCAAAATTTGCACCGCTCAATACTGCTGAAAAAATGTCAACGATAGATCCCAATGCATATCCCTTATGACTACCCTGCTCCCTGTTGCCTCCCAGCGGCAACAAGGCACCCCCATTTTTCAATGCATGTGCATCCTTGATGGCATTGCCATCCTTGTCCTGAATCCATCCCTCAGGGGCCTCCAATTGCTTCCTTTGTAACATTTCAAGTTTCCCATTGGCTGCTGTCGTTGTGGCCATGTCTGCGATGAATGGGGGCTCATCACCGGAAGGCACCGCAACGCAAATTGGATTGGTGCCCAGCATGCGTTCTTTTGAAAAGGTGGGAGCCACCAAAGCACTGGCATTGGTCATGACAATTCCCACCATATCCTGTTCCAAGGCCCTCATTGCGTGAAATGCTGCAATCCCAAAATGGTTGCTGTTGGAAACACTGACCCAGCCCGTACCCACTTTCGAAGCTTTCTCAATGGCAATATCCATGGCATAAGGTGCAACAACCAATCCCAGCCCGGCATCGCCATCCACTACAGCAGTTGAAGGCGTTTCATGCACGATGGCAATATCAGGTATTGCATTGACCCTTTTTGCTTCCCACAGTCTGATGTATCCTGACAATCTGGCCACCCCATGTGAATCAATTCCACGAAGATCCGCTGACACCAGCGCTCTTGCACCTGTTTGTGCCTGTGCTGGTGGGCAACCCATGGAAACAAACACATCTTCAACAAACCTTATCAACGCATGATGACCTATCATTTTTCCCATTCGATAAAAATAATTCGATTATTTCAAAATGGTACAACAAAATTCTTAGACACCAGGGGTATAAACAACATGAAAATCGTGGAAAACTCTACCCAAATTGGCGTGTTTTGCTCCATCTTTTGACTTTACTTTGAAAGAACTTTGTTTCAACAAAATCAAACAGTATGATAAAACTACAGGTTATTGGACATCTGGGCAAGGATTGCACCACGAATGTCGTGAATGGGAAAAACGTGATCAATTTCAGCGTTGCCCACAGTGAGCGTTACAAGGATGCAACGGGAAATCCAGTTGAAAGAACCATTTGGGTGGATTGTGCATATTGGACGGAAAGGACTGCTGTTGCGCCATACCTTAAAAAAGGCCAGCAGGTGTATGCAGAGGGAACTCCGGAAGTAAGGAGTTATACCAAAAACGATGGAACAACGGGTACATCGCTTACCATGAGGGTATTGAACGTACAATTGCTGGGAAGTGCCAAGGGTGAGTCAGGATCTGGAGACACAACCACTGGTGGTGGGGAGTCTGATGACCTTCCATTTTAATTCTGCAAAACTTTTTTAGCGATTGGGATTGAGCCTGATTGACCTGTTGATTTAAAACGGGTCGATCAGGCTTTCTTTATGCGCATCTGCGCTGCCTTTACGGGAAAAACTAAAAGGTGTACAAAGCCTCTGTTTAGGATGGGTTGGGCTTTCGCCTGCTATAACTGTTTTCGCGATTTCTTATGGCCCTCGCATTGGCAGTATCAATGAGGACCTTGAATTCTTGGGGATGGCGCTGGTAGTATTCATAGCTCTTTGCAAAAAGAGCAGGATCCACCCGATGAAACTTCAAGACAATGTCAATTTCCTTTTGCAGGATGCTGTCTTTGCTGAGGGTAGAATCTTTGAGCTTATAGGTCTCAACAAACCCTTCAGCAAGTGCAATATCATAAAGGATATTTGCCATCCGGTCTTTTCCGATTAGATCTTTGGACCCTATGCTGCCGCAGGAAATCCCGAGGAGCAGGAAAACAAAAAAACATGGTAATATCAGTTGGTATTGCCTCACTTCAATTCTTGTCTATATTTTGTTGCATTTGAAATATCCAGCCTGCTGCACAAATCAATGACCCGCTCTTTTTCTTGCATGGTCGCCTTTTTAAAAATGCGGATGATTTCATCAGTCTTGCCTTGAAAGAAAAAAGGCATGATCATAAGATTGGGGGTTTCTGCATTGAGGGTGTTCAGCATGGATATTGAATTGAGCACCTGCTCCCTTGCATCAACCTCATTTTCAATCATCTTGTCCATTCCCTGTCGGTAATATGTGTAAATGGCATCGTGCACCAATGCATAACGACTGTTTTGCAAATTTTCTGACAACCAATAACGGTTTCGTTGGCCATCAAAAGGTTTCCATCCTTCAATAAAGCGGCCTTCTGGTGCGGCGCTTACAATTGTATTGGCTTTCTGAAAAAAAGCATCACCTCCCCTTGGCGCATAAGAGTCGTAATCCAGGCCCAGTATGGTATTGACATAAAAAGCAAACAAGGCTGAAAGGTTTCCAGCCAGAGGTTCTGTTCCGGCAATCCTGTTTTCATTGAATTCTATTGGCTGAAATTCAACATACCGAAAAACAATATTGTTGTCAATGAAGTTGACAAGTGGAGAGAGATAATTGCTGTTGTACACAGGCCTTGCCGCCTGTACGGTGAGTGATCCCTTGTAGACATTCGGCTCAATGACAGATTGCAGGTTCAATAAAAAGCTGCATTCGATTTTTTCATTGGATTCAAATACATCAGCAGTCCACTTTCTTTTGTTGAGGAAGTTGTTTAGCGACGACTGAAGTGTTTGAAATACTTTCTTGTCAACGGTGGAACCGATTTGTGCATATATCACATTCACCTTGGCATTGATTTCCTGTGCTACCAAACCATTGAAATGGGACTGGAAACAAAGAAAACTTAAAACAATAGCAAGGTGTTTAAACAGCATGTTGATGCAAATGGCTTTGTAAAACAAGTTTAGAAATTGGCAGATCAAATACCAGCACTAAGTTAAATATAAATTCACTCGATTGAGAATATAGCATTTCCAAGAAATCACAAAGGCGATGGTTGATCCATCGCCTTTGAATATCGTGCTGAAAAAATCAACGAAACAGGTCTTCGTCGTTTTTGCGAAAATAGACTTTATCTTCCATGAACTCTTGCGTGGCAAGAAGTGCAGGATTGGGCATTTTTTCATATGCCTTTGAAATTTCAATTTGCTCCTTGTTTTCATGGATCTCTTCAAGACTATCCGTGTGACTGGCAAACTCTTCAAGCTTGTTGTGAAGTTCTTCCTTAATGGCAATGTTGATCTGGGCTGCCCTCTTCCCTATGATAGAAATAGATTCATATAAATTACCTGTCTTGCTTTTGATTTCATTGAGGTCTTTGGTTTCAGCTACGTTGGTGAGATTATTTCCCAACTGCCTGCGGAGTCTGCTCATTATTAAGAGTTTTTAGGTTATTTTTTGTCAAAGTTAAGTAACGTTCAGCTTCTTTCATCAATTTACTTTCCGGAAAACGGTCTTGAAAGTCCTCTACCTCAATGATTACCTTGGCATAGCGCTCTTCCTTTTTTTCATCGACGCTCATTGCAGCATATTTGAAATAAGACCTGATAGACATCAACTTGTACTCATCCCCTTTGGGAGAGTCCGGATAATTGTTGATCAGGGTGGTATATGCAAGTGCGGCAGCTTTGAACTGTCCAACATTATAATAAAGTTGGGCAGAAAGAAATTCTTTCATTTCCAGCTTGGCTTGGCATTTGGCAATGATCGCTTCAGCCTCTTTGCTCTTGGGTGACTCAGGGTGGGTGTTGATGAACACCTGGAACATGCCAATGGCCTTGATGGTATTGGATTGCTCCAACTCTGCTTTGGGTGATTGCTTGTAAAAACAATTTGCCTGCATGTATTCCACCTCTTCGGCCCTTTTACTGTTCGCAAAAACCTCAAGATAGCCTTTGAAAAGGTTCTCAGCCGTCTCGTAATCCTTCATGTAATAATGGGCAAAGGCGTAATTGTAATACAGGTCATCAAACTGTGGGGTGCCCTTAAAAACCGGAAAAAGCTCCTCATAGAGCACCTGGGCCTGGCGAAATTCCTTTTTTTCAAAATAGGTATTTGCCATCTTCAGTTTGTATTCAAAGTCTTTGCTCTTCAACACTTTACCAAATTTGGAACAAGCACCCAAAGAAAGGGCCAACACAATAACCAGGATATTATTCAGCTTCATAAATGGATGACAAAGTTAAGCATTTGGCAGAAGAAACTAAATTAAGTTCTTCCAATGAAAATCCAGGTTAAACAAGTCATAAAAAAAGATGCCCCCCTTTTCAGGGGGGCATCCAATATCTTCAAACTGTCTTATTTCTTAGAACGTAGGTTTGGATGAGGGGCAGGCACTGTGTTGGGTGCATCAACCACTTCTCCTGTTGCACTGATATCAATAGTATTGATATCGCCATCAGCCTGACCGTATTTGTTGATCAAACGATCAGCAGCAATTCCCTGCTTTTCAGTAAGGTACATCATGATGGCATTGACCCTGTCCCAGCTGAGCTGCTGGCTCGCTTTGGAAGCTTCAGCATAACCAGTGATGAAAATCTTGCATGCAGGATTGTTTTTCAGCCTGTCAGCAGTAGAAGCCAAAAGACTTTGCGCCTCTTTGGACAATGCAGAAGAAGCTTTTGAAAAACTGATGCTTGGTATGTTGCCCATGTTACAGGTAACAGGCGCAGGAACAATCATGTTTTTGCAGCAAGGAGGTTCTGGACATTTGCCAACACCATTTGCGTCTACCGGTTGACAATCTGTTGGGGTGATCAGTTGCTTGTCCTTGTAATCTGGAACACCATCACCATCTGTATCCTTGCTTACACCATGGCTGTCAACAGGCGCACCAGCTGGTGTGTTGGGCTCCATATCGAATTGGTCAGCTACACCATCTCCATCAGCATCGTCAAGAACAACCTTAGGCATTTTCATTCTTTTGGGAGCATTCAACTCACCATAAGAAAATTCCAATGGGTTCTTCCAGTAAAGGGGTTCAACAGACTTTGTCTTTTTCTGTGCAAAGGTATCCAATCCCGCAAGCAGGAACATACCCAAGAACAGAACCGAAATTATTTTGTTAAGTTTCATGTTTGAAAAATTTGATGCGGTTCGTAAAATTTAGAAAATATTGATGTTCAAGCCCACAGACAAGAAATTGTAAGTGTCATAATGTGATGTGAATATTGCATCACCCACTGGAGTTGCACTCCAACGCTGACCATCCAAAAGATCATCCTTCACAAAAGACAAACGCTCTTCAATGGCAAGGTTCACACGCTTGGAAAGCTTGAATGCACCACCAAAACCGAAAGTAGCACTTGCTCTTGCAGTTTTACCAAGAAACTTGGCATTGGAAGAACTGGTGCTTTCAGCGGCGGTTTCGTAAGTGCCATCCAAAATGGCCTTCACTGCGCTCTTTGTATCATTTCTGGTTGCCCAAGTTCCACTAGGAATTGAGTTGAAATTGTATTTTTGACCACTTGCATTCAACGCATCAATATTTGTTTCATAGAAAGTTACACCCACACCGAGAATTGCATACAGTCCAAATTTGGGCTCAGCTTTGTGGAACCTGATGTTGGACAAATTGAAAAGGGTTTGCAAACTAAGATCGTTCAATTTGGTCTTGTAGTTGTAGAAAACCCTATCCGTTCCAGCAACCAAGCCAAGGGTATTGGCTGAACCACTGTATGTTCTTTGATTTCCTTTGTATCCATTGTTTTTCCATGCTGGATTTTGCATGTAGTTCAGGGCTCCGGTCCAGCTCAAACCTTTGGCGGTTCCACTGAAGAATTCACCCCTCAACGAAACAATGTAACCAATTGATTTTCTTGCATGTACTCCAAATCCAAAGTTGGGGAATACAGCATTTACGTCGCCGCTGATGCTGGGAGAACCAAGCTTTAACCCAACTTCCCACTGGTTACGGGGTTTTGCAGGGAAAATGTATTGGTTGTTCAAGAACTCATTGTGTTGAGCCATTCTTGAAGGAGGGATCAATGAAGAATCCTTCCAATCAGTTCCACCCTTTGCAGACATCTGCGCTTGAGCAGTCATAACCAGGGCCAAAAGACCAAGGATAAAAGCATACTTTTTACTTGCCATAGCTGTGTTTGTTAGTTTAAAGATTTTTGACACGGTCTTACCATGTTTTACAAATGTAGAGTTAATGTTTTAATATTCAAACAAATACCCCTGTTTTTTCCTTTTAAATGACAAATAATCCAATCCGCCTGAAGGTTGAACCGCATGTTCTTGTTTTGCCTCTCCTTTTCAAGGTCAAACAACCCCCTCTGATGGTAAAATATTGCGTAAGTTCGCAGTCCACAAATGGTAAAAGCCCAACAAATCATAGATTCAGAACTCAAGCAATTCGAAGGATTGTTCAAGGATGCCGTAAAAAGCAATGTCCCCCTGCTTGACAGGATACTGAAATATGTCGTAAAAACAAAAGGAAAGCAGCTTCGCCCCATGTTTGTTTTGCTTTCAGCAAAACTCTGTGGAGACATCACACAGGTGACCTATCGTGCGGCATCCCTGGTGGAACTGCTGCACACCGCAACCCTGGTTCATGATGATGTTGTGGATGAGGCGGCTGAAAGAAGGGGCTTCTTTTCCGTTTACGCCCTTTGGAAAAACAAGGCCTCTGTTTTGGTGGGCGATTATCTACTGGCCAAGGGATTGCTCCTTTCCCTGGAAAACAAAGACTTCAAGGTACTCGAAATCCTTTCTGATGCTGTAAAAAAGATGAGCGAAGGAGAACTCATGCAGTTGGAAAAGTCTCGCCTGCTCAATATTACAGAAGAGGATTACTTTTCCATCATCAGAAACAAGACTGCCTCCTTGCTCGCATCTGCGTGTGCGGCAGGCGCGTACTCTTCAAGCCAGGATGAGGGGAAAACCGAACAACTGAGGCTTTTTGGTGAAAATACCGGCATCGCCTTTCAAATCAAGGATGACCTTTTTGACTATGGATCTGATGATGTCGGTAAACCTACGGGGAATGACATAAGGGAAAAAAAACTGACCCTGCCCCTGATTTACACATTGAAAACCGTCTCTTCCGAAGAAAGGAGAAAGCTCATATATCTCATCAAAAACAAAAACAAGGACAAGGCAAGTGTGCAGGTCGTAATCGATGCAGTCAAAAAAGCAGGAGGCATCAAATACGCAGAGGAAGTCATGGAATCTTACAAAAAAGCAGCCCTCGATGTCCTTGAAGGATTTCCAGACACGGCTTCAAAGGAAGCACTTGCCGAGATGGTAAAATTTACAACCGAAAGAAAAAAGTAATATGTCTGCAGGCCAAAAGCGATGGATAACCCTAGACTGGCCAGCTGAAAAGACTGCCCAATTGAGAGAGGATCTCAAGATTCACCCGGCGCTTTGCGGAATGCTGGTCCAAAGGGGCATCGATGATTACCAAAAGGCAAAGGCATTTTTCAGGCCTGTGCTATCAGAACTGCATGACCCCTTTCTGATGAAAGACATGGAAAAGGCCGTTAAAAGGGTTGTGAAGGCCACTCAGCAAAATGAGAAGATACTGGTTTACGGGGATTATGATGTTGATGGAACCACGTCAGTGGCCATTCTGTACGACTTTCTTTCAAAAATTCATGACAGGGAAAGGCTTGAATTTTATATCCCCAACAGGTACAGGGAGGGCTATGGCCTGTCCCAACAAGGAATAGAATATGCTGCCGAAAACGGTTTTACCCTCCTGATTACCCTGGATTGTGGCATCAAATCAGCAGCGCTGATCAGTGAGGCCCAAACGCTAGGAATTGAAACGATTGTATGCGATCATCATCTCCCCGGAAATGAATTACCCCTTGCAACAGCCATACTCAATGCAAAGCAAGCGGATTGCAATTACCCATACAAGGAGCTTTGCGGATGTGGCGTTGGATTCAAATTGATTCAGGCACTTTCGGCAACATTGGGTCTGGAGGAAAGCGCATTTCTTCCCTATCTCGAACTGGTTGCCACTGCAATTGCAGCAGACATTGTTCCCATCACCGGAGAAAACCGCATCATGGCTTACCATGGGATCAAACAAGTGAATTCCAGCCCATCAGTTGGTATCAAGGCACTCTTGGAACTCAGTGTGCCAGGAAAAGAAATCAATATCGGCAGCCTTTCCTTCATGGTGGGCCCCAGAATCAATGCAGCAGGCCGGATGGATGATGCCAAAAAAGCAGTTTCACTTTTTATTGAAAAAGATCCCGATCAAGCACGCATTCTCGCAGCTGTATTGCAGGTTGACAATACTTCACGAAGAGAGGCCGACACACAAATAACTGACGAGGCGCTGCAGATGATGTTGTCTGATCCTTCCCTTCTTTCAAAAAAGTCGACGATTGTGTTTGATCCGGGGTGGCACAAGGGCGTGATTGGTATCGTTGCGAGCAGACTTCTTGAAAAATATTACCGTCCAACCATTGTACTCACCCAAAGTGGAGACCTGTTGGCGGGAAGCGCAAGAAGTATCCCAGGCTTCAATATCCATGATGCGCTTGAACATTGCAGTGACCTCCTTTTGGGATTTGGCGGCCACTATTTTGCAGCAGGGATGACCATGAGACCCGATCAACTTGAGGCGTTCAAAAAACGTTTTGAGGAGATTGCAGCTGCGACACTTTCTGAAGAACAAATGATTCCTGAAATATTGATTGATGCAGTTGTTGAACTTCAAGACCTCACCCCTTCTTTTTTCAACATTCTTCAGCAAATGGAACCCTTTGGTCCGAACAACATGAGACCTGTTTTTTGTGTCTCAGGGGTGAGAAATACTGGATGCAGGGTTGTAAAAGATGAACACTTGCGATTTGAAGTAGAACAAAATGGCATGAGGATGACAGGGATAGGATTCAACATGGCAGCAAGATTCCTGCAGATGGAAAATACCGAGAAACTGGATATCGTATTCACGTTGGAAGAAAACAATTTCAGGGGCTTGACATCACTCCAGATGAAAGTGATTGACTTCGACATGGAAGGAAAAAAATGGACCGGCATTCGCCGGTCCTGATACATTCTCACCAGGGCGAGAGGAAAGTTTCTAAAGTCTACCCTTTCATCAACTCAATGCTTCTGGAGATGAATTCCGTAAGTTGACTTCCCTTCAACATGCCCTGAGACAACAATGCAAGATCGGCCAGGTTTCTGACCTGCTTGGCCTGTGACGCTGCATCCTGGTCAGCAAGGATTGTTGAATAAAGGCTGCTATTGCCATTGACAGTCAGCAAGACCTCATCGGGCATGTTGGCATAAAAACTGCCCATGGGTCCGCTCATCGATGCCATGTCTTTCATCCTGCGCATGAATTCAGGCCTTGTTGCCACAACTGGAGGCGCGTCTGCACTCAGTCCCTTTACTTCGACATTGATGGTAAGGTTGTCGACCTTAAAATCAAACAATTCCTTCAGTTTCTCTTCTTCTTTTTGGGACAAAACGGATTTGCTGTCTTCCTGCTTGTCAATCAGGTTTTCCGTAATGTCAGCATCCACCCTTGTAAATTGCACGTTGTCCCACTTCGATTCAATTTGCCCGATGAAGGAGGCGTCCACCAGCGTATCCATCTTGACCACCTTGTAACCACGCTCTTGTGCAGATTTGACGTATGCGTCCTGTTGAATGGGATCAGTGGTGTACAAGATGACCAGCTTCCCGTCCTTGTTTTTCTGCAAAGTTTCCGCTGCCGTCTTGTATTCCTCCAAGGTATAAAATTCACCGCTGGAAGCATCTTGCATGATGTGAAACTTGTCCGCCTTTTCCCGGAACTTGTCATCGGTGATCATTCCGTATTTGACAAAGAGTGCCAGGCTTTCCCATTTCTCTTCAAATTCCTTCCTCTCATTTCGGAAGATTTCATCCAACTTGTCTGCCACTTTTTTGGTGATGTGGCTGTTGATTTTTCTTACGTTCGGATCGCCCTGCAGATAACTCCTGCTCACATTGAGCGGAATGTCTGGGGAATCAATCACACCTTGCAACAGCATCAGAAATTCCGGAACAATGTCCTTCACTTCATCAGTGACAAAAACCTGGTTGGAGTACAGTTGGATTTTGTCTTTTTGGATTTCATACGACTGCTTTATTTTGGGGAAATACAGAATCCCTGTCAATGTGAAAGGATAGTCAACATTCAAGTGAATCCAAAACAATGGAGTCTCATTGAAGGGATAAAGTGCTTTGTAAAATTCTTCGTAATCCTTCTTTTCCAACTCTGCAGGCTTCTTTACCCATGCAGGATTCGTATTGTTGATTTGCTTCTCTTCAAAAAATATGGGCACCGGAAGAAATTTGCAAAACTTGTCGAGAATTCCCTTTATTTTGAAACTGTCAAGAAAATCTTCGCTGTCCTCATTGATGAAAAGGGTGATGGATGTTCCCCTCTCCTTCTTATCTGAAGGCTGTAACGTAAACTCGGGGCTTCCATCACATTCCCACACCACTGCTTCACTGCCTTCCTTGTAAGAAAGTGTGCTGAGTTGCACCCTTTCACTCACCATGAATCCGCTGTAAAAACCCAATCCAAAATGGCCAATGATGTTGGCCTCATTTTGCCCTTTGTATTTGGCCAAGAATTCTTCTGCGCTGGAAAAGGCAACCTGATTGATGTATTTGTCAACCTCCTCCGCAGTCATACCAATCCCACGATCAGAAATCGTCAAGGTTTTTGCATCCTTGTCCAGTACAACATCAATCCTGAGTTCCCCCAGCTCACCCTTGGCTTCCCCGGTCGAGGAATATGCCTTGAGCTTTTGAGTGGCATCCACTGCGTTGGCGATCAATTCACGAAGGAAAATGTCATGGTCACTGTAAAGGAACTTCTTGATGATGGGGAAAATGTTCTCTGTTTGAACCCGTATTTGTCCTTTTTGCATAATGAAATATTTACTTGGGGCGGACAAAAGGAGTGCCAAAACTGAAAAGTGACAGGTTGACATTGTCTGCAAGAAGTGGGCTGGACAAAAAAAGACAAAACAGTAATAAAATATGGGCTAAAATGGCAAAAAAGCATTACCTTCGCCCCCCATTATCAAATCAATAAATACAGGGTTTATGCAAAATTATGAATTGATGGTGATTTTTACCCCTGTTCTGAGTGAGGAAGAATTCAAGACTGCTCAGAAGAAATATGTCGATTTTATCACTGCTGGCGGTGGTTCTCTCGTACATAGCAACCCCTGGGGGTTGAAATCACTGGCCTACCCCATCCAGAAGAAGACCACAGGTATCTACTGGGTTATGGAATACGTAGCGCCATCCGACATGAATGAAAAGCTGAAAATTCAGCTCCTGCGTGACGAGCAGGTACTCCGTCACATTGTTATCAAACTCGATAAGTACGCCGTCGAGTATAACAACAAAAAGAGAAGTGGTGTATCTACAGGAACCGAAAAAGCAGTGGAGGGCTAATATCATGGCAAAAGCAAATGAAATCAAGTACCTGACAGCCATCAAAACCGAGAAACCAAGGAAGAAATTCTGCCGTTTCAAGAAATATGGTATCCGTTACATCGATTACAAGGATGGCGAGTTCCTGAAGAAATTCCTGAATGAGCAAGGCAAGATGTTGCCTCGCCGCATCACGGGTAATTCTCTGAAGTATCAACGCAAGGTGTCTGAAGCCATCAAGCGTGGTCGCCAAATGGCATTGTTGCCATATGTAACCGATTTGTTGAAGTAGAACCTCCAACCTAATCACCTTTTGGTGTGACAGTCCTTAAAAAAGATTGGAGTTGGTAAAACTTTTAAAAAGAACATTATGCAGATTATTTTAATTCAAGACGTTAACAACCTTGGTGGATCAAATGAAGTGGTATCCGTAAAAAACGGTTATGCCCGCAACTTTCTGATCCCGCAAAAGATGGCAGTTGAGGCCTCTCCTTCCAACCTTAAGCAACTTGAGGAGCGCCTCAAGCAGATAAGGAAAAAAGAAGAGAAGATGCTTGCTGAAATCAACAAGGTTATCGCAGCATTGCAAGAAGGTCCTGTTACCATTGGTGCCAAAACTGGTACAACTGGTAAGATCTTCGGTAGTGTTACCACTGTTCAAGTTGCCAAGGCAGTACGTGAACAAAAGGGATACGAGATCGATCGCCGTAGAATTCAATTGCTTGATGAAATCAAGGAATTGGGAAGCTACAAGGCAAAAGTTGATTTTGGAAACGGAAACGAAACCGAAATTTCACTCGAAATCGTTGCGGAATAACACAAACGCAAAATATTCAAGGCCCCCTGGAATCAGGGGGCTTTTTTATTGCCTAGATTGACCAAATGAAAGCAGTTTTCTGTTTGGTCTTGGCTATGCTCATCCAGCCAAAGGGCATTGGACAGGAATTGACATTGCAGGTACAAGAAGACCACACCCGGGAAAATCAACAACAATATTACCATCATCTGGAAACAGCATTGGATGGCTACCGTTCCATACAATTGAAGGGCGGATGGGAAAAGATCCCCTCCCCAAAAAAAATATTTCAATTGGGGGATAGCGGTGAAGCTGTCCGGAAAATCAAAAAACGGCTGATGGCAACTGGTGAAAGATCAGAAAAAGACAGCACCACGATCTTCGACGTTGACTTGGAAAAAGATATCATAGGATATCAACAGAGAAATGGCTTGAAGCCAGATGGAAAAGTAGGAAAAGAAACATGGCGTGCCTTGAACACAACTGTAGAAGAAAGGATCAGGCAACTTGAATTGAACATGGAAAGGTTGTTACAGCTGCCTGATGCATTGGGCGACAAATACATCATGGTCAATATTCCAGCATTTACCTTGCTGGCTATAAAAAAAGAAGAAATAATCATCAAATGTAAAATTGTAGCAGGAAAAGAGACTGATAAAACAGCATTGTTCAAAGGGAAAATGAAGTACATCGTTTTTGCCCCATATTGGAACATTCCCAAAAGCATCATGACAAAGGAAATTCTTCCTGCCATGGCAAGAAACCCCCACTATTTGTTTGACAACCACATGGAATGGTATGATGGCAAAATCCGGCAAAAGCCTGGGCCCTGGAATGCACTGGGAAAGGTTAAATTCATTTTCCCAAACGCATACAACATGTACATGCATGACACACCTTCGAAAACACTCTTCAATGAAGAGAAACGAGCATTCAGTCACGGGTGCATAAGGGTTGAACAACCCTTTTTGCTTGCCAAGTTCTTGCTTGAAAAAGAAAAGGATTGGGATGATGATAAGATAAAATCGTCAATGGAAAGTGAAATCGAATTGTACGTAAATCTCCATGAAAACATACCCGTATACATTGTGTATTTCACAGCGTTTATTGACGAGAGGGGGATGCTAAATTTCAGGAAGGATGTCTATGGCCGTGACAATTACCTCTACTTTTAAACCGCCTAAAAATGTGTTCAATTCAACAGGAAATCCTTGAACCGCAAATTGGATGTATCTGCCAGAGACCCGTCGGCCTTGGTATAAACAATATGAAAACCAATTGAAGGATCTGCACCAAAACGGGAAAAAGATTGTTGAATACCGAACACCATGACTGCATTGTCATAAGCATCTGCAGTAATGGCATCACGTGCAATCACAGTTACAGATACAATGCCGTTGTTGATGGGCCTCCCAGTCCTTGGATCCATGATATGACTAAAGTAAGCATTGCCGAGCCTTTTGAACTTCTTCAAACTTCCAGAAGTGGTTATCGCAAGACCAGAAAGCGAAACCCTTTTCGAAACGATGGAATTTGTTCCAAATGAGGCGGAAGGATCCTCAAGACCAATGATCCAATGTTTACCATCAAAACTTTTGCCTGAAGTACGAACCTCACCGCCCAACTCGACCATAAAATCCTTTATTCCCAAAGACAATAAAAACTGCGACAGTTGATCAACCGTATATCCCTGGGCAACACCATCACAATCGATCATGGTGTGGGGGTCATCCTTCAAAAGGCTGTCATTTCTGATGGAAATATGATGAGGGCCGACATGTTTCAATACAGAAGCCAATTGCAATGGGCCAGGAGGAGTTGAAGGCGTAGGGCCATTGAAACCCCATAACAGGGAAATGGGTTTGGAAGTAATATCAAACGCGTTTAGTGTTTCAGCACTAAAACCAAGCGACGCCGAAACCACATGCAACAGGTGTATGTCAATCGGTGTACCCCTTAGCGATGCATTGAATTTGCTGATGGAAGATGTTGTTTTGTAGAGCGACAGGGAGTTGTCAACAACAAGCAGAAGCGAATCAACTTTGTCCTGCAAGAACAAAGAATCCGGATAGAGGTATTTGATGGTATAGGTCGTTCCTTGTGCCCTACCGGAAACAATGAAATGTTTTAATGGTACATCAACTTTCGTTGGGGTTGAAAATGCCAGAAGCATGGCAACGAAAGCAATCAGTATGGTGGATGGTCTTAGGATAAAAATCGGCAATGGGGTTCCTAGAAATAAAGACAATGATAAAAATCCTTTTGGAAATGAGCAAAAAAAAGCCCTGATCTTTCGATCAGGGCTCAATAAATATGGCACCTACCTACTCTCCCGGGACAAGTCCCAGTACCATCGGCCATGAGGGGCTTAACTTCTCTGTTCGGTATGGGAAGAGGTGAACACCCTCGGCATAAGCACCATAAGAAAATATCCCGCTTTCAAACGGAAACAATAATGTCATATTGGGAGTTGTAAACAAAGCAATTAAAAAAATTAAAGCGTACGGGCAATTAGTACTACTCGGCTTTACTGTTGCCAGTTTTACACCTATAGCCTATCAACGTCATAGTCTCTGACGACCCTTAAAAGGAAACTCATCTTAAGGAAGGTTTCACGCTTAGATGCTTTCAGCGTTTATCCTGTCTGTACATAGCTACTCGGCACTGCTCCTGGCGGAACAACCGATACACCAGCGGTACATACGACCCGGTCCTCTCGTACTAAGGTCATGTCCTTGCAATTTCCTTACGCCCACCACAGATAGGGACCGAACTGTCTTGCGACGTTCTGAACCCAGTTCACGTGCCACTTTAATCGGCGAACAGCCGAACCCTTGGGACCTTCTCCAGCCCCAGGATGTGA
>Ga0222712_10001154_pt1 | contig 33722 bp, 34 predicted proteins | sample C33_657DmetaG_FD_165043 | JGI IMG/M metagenome (GOLD analysis project Ga0222712, IMG submission 165043) | Estuarine water microbial communities from San Francisco Bay, California, United States - C33_657D | ecosystem: Environmental > Aquatic > Marine > Unclassified | place: USA: California...
CATACTTTATGAAGACTCCACCTGTTCAATACACAGATGAGCAGGCTCACGTTAAGACAGAAGCGTTTATCGCTGGAACTCTTGATCGCTAAAAACACACTCTCTCGGTAAGAAAAACGCCCGGCCTGCAGATGCAGACCGGGCGTTTTTTAACCACTCACGGAGAGTTGAGGGTCAAATCGTCGCATCCTTTGGGGTGCGACGAAGATGAATCAACCCGGCAAATGAGAGTAGAAGCATGAGAACTCCGCCTACAAGTGCAGCAATTGCTGAGTAACCTGCAATAACTCCTAGAGTTCCAAATGCATATGCCTCGAGCAACATTCCACGCAACGTATTACCCATAAATAGAGTCTGTCGAAGCTCTCCATACTTTGCGATCTCTTCAGGTGTACCAGTGCCACCACGAACCATTCCCATATATTTGGCAGACGCTTCAGAGTAGGTGATCGGTGATCCAGCAACTGCTATCGCAGCACCTTTCATATGCTCCCAGATATAAAGATCTGAGTAATCGCGAGCCATCTCACCAGTTGTGACTTTCTGCTCTGCCCACTTAGCAAGCTGATCCTTAGTGGCTTCAGGCATTGCTTCTACTGCAGGGAAGGCAATATTTTGATTTTCTAGCTGACTCTTTACTGAATCGTTTGCAAAAGTCGCACCCCAATTAAGAAGGCCCGCTGCGATCGTCAAAAATACTGCTAATCCAAAACCGACGGCTGTCACGATTCCATCAAATGTTCTACGTTTCATTTTTTTCTCTCCTAGGTGCGCCTAATTGTTAGGCACAAACCCAGTAGACACTCAATTACAAAGGAGATTGCAACAAATGAGTGGTGCTACCACTCGCAAAGGATGGAAGAGCGCCAGCACTCAATCAACGTGTCGGTTGCAAAGGCTTCTGCCATCTGCACCGATTTCAAAGTGTGAACACGCAACACCGAGTCGATCAAATGCGGCATCGCCATAATGAGCTCGGTATGCAAGTGCCAAAAGAACACGCACATTAGTTTCGCCATCAGATTTGATATTAAAAGCGCGCGCTGATCGGCTTACGGTATTTTCGATGACTTTTTCCGTGTGTGCAGTTTCGGTGGCAATTGCAGCATTCGATTTTCCCTCGCAAACTAAACCAAGAACTAATTGCTCGAAGGGTGTTAGTTCGCGAGTCATGATCGTGATATCAGTACTCATATAGGGGCATCCTGGCTCTCGAATAGGGGGTTGCCACCATTGTGCTCCTTTTTTTATGCCCCGTGTCGTAGTAACCTCTACTAATGAGTAACATCACAACCTCCGCGGCCGATGGTGTCCTGACCGTCTGCCTGGATCGCGCCGAAAAAATGAATGCCCTCACCAGGGAGATGTATGGCGATCTTGCCCGAACGCTCAATGAGGCGGCGGGGGACTTCGCGGTCAGAGCGGTAATTCTCACGAGTGCAGGTAGCCACTTTACTGCTGGCAACGACATCAGAGATTTCATGGATCATCCGCCAACCTCAGAAGATTCAACCGTTGCCGCCTTTTTGGGTGCAATTTTAGAGTTTCCAAAACCACTCTTAGCAGCAGTCAAAGGTAATGCAATCGGCGTTGGAACAACAATGTTGTTGCATTGCGATGTGGTTGTTGCAGATCAAAATGCCAACTTTTCGATGCCATTTGTCTCACTCGGGTTAGTCCCTGAGGCAGGTTCAAGCTTGCTCTTTCCAGCGCTAGTTGGGTATCAGCGCGCAGCAAAGATATTTTTAACTGGAGAATCATTTTCGGCAGAGAGTGCACAAGAGATGGGACTTGTTGCAGAAATTTCTAGCGACTCGTATGCCACTGCGCTAAAAATTGCTCAACAGATTGCCGCTCAACCTCCGACTGCAATCATCAATACAAAAGCGTTAATCAAGGCGAGCAAGCACGATGCTGTAGCGGCGGTAATGAAGGCTGAGTTTGAACTCTTCGCCATGGCGTTGACATCTGACGAAGCAATGGAAGCGTTTATGAATTTTATGGCCAAAAAGGCCGCTGAAAAAGAAAAGGGTGGAAAGTAATGACAATCTCAGGAAATCTCTCAGGTAAAAGAATTTTCGTTACCGGTGGATCTCGAGGTATCGGACTTGCGATTGCACTACGTGCAGCTGCAGATGGTGCATCAGTTGCGATCGCTGCAAAAACAGCTGACCCAAATCCAAAACTTCCGGGCACAATCTTTACCGCCGCTAAAGAGATTGAAGCAGCTGGGGGAGTAGCCCTACCTATTCAATGCGATATTCGTGACGAAGAGCAGATCGCAGCAGCTATTGAAAAGACTGCAGCAGAATTCGGTGGCATCGATATTTTGATTAACAATGCCAGCGCCATCAATCTGACACCCACTCTTGCAACTCCAGCTAAGCGTTTTGACCTCATGTTTGATGTCAATGTGCGCGGCACCTTCCTGACATCGCAGGCTGCACTTCCACACTTGCAGAAGAGTGCAGCAGACGGTCGAAATCCACACATCCTTACCTTGTCACCTCCACTTTCAATGAAGGCAAAGTGGTTTAAGAATCACGTGGCCTACACAATGGCAAAATATGGAATGTCTATGTGCGTCCTCGGCATGGCTGAAGAATTCAAGCGAGATGGGATTGCTGTCAACGCATTGTGGCCACGCACCGCAATCGATACAGCTGCACTGCAAATGATTCCAGGCATTGACACTGCTACCTGCAGAACTCCTGAAATCCTTGCTGATGCGGCCTACGTTATTTTAAATCGAGATTCCAAGGAGCACTCAGGCAATTTTTATGTTGATGATGAAGTTCTTGCCAGCGTCGGGATCACAGATCTTGAGAAATATTCAGTGGTTCCTGGAACTAAAGACTTCCTTCTTGATTTCTTCCTGGATTAATATCTGCATATGTTGATAGCTTCTGGACCATTTGGAATGCTCGCTGGTTTACCGCTGCACCCACTTCTTGTGCATTCAGCTGTTGTGCTAGTTCCACTTGTCGCAATCGGTGCTCTTGTCATGTCATACCTTCCAAGTTTTTCTCGTCGCCACGGCAAGATAATCCTTATGCTCGCCCTGGTTGCGCAGGCGAGTGTGTTTCTTGCAAAGATGAGCGGAGAAGCATTTGCCGAGATCCTCGACAAGAACGTTGAAAAGCATGCAGAACTCGGCGAGATTGCTCCGTTAGTCACAATACCCATGGTCGTTCTTATCTATCTACGCTGGAGAATGGATCGCGCAGGCTCGTCCACTGGTAATGTGGTAATTCGTCGACTCACATCTGTTGCTCTAGTGGTTGCAAGCCTTGTAAGTCTTGTGATGATTTTTCTCGTCGGCCACTCAGGCGCTAGCTCTGTGTGGGGCTGGATCGATAAATTGTAAAAATCAGTGAGCTCAAAAGCGCGCTCACTACGGATGCTGCAATGATTGCAACAACTGCGATGTTCTGTAGCTCTTGATTCTCAAAGGCTAAATCAGCGATGAAGAGAGCAACGGTAAATCCGATACCTGCTGCACTTCCGGTTGCGGCGAGTTTGCCAATTGAAGCGCCTTCAGGAAGCTGAGCAATCCGTGCCTTAGATGCAGCCAAAGCTGATGCAAGAACGCCGAGTGGTTTTCCGACCACAAGTCCCACGAAGATTCCCCAGGCAATAACTGACGAAGTTGCAGCAGTTAAAGATTTCTCTGTTATGACAACACCAGTATTTGCCATCGCGAATATTGGAACGATGATCAGAGATGAATATGGGTGCAACTTCGCTTCCAAGTATTCAATGTATGAGATTGATCCGTCGTCGATATCCTCAAAATCGCTATCTTCCTTCACGGTTGAGGGAGTAAGTAGACCAAGAATGACACCTGCCAATGTTGGGTGAACACCGGTGCGATAGAGCCCATACCAAAGTAGAAGCCCGCAGAGAATGTAGATGAATATCGAAGTGACATTCATTTTCTGCAAGGCAAGAATAAGCAGTATTGCGCCAACGGAAGCTAGCACCCATGAGAACGCAATTCCACTCGAGTAGACGATTGCAATAATCAGAATTGCACCGATGTCATCGATGACTGCAAGCGCTAATAGAAAAGATCGCAGCGATAGTGTGACAACTGGACCCATCATGGCGAGTAAGCCGACAGCTAGCGCTATATCGGTTGCAACCGGTACCGCCCACCCTTCAGGAGCGACATCTCCTGCAATAAGAAGGTAAATTCCAGCCGGAAGAGCCATTCCGCCAATTGCTGCGATAATTGGCATTGCCGCCTTTTTCATCGAGGCGAGATGGCCTGAGACAAGTTCGCGCTTAATTTCAAGACCAACAACAAAGAAAAAAATTGTCATCAATCCGTAATTGATAATTTTAAGTGCGGTCAATTTCAAATAGAACAGTCCACTATCGATCGTAAAACCCAAAGCCAGGAAATCGAAGTAGCGATCAGATAAAGGGGAGTTTGCAATGATCAGACCAAGTGCGGCCGCAACGATGAGGAGTGCTCCCGAAGATGATTCCTTATGGAGGAACTCTCTTAACGGGGAAATCTCACGGACCATGCACCGAAGTCTATCCTTAAGCCCTTACGTTGAGCCTACTTTTTCTTATTCCACCCGCTCGGGCACTTAGGAGATGTGGCCGTAATCTTTTTGACCGATTTACCCTTTAAGCAGGTGATTGTCACCAGCTTTCTATTTGAATTTGCCTGTGAGGTTCCTTTGGCAGGTCTGATCACGATAGTAGGTGCGCTGTAGTGGAATCCATAAGCGCGCACTTTTAGAACCTTATTCTTTATCTCGACAGAGTTAGTTGAAATCTGAGGTATTCCATTTTGGTCGGTAACACTAATCTCAATTTTTGCAGACTTAGTCAAAATATTCCCAGGCCATTGACAATCAATCCATGCAAGCGGGATATCAGCCTGAAAGTAACCCAGATTTTCGCTCCCATCAGATTTAAAATGTGGGGCAGCAATGTTGTAGTTCAACGTCTCAGAATTCTTCATTGAAGGTTTGCCTGCGGTGGAAGCATTGCTGGACGTTACTGTGTAACCAAATTCTGAACAGCGGGTATCAAAAGCCGAACCATTAGGAATGTCATTTATATGCTCGATTCTCCAATAGAGTGCAGTTTGCTCGGAATCAGCCTTCGTTGGCGGAGCTTTTGGATCAAAAAGCAGTTCGTAGTTTTTTGGATCATTGAACACGCTTTGTGATGTTTTAGATCCCGAAAATACCCACTCTCGACCTCCAGGGATGTTCTTGACTTGAACATCAGCATTCACCGCATACATTGAGATTGATAGGGGGTTCAACCAGCTAGTTCTTACTTTTATCGAGAAATAGTCATTGGGATCGATAGCTTCATTGCCACCAGAAATATGGATGGACATGACGGGAAAGCCAACCGCAATTTTCTTATTTAGATTCCATGCCGAGGGAGTGGTCAGATCTACTCCACCCGCAACGGTCACAACTTTTCCGTCTTTACTGCCAGTGTGAAATCTCCAATTTCGAAAACTCGTATCACGTGGCACCCCATCTTGAATGATCTCTTCACCGGGAACCCAATCGTATTCAGCGACTTCGGTACTGCCATCGGCATGTTTGACAATCATTTCTACATAACAATCAAGATCCGTACTCGAAACGCAGTCTCGCAGAGCAAAAGTCTTTTGAATCAACGGATCCACCGTTGCTTGAGCTGTTGGTTGAAAAGACGCGGTTAACAAAGTCACGGCAACTACGATTGAAATCACTCGGGTTCTAGAGATGCTTGCTCGGTGCAACATGGTTGAACTCTAGAGACTGTCAGCCTCTTGCGGGTGGGCAGACTGGTCAAAAGTAAAACCCCCGCCAGATTACCGACGGGGGTTTTTAACTATTACTTTCTAGATATCGAAGTAGAGCTCAAACTCTGCTGGATGCGGACGAAGGCGCACGTAATCAACTTCTTGCTTACGCTTCCATTCAATCCATGTTGAGATGAGGTCTTCGCTGAAGACTCCACCTGCTGTGAGGAATGCATGATCTGCCTCAAGACTATCGAGAACAGCATCAAGTGATCCTGGAACCTGAGGAATTGAACGAGCTTCTTCACCTTCTAGCTCGTAGAGATCCTTGTCTACTGGAGCAGGTGGCTCGATCTTGTTGATGATTCCATCAATACCTGCCATCAACATCGCTGCAAATGCTAGGTAAGGATTTGAAGATGGATCTGGGCAACGGAATTCGATGCGCTTTGCCTTTGGACTTGATCCGGTAATTGGAATACGGATACAAGCAGAACGGTTACGCGCTGAGTAGACAAGGTTTACAGGCGCTTCATAACCTGGAACTAGTCGGCGGTAAGAGTTAACTGTTGGGTTAGTGAATGCAAGTAGTGATGGAGCATGCTTCAAGAGTCCACCGATATACCAGCGAGCCATATCTGAAAGATCGCCATATGTTCCAGCTTCGAAGAAAAGCGGCTTTCCATCTTTCCAGAGTGATTGGTGAACGTGCATACCTGAACCGTTATCTCCGAAGAGTGGCTTTGGCATAAAGGTAGCTGTCTTGCCACCTTCCCATGCAACGTTGCGAATGATGTACTTAAACTTCATAAGCTCATCACCTGCTGTGAGAATATCTGTGAAGCGGTAGTTGATCTCCATCTGTCCAGCAGTTCCCACTTCGTGGTGTGAACGCTCAACGAGAAGACCTGCACGACCGAGTTCCATCACCATTTCATCGCGAAGATCTGCGAATTGATCTGTCGGAGAAACTGGGAAATATCCACCCTTGATACGTGTGCGGTACCCACGGTTAGGAGTTCCATCTGGATCTGCAACGATGCCTGTATTCCAGGCACCTTCATATGAATCGATGTGGTGGTAAGCCTCGTTGATACCTGTCTTGAAACGAACGGCATCAAATACGTAGAACTCAGCTTCTGGTGCAAAGAATGCCTGATCAGCAATGCCAGTCGACTTCAAGTAGTCAACAGCCTTCTTCACGACTCCGCGAGGATCGCGTGAGTAGGGAGTGTTATCTGTTGGGTTATGAACAGAGAAGATAATAATGAGTGTCTTTTCCAGACGAAAAGGATCAAGGTATGCAGATGATGGAACTGGAAGAAGTTTCATATCTGACTCGTGGATTGATTGGAATCCGCGGATTGAAGAGCCGTCGAACATCAAACCGTCGGTGAAGACGGCCTCATCAAAGGACTCAACAGGTACGTTGAAGTGATGTTGGATTCCTGGAAGATCGGTAAAGCGAACATCAACAAGTTTTACATCTTCCTTCTTGATGTATGCAAAAATTTCTTGTGCATTCTTAAACATGAAGTACTCCGATTTTTCTAGTGATCGATGTGAGACGCTCGGCTCTGAGGCTCTTCGAGATGTCTTAACCCTAGATCCACTAGGTAAAAAAGGCATCATCGCCGTGTTACATCCTTGTTACATCACCCTCGGATAGGCTTGCCCCATGTCCGAAGCTGATCTGAGATACCCGCGGGTGAGCCAAGGGCGACGTATGTTGGGAGTACTGATCGATTGGTTGATGTCATATGCCATCGCAGTGGGCTTCTTCGTAGAGTTCGGGGAGCCTTCCATGGGCGCTGTGGTCTTTCTTATCTTTACCGCCCAATACCTGCTCTTTGCAGCCCTTGGTGGAGCAACACCCGGCCATCGAGTAGTAGGTCTCAAGATTGTCAGGTTTTCTGACGGACAAATGCCAACGCCACTTCAAGCTCTGATTAGAACGGGTCTTCTCGTTTTGATTGTTACCGCAATTACCTTTGACCAGAATGGTCGCGGCATTAATGAACGGTTGAGCAATACAGTCCTTGTAAGAACTCGCTAAGAGCTATCGCTTAGGAACGCGTATGTTCTTTGGCATTGGTCCCTTCGGCATTGGGAGAGACATCCCTCCAACTGCCTTGAGGCGCGCGCGCACTTCTCGCATTTGATGAGCTGAAAGTGTCTTCTTAAATTTTCCAACATGCTTCTGTAATTTACGAAGCGGAACTTGACCCTCACCATCTCCTACCCAAATTTCATAGATGGGTACACCTGGGGCGAAACGTTCAGCATCTTTACGCGCTAACTGAAGGAGTTGACGCGTCGCAGAGGAACCTTCTGCTGTAAGAACGATTCCCGCACGACCCACGCTGCGATGGACCATATCTTGGTTCTTGTTGACTTGAACTGCTGGAGTTGTTGTCCAACCTTTTCGAATCGCCATCAAGACGCTGGCTGCAGCACCCATCTGACCTTCGACACTTGCAAAGCTTGCGTTAAGAGCAATGCGGGAGAAAATAAAGAGTGAAGCAAGAAGTGCAAGAGGCAGTGAGATGAATCCAAAGTAATACGGATGATCTACTGCCAAACCAATGCCAATACCTGCTGCAAGGACCACAACAAAGATTAGAGCTAAGACGCTTCCAATCCATGGCTTAACGCCCTTGGTTAATGAGTAGGCATCGCGAATTGCTTTAAAGCGTGGTTCGCGGATCTTTGGCTCTTTTTTCTTCCGTTTAAACATGAGCGTTAGTTTAGGGGAGCAGGGGCGCTTCCACCAAGGCGGATCGGTGCCCAACGCGCACCTTCGTGGCTATCTGGATAGTGAGATTGCACATCTACAAGAAGGGCCTGCATTGCAGCGCGAAGCTGAGTCTCACCCTCTTCGACATCATCAGCTTTTGTAAAGTAGAGAGGCTCGCCAAAAGAGACAGAGATTGGATACTTATTTCTCTTCAAATCTCGCTTTACCTTTTTAGTCCAAATTCTTTGAGAGCCCCAGACAACTGCTGGAATCACTGGAACTCCAGCGCCCATAGCCAGTCGCACCGCACCAGATTTAAACTCCTTTAATTCAAAGCTGACCGAAATAGTTCCTTCAGGAAAGATACCGACGATCTCGCCAGATTTAAGTGCGCGAAGTGCTGCGACAAATGATGCAGATCCACTAGATCGATCCACGCTAATGTGATGCATGCCGCGCATCAGAGGACCAGCTATTTTGTTTTCAAAAATTTCTTTCTTAGCCATAAAGCGCACATAGCGCTTGACTGGCAGGGCAGCAGTACCAATGAGAGCGAAATCAAGATAACCAATATGGTTCATCGCAAGGATGGCTCCACCTTCACGAGGAATATTGTGATCACCCTTGAAATCAAATTTAAGACCGAGATATTTCCAGAACGTCTTAAGAACAATGACTACTGGCGGATAGACAAAATCGGCCACTTACCTGGTCCCAGACTGTGCTCGGGATTCCATAGCTTGTCGATAGAGGCGACCAGCGCGATAGCTACTACGCACAAGCGGACCACTCATAACTCCAAGAAACCCAACATCTGTTGCCTCTCGGGAAAGTTCTACGAACTCTTCTGGTTTTACCCAACGCTCTACAGGATGATGCTTCATTGTTGGACGTAGGTATTGAGTGATCGTAATCAAATCGCAACCGGCTGCGCGAAGATCTACTAGCGCCTGTGAAATCTCTTCACGAGTCTCTCCGAGCCCAAGGATTAAATTTGATTTTGTGATGAGGCCGTAGTCGCGTGCTTGTGTAATCACATTAAGTGAACGGTCATAGGTAAAGGCTGGGCGAATCGTCTTAAAGATTCGTGGAACAGTCTCTAGATTGTGTGCAAAGACTTCAGGGGCTGCATCAAAGACAAGGTTCAACAAATCAGGATTACCGCTGAAATCCGGCGCTAACATTTCTACGCCGCATCCAGGATTAATCTCATGAACTTTGCAAATAGTTTCAGCGTAGAGCCAGGCGCCTTCATCTTCTAGATCATCACGTGTAACTCCAGTGATGGTGGCATATGCGAGGCCCATTGTTTTTACCGATTCTGCAACCTTGCGTGGCTCGTCGCGATCAATAGGTAGCGGCTTTCCGGTATCGATATTGCAGAAATCGCAACGTCTGGTGCAGCGATCTCCACCGATAAGAAAGGTTGCTTCTTTATCTTCCCAGCATTCAAAAATATTTGGGCACGCTGCTTCTTGGCAGACAGTGTGTAGGCCTTCGCTCTTTACTAGCGAGCGAAGCCGAGTGTATTCAGGGCCCATATTCGCCCGCGTTTTAATCCACTCTGGTTTACGTTCGATGGGGGTTTCTGCATTGCGAGCCTCGATGCGCAACAACTTTCGATCATCAGGTTGTGTTGTCATCTGCTCACCTTCGCTAGGGATTCGTACATATACTTTTCGACTACTGGAAGAACTTCATCGATACTAATACTACGGCCGAGTTCGATAGCAAGCGATGTAACGGCTGCATCCTCGATGCCACAAGGGATTATTGCCTCAAATGCGCTCAGGTCTGGCTCAACATTGAGCGCAAATCCATGCATTGTGACCCCACGGGCAACTCTGATTCCAATCGCTGCAATTTTTCGCTCACCTTTGCCGTCTACAACCCAAACCCCAGATCGACCCTCCACGCGAGTGGCTGCGAGTCCAAGTTCCGAGCAAGTAGCAATAAGGGCTGTTTCAATTTCACGAACGAAACCAACAAGCTCGGTCGGCTTTGCGAGTCGAACAATTGGGTAACCAACTAATTGTCCGAGACCATGCCAAGTGATCTTTCCACCACGATCGACATCGATCACAGGAGTTCCATCCTGCGGACGTTCATGATCCTGCGTTCTCTTACCGGCGGTGTATACAGAGGGATGTTCGACTAAGACGAGAGTGTTCTCTCTTTGACCCTCTGCAATTTCCTCATGCAAAGATCGTTGCAATTGGAGAGCCTCTATATATTCCATCACGCCCGCGCGTTTGAGAGCGATTGGGGAGTGTGAGATTGCTGAGTCGACCGATGGCACAGCCCTAGCCTAAAGGTAGGCTTGGCTTCTTGCTAATTGTGAATCACGAATTGCTAGGAGCTGGTCAGTGCGTGTTGGAATCTCAGGGTATGGATTGGCAGGTCGTGTATTCCACGCACCGCTACTTAAGGGCTGTGGTTATGAAGTCGCTTCCATCCTTACTTCAAATCCAGAACGCATTGCGCAGGCAAAAAGTGATTTCCCAAATGTGCAGATATTCTCGGAGCTACACACCTTCCTAGACTCTGGCCTTGATCTCGTTGTGATTGCATCGAGTAATGTGGCACACCTACCTCAAACTCTTGGCGCGCTAGAACGTCGGATTCCCACAGTTGTTGATAAACCAATGGGACGCACAGTGGCTGAAGTAAAGGCAATGATCGAACTTTCTGAGAAGAATCAAACATTGTTGACAACATTCTTCAATCGTCGCTGGGATAGCGATAGTTTGACAATAAAAAAGCTTTTAATCAGTGGAGAACTCGGCCAACCATTTCGGTTTGATGGTCGCTTTGAACGATTCCGCCCCGATCGCAATCTTGCATCATGGCGCGAAAATCTCTCACCGGAGGATGGCGGTGGCCTGCTCCTTGATCTGCAATCACATTTGATCTCTACTGCACTTGATTACTTCGGACCTGCTCAAGTGGTCAGCGCCAGCGTTCGATCTATTCGCGGTGGAGCCGATGACGACGTGACGGTGACGCTCAAGCATGACTCTGGCGTCGACTCGTATTTAGCAGCATCAGCAGTAAGTGGTGCACCAGGACCTCGTGTTCGATTGCTTGGAACAAAGGGAGCACTCATAATCAACGAGCTGGATCCTCAAGAAGATGCACTGCGTGCTGGCCAGATTCCACTTGGTGGCATGTGGTCGACACCGATGACAAATTCTGCCGCGATTCATAAAGGTGATCAAGTCATATCTGTGGATAGCGTTCCTGGAAATTACGCAGCTTTTTACACGCTGGTGAAGTCAGCTATTGAGAGTGGATCACCTGCGCCAGTTTCGCTTGCAGATGCGTTGCGAGTTGCCGAAATCATTGAAGAGGCGCGTGCAATCAGTGTCCGATAACGCACTTCCTGTCGTCATCGTTGGTGCAGGTCTTGCTGGTTTATCAGCAGCAAAGTCATTGAACGAAGCTGGTATCGATGTACGTGTGTTGGAGGCATCAGCAAGTGTTGGTGGGCGCGCACAGAGCGATGACATAAACGGTTATCGATTCGACCGTGGCTTTCAACTTATTAATGCAGGATATCCAGAAGTTAAGGCACTTGAAATCATGGATCAGCTCGATTTTATCTACGCACCAAGGGCTGTAGACATCGCACTCGATGGATTTTCAGTGCGTCTAGGAGATCCTCGTAAACATTTCTTTTCAGCCCTACGTAGAGACTCAGGAAGTCTCAGCGAGAAAGTTTCGTTTCTTAAGTATCTCTTTTCAAAATCCACGCAAGGTTCTAACGTCGAGAGCGAGTTACTCAATGCTGGTTGTGACAAGCTTTATGCACGAGTGCTTAAACCCTTTTTAACCGGAGTCTTCCTGGCTCAACCTTCACGGGTTGATTCGGTCAGTGGTAGAGGGATCATCAAGAGTTTTATTGCAGGGGCACCGGGTTTACCCGCGCGAGGTGCGGGCGAGCTATCTCGAGTTCTAGCAGCTCAAATAGGTTCTATCGAGACCGGCGTTCAGGTAAATGCAATTACAGGCTTAGAGCTCGATACTTCGAAGGGAGTTATAGCAGCCCGCGCGATTATTGTTGCGACCGATCAAATCACAGCTGCACAGCTTCTTGATATTGAAGAAGTCGGAGAGAGTGTCAGCTGTACGACATGGTTCCATTCCACGCCTGACGAAATTGAATGTGATTCCACGCTACGAGTAGATGGGCTAGCCCGAGGTCCGATTGTAAATTCGATTGCGATATCCAAATTGATGCCAGCCTGCGCTCCGGCTGATCGGACGCTTTTTTCTAGTACATCTCTAGGGCATGCATCGGAATCTGAAGTTAGACGTCACCTTTCATTGATGTGGGGTGTGGATACGGCAGGTTGGGAGCTCGTTGCAAAGTACGACATCAATAACGCACTTCCACTTTTTACTCCTGGACGTTCGCGTGCACAATCACTTCAGGTAAGGCCAGGTGTGTGGCGTGCCGGAGATTACTTGAGTGCAGCTTCACAAAACGGAGCACTTGCTTCAGGGCGACTAGCAGCCCTTGACTTAATTAATTCTCTATAAGTGCATCAAGGGCTGAAGTGACATGCGGATAATCCCAAGTGAAGCCAGCATCGATAAGTTTTTGTGGAATAACTTTCTTCGAACCTAATACCTCTGATGAAAAACCACCAAGAGCGATCTTGAGTGCAAATGCAGGAGCTGGAAAAAGCGCTGGACGATGCATGGCGCGAGCAAGCGCTGCTGTAAATTCTTGATTTGTTACTGGGTTTGGTGATGTCAGATTTATAGGACCTTCGATTGGATTTTCGAGTGCGAAGGTAATTGCGCGAATAACATCGTGCAGAGTGATCCAAGACCACCATTGCTTTCCAGATCCAAGTTTGCCACCAAGACCAAATCTAAAGAGAGGCAGCATCTTTCCAAGCGCACCACCTGTTGGGTCGAGTACTAGCCCAGTGCGCAGCTTTATCGTGCGCACACCTGAGGCGATATCTGCGGCACCTTCCCATTCGCGACAGACTGCAGCAAGAAAATCATCGCCCGCACGATCACTCTCGATAACAGCTCTATTTCCAGATTCGCCATACCAACCGATAGCGCTAGCGCTAATAAAAACTTGTGGCTTTACTTCAGCCACTGCCTTTGCGATTGCCTCTGTTCCAAGTAATCGAGAGTTAAGAATCTGCGCCTTGTATTTCTTACTCCAACGCTTATCGCCTACGCCAACACCGGCTAAATGAATAACTGCATCTACTCCGGCAAGGGCTGCAGTATCCACATAACCTGTCGCTGGATCCCATTGCACTTCGTCAGGGGAGACAGGAAGTCGACGTACAAGGCGCTGAACTGTATGGCCTTCACTTTTGAGATGACCAACTAGCGCACTTCCGATTAAACCTGATGCGCCAGTGACAGCAATACGCTGAGGGAGTACAGACATTAGAGTCCTAGATCGGACTCAAATGAACCGCCTTCGAGACGTTCCTTGAGGGTGACAAGGAATCGAGCTGCATCTGCACCGTCAACAACGCGGTGATCATATGAAAGACCGAGATAAACCATTGAACGAATTGCAATTGTTTCTCCGCCATCTTCTCCGCGGACAACCATTGGTCGCTTAACAATTGCACCTAGGCCCAAGATTGCAACCTGTGGTTGATTGATGATTGGAGTATCAAAGAGTGCACCGCGAGATCCAGTGTTGGTGATTGTAAATGTTCCGCCACTAAGTTCGTCAGGGTTGACCTTGTTATCGCGAGTACGTGCTGCAAGATCTGAGATTTTGCGTGCAACGCCGCCCATGTTGAGATCGCCCGCATTTGCAATAACCGGAACTAACAATCCGCGTTCAGTATCGACAGCAATTCCGAGGTGTTCAGCGCCGTGGTAGATGATCTGGTCACCTTCGACGGATGAGTTAAGTACTGGGTGTTGCTTAAGTGCTTCACATACTGCAACTGAGAAGAATGGAAGGAAAGAGAGTTTGACTCCTTCGCGGGCTTCAAAAGATGCCTTAGCGCGATCACGAAGTCGTGCGATCTTTGTTACATCTACTTCGATCACTGTGGTCAACTGTGCTGAGACTGCAAGTGATTCAACCATTCGCGCAGCAATCACCTTGCGAAGTCGAGACATTGTCACTGTAGTTCCGCGCAATGGTGACGTAGCAACTGGAGAAGATGTACGTGGTGCCGATGGCGCAGCCGATGCAATAGGTGTAACAGCAGTTTGCTTTGCAGCGGCCTCAACATCTTCGCGGCGAATACGTCCACCAATACCTGTTGCCTTTACCGTCGCAAGATTTACTCCAAGATCTGATGCAAGCTTTCGAACAATCGGAGTGACGTAAGAATCTTGTGGCTGCGCGACAGGTGCGGCAGGAGTAGCAACTACCGGTGGCGCTGGCTGTGGAGTTGGAGCAGCTACGACTACCGGAGCGACAGGTGCTGCAACTGGCGGTGGAGTTGGAGCAGCAACTGGTGCTGCAACGGCGCCAGCGCCACCGATTACCGCAAGACGTGCACCGACTGGAACGGTGGAATCAACCGGAACATCGATCGAAACAAGAGTGCCGGCAACTGGAGATGGAATTTCTGTATCGACCTTATCTGTCGAGACTTCAAGAAGCGCTTCATCTACTGCAACGCTATCGCCAACATTTTTGAGCCATCGCGTAACGGTACCTTCGCTGACGCTCTCGCCAAGTGCTGGCATCGTAATAATGGTTCCGTTCGTAGCCGGCGCTGCGGCAACAGGTGCAGCAGCAACAGCTGGCGCAACTGGCGGTGGGGTAGGAGCGGCAACGGGAGCAGCAGCCGGAGTTGCAACTGGAGCAGGTGCAGCTGCTCCATCTTCGATAATTGCGAGATCAGCTCCGACTGGAACAGTTGCATCAATTTGTACAAGAATCTTTGAGAGTGTTCCTGAAACTGGTGAGGGAATCTCGGTATCTACTTTGTCAGTTGATACCTCGAGGAGTGGCTCATCAACGTTGATGTGATCGCCTTCAGTCTTAAGCCAACGTGTAACAGTTCCTTCAGTCACGCTCTCGCCAAGTGCTGGCATCTTTACAGAGAATGTCATTGGTGTTCTCCCTTTATCCGTGTGCGTGAAGCGGTTTGCCGGCTAGAGCCATGTGCGCTTCGCCCATAGCTTCAGACATTGTTGGATGTGCATGGATGAGAGGAGCAACATCTGCAGCGGTTGCTTCCCAGTTAAAGATTAATTGTGCCTCGGCAAGTAACTCACCAACACGTGAGCCGACCATATGGATTCCAAGTACAGGACCGTTCTTTTGTGAAACTAATTTAATTGATCCGGAAGTTCCGAGAATTTGCGCCTTGCCGTTTCCTGCTAAGTCATAGTTGAGCTCAACGACATCATGTCCACGCTCTTTTGCTTGCGCAGTTGTGAGACCAACGGAGGCAACCTCTGGCTCCGAGTAAGTCACGCGAGGAACACCGTCGTAATTAATTGGGCGTGGGTTAAGCCCTGCAATTTCTTCAGCAACAAGGATTCCTTCCTGGAATCCAACGTGAGCCAGTTGAAGGGTAGGAATAAGGTCACCGACAGCCCAAATGCCTGGAACGTTTGTGCGGCATTTGTTATCGACAATGACATATCCGCGATCCATGGTGATGCCTTGTTCTTCATATCCAAGATTTGCAGAGACTGGTCCACGGCCGACAGCGACAAGAAGAATTTCAGCGCTAAAGGTGCGACCATCTTCTAGCTCGACTGTGACGCCATCAGAGGTCACGGTGTGAGACTTAAAACGAGTTCCGAGTTCAAAGTTTATTTTGCGCTTTCGATAAGCGCGCTCGAGAAGTTTTGAAGAAGATTCATCTTCAAGTGCGATGAGATGAGGCAGACCTTCAATGATAGTTACCTCAGCGCCGAAAGACTTCCAGACAGATGCGAACTCACAACCTATGACTCCACCACCCAGAACGATGACGCTCTTAGGAATGTAATCAAGCTTTGTGCCGTGGTCGGAAGTGATGACACGCTTTCCATCAATTTCAAGCCCTGGAAGGGTTCTGGCATATGAGCCTGTTGCTAAAATTACATTCTTGCCGGTGTAGCGCACGCCATTGACTTCAACGGTATCTCGCGAAACTAATTTTCCGTAACCTTCAACGTAGGTAATGCCTCGGGATTTCACTAGTCCCTGGAGGCCCTTGTGAAGTTTGGTGATAACTCCATCTTTATATGAATTAACACCGTTCATATCGATCGAGTTCAAAGTTGAGTTAATTCCAAATTGCGATGATTCGCGAGTTGTATCTGCGACTTCACCCGCGTGTAGCAGCGCCTTTGTTGGGATACATCCGCGGTGAAGACAAGTTCCGCCAAGTTTGTCAGCCTCGATGAGCACGACAGAAAGTCCAAGTTGAGCGCTTCGCAGCGCGGCTGCATATCCGCCGCTTCCGCCACCAAGTACAACGAGATCAACGTTAGACACGAAAGTTCTGCTCCTCTGTTCACCTGACCGCAAGGTCTATGCCCATATCTTGCCAGCCTGACCCCTCAATGACTAACTGGCGCTGCCTTCAACTCACATAATGAGAGCGAGATCTCGCCAGTCCTGCAGAGTCGATCCAGTTTAGATCTGGGTTAGATCTGGGCCTTTGCTGCGGCAACCAGCGAACGGACGCCGATTCCGGTTCCACCAACTGGGGTGTAACCATGGACTGCACGATCGTTATATGCAGGACCTGCAATATCTAGGTGGAGCCAAGGAAGTTCGTCAGAGACAAATTCTTTAAGGAAGATTCCGGCCACAAGCATCCCACCCATGCGGTCTCCAATATTTGCAAGATCAGCAACCGGTGAATCAAGTGATGCGCGAAGTTCGGTCGGAAGTGGCATTGGCCAGAATTGCTCACCGGTTTCTTTAGTAACTGCAAGGAACGCTTCTGAGAGTGCTTCATTGTTTGTCATGACCGCACTTGTGCGTGTACCGAGTGCGACAACCTGGGCACCAGTCAGAGTTGCGATGTCAAAAATTGCGTCAAGATTCTTCTCTTCTTGTGCACGTTGTAACGCATCTGCAAGAACTAGACGACCTTCAGCATCTGGATTAAGAACCTCAACAGTCTTTCCGCCATAAATAGTAATAATGTCACTTGGACGAGTTGCATTATCGCTCACCATATTCTCAGCAAGTGGTGCCCACGCATCGATTGCGACAGGTAACTTCAAAGCAGCGATGGCCAAGACTGCGCTACAAACTGCAGCGGCTCCACTCATATCGGATTTCATTGCTTCCATACCGAGGGCGGGCTTGAGTGCAAGTCCACCGCTATCAAAGGTAATTCCCTTTCCTACAAAGGCGTAACGTTTTACCGGTTTTACCTTGCCTGTTGGTGTGTAAGAAATGCGAACAAGTCGTGGGGGATTAGCTGAACCTTGGCCGACTGCTGTGATTCCGCCGTAACCCTTGCTCTTCAAAGTTGTCTCAGTCATCACGGTGATTGAAAGACCTGCACGAGCGCCACCGGCTGCTTTCACCTCAGCAGTCATTCGATCTGCAAAAGTGGCTGGGTTGAGGTGGCTTGGCGGAGTATTGATGAGATCGCGAGTAAGGAATGTGTACTGAGCAATTACGGCTGCCTCTGTTACAACATCCTTAAATTCTGCCTTAGCGGCGTGCGGTGTAAAGATCTTGGCCGAGGCTAATGATGAGTTGCTAGTAACGACCTCATCACTGCGAAATTCGTTAAAGAGGTATGCGCCAAGGGCTGCGCCTTGGGCGACTGCTGATACTCCTTCAAGGTTATGTGCTGGAAGAGCAAACGTCGCCGACTTTTGATTGGAGAGAGTGCGAGAAGCTGCACCTGCTGCGCGACGAAGAAGTTCGTGCCCGTAAGAAGTAGATGCTTTTCCTAAACCTGTAAAGACAAGTAGACGAACTGAGTTACCTGGAATTTTGATGACTTCATCGGCCTTACCGGTTGCCCCCATGTCGACAAGAATCTCTTCCAGACTCTTAGCATCGAGTGCGAGATCTCCAGATTCAATGATCAGCGTTGGCTTTCCGCCTTTACGTTGAGCGGGTCCTTGCGCGAGACCGACAACAAGAATGTCATCTTTAAGTGAGGAGGTGAGGGAGAGTGCGGTCATAGTCGATGTCACACATGCCTTTCAAAAGTCTCGGGGTTGCCAACTGCCTGTCCTAGCGCCGTAAGTGTAGGTTGATGGGATGAAAAATTCACCTTTGCACAGTCGCCACCTCGCCCTCAACGCGAAGATGGCTGATTTTGGTGGCTGGTTAATGCCTATTGAGTATCCAGGCTCAGGTGTCTTAGCTGAACACGCTGCTGTCCGAGAACGTGTGGGGCTCTTTGATGTTTCCCACCTCGGAAAGGCGCGCGTCAGCGGAGAGGGAGCTCTCGAGTTTCTCAATAGCGTTTTTACAAATGATTTGCTTCGCATTACAGATGGGCAAGCTCAATACACATTGCTCTGCAATAAAGAGGGCGGAGTGATTGATGATTTGATCGTCTATCGCAACAGCGCGAAAGATTTGTTCTTGGTTCCCAATGCATCGAACACGACCGATGTAGTTCGAGTGCTGCAAGAAAATGCGCCAGCAGGAATTACTGTTGAAAATCTTCATGAGGATTTTGGAGTTATTGCGCTTCAAGGTCCGCGAGCTTCGGCGGTGTTAAAAACTCTTGGTGTCGAACCAGAGATGGATTACATGGCATTTTCACACGTTCGCATCGGTCAGGCAGATGTAATTTTGTGTCGCACTGGATATACCGGCGAACACGGATTCGAGATTCTGCCAAAGCGTGCTGATGTCGAATCGGTGTGGGATATCTGTGCCGCAGCTGTCTTAGCTGAAGATGGAGCAATCTGTGGTCTTGGCGCACGTGACACTCTGCGCACCGAAATGGGATACCCGCTTCACGGTCATGAACTTTCGCTAGAGATTTCGCCAGTGCAAGCCAGTGCTACATGGGCCATCGGATGGAAGAAGGGTCCTTTTCATGGCAGTGATGTTCTTGTCGCACAGAAAAGTGAAGGTGCCGCGCGTCGCATGCGTGGATTGAAATCTAATGATCGAGGAATTCCGCGTGCGGGTATGGAGCTACAAGATGCGTCAGGCAAAATCGTTGGCACAGTTACCAGCGGAACTTTCTCACCAACGCTTCGGGTGGGTATTGCTCTCGCCCTTATAGATACTCATCTATCTATCGGCGATGAAGTGTCAATCGATATTCGTGGGCGCGCATCATCTGCGACGATCGTAGAGTTCCCGTTTGTGACTTCACACGTCCGTTAATTCTTTATGTGGACCGCACTCTTAAATTCGATTGGAGTGAGGAAGGCAGCCTTGAAATAGGTCCGGCGTAAGGCCCTCAGGAATGGTGTTGCTGTCGCTGCGATCAGGACCGACGTAAGAATTGCTCGTGGAATATCCCATGCCATTGAAGATGCAAAATGGAATGTGGTAAAGCGAGTGAGATTTTCACTTAACGCACCACCGGGAATGTAGGAAAGTTGAGTACTTGATCCCAGCACCCAAGGCCAGAATTGCAGATCCATTAATATTCCAAAGGCAAATGAAGCGAATATTCCGACAACAATGAGTAGCACCTTCTCCGCAGCACCGCGAATCAATTTTCCTGCAAATCGTTGTGGAAGCGAACCGGCAAGAAGGCCTATCCATCCCGCTGCAAAGACTTGGTAGGGGAGCCAAGGTCCAACACCACCTGTGAGAAGTGCCGAAGTTGCCATAGAGGTAATACCTAAGAGAAATCCCCACGATGGTCCGAATACACGCGCGGCAATAATGAGAGCAAACCAGATCGGTTCAAGTCCGGCGGCTCCTGCGCCAAGGGGCCTTAAGAGAGTGATAAATGCACTCATAACTCCGAGGAGTGCAATTGATTTTGCATCAATCGATCCGATTCCTACCTCTGAAATAAGAAGAAAAGCAGAGGCGGCGATTGCAACAACGAATATCCAGTGAAGATTTCCAACATAGAAAAATGGCCAGAGAAAACCCGCAAGAGCTACTAGTGAGGAAATGGTAAGCACGATCTTTGATTGAAGTGAAAGTTGGTAGATACCCGTCGTAGTTTTCACCCGTTTGAATCCTTGCCAGTTGCTTGCGCAATGCCACGAAGGGCATCCTTGACGGTCAGCCATGGAGCCGGCGACATAACTTTTGCCACTTGTGGAGCAAATGCCGGGGATGAGAGAAGAACATCGAGTGTCGGGCCATCGGCTACAACATCGCCATCTGCCAAAAAGACGACGCGATCGGCGACTTCTGCAACTAGCTCAACATCATGGGTTGCGATGAGGACACACTTTCCTAAATTGCGAGCGTATGAAACTAAGGTGTCTACCAGAAGTGATTTCGCTTGATAATCCAAACCTCTCGTTGGTTCATCCATGATGAGAACATCTGGTGCGCTACAGAGAATGAGCGCAAGCACAAGCGAGAGACGTTGCCCTTCTGAGAGGTCACGAGGATGAGCCTCGGGATTAACCGTAGGAGTGAGGCGAATCAAAAATGCAAAAGTTGATCCGTCCTCTAAGCCGTTATCGCGATCACTGGCGGCGCACTCCTTAGCTACCGAAGGATGAATCAACAAGTCACTTGGCTCTTGCGGGATGTAGCCAATTGTTGAAAGTCGCTTGCGACCGTGAAGTTGCGTTGGATCAGTTCCAAGAACCTTTATCTGCCCGTTTGTTGATTTATGAAATCCGACTATGGATTTAAAGAGTGTGCTTTTACCGGCTCCATTGCGCCCCATCACAGCCGTGATTTCACCCGACTTAAATTCAAGTGAGATTTCTCGAAGCGCTACTTTTTCGCCATAGACATGGTTGAGCTTATTTATAGCAACTATCGTCTCGCCACAGACGCGTTCGGGTTGTGAAATAAGAGGTGCAAAATCTCGAAGATGGTTTGTCATTCGCCTTACTTCTCGCACGCTTGTTCCGACAGAATCCAGATTGAGTGCTCGTGCCAAGTGAACGATGGGCGGTGCGATTGCTGATTTTTTCAGAATCTCTTCTGGGATATCGATCTCCGTTTTACCATCTGCGGAAATCGCAATGATGCGATCGGCAAAGCCAATAACTCGCTCTAACTTATGTTCTGAGATCACAACTGTGAGCCCTAGATCATGAACAAGGCGATGCAAGATTGATAAGACTTCTTCTGCCGCAATTGGATCAAGTGCGGACGTTGGTTCATCAAGTACTAAAACCTTTGGGTGCATCACCAGGGCGCTACCAATAGCAACTCTTTGCTGCTCACCGCCACTGAGCGTTGAAATTGAACGCGAACGAAGATGGGCCAGCGAGAGTAAATCCAAAATCTCTTCAACTCGTTTGCGCATCACATCAGGGGCAAAGTTGAGAGCTTCCATACCAAATACGAGTTCCTCCTCGACTGTATCGGTGACAAATCCATGTGCTGGATTTTGGCCAACAATGCCAATCAGATGAGCGAGCCCTCCGGGTTTGGTGAGTGAGGTAGATATTCCATCCACGGAGATATCACCGGCCAATATTCCACCTGTGTGGTGGGGGACTAGGCCATTAATTAGGCGTAGAAGCGAAGATTTTCCAGATCCGGTGGCGCCAATGACTAAAACCATCTCACCTTCATCAATTGTAAAAGTGAGATTATCGAAGACAGTGCGCAGTGAATGTGGATAAATGAGTGAAACGCTATTGAATGTAATCATGCAAAGGCCATCATCGAGAAAGGTATGAGGGCAAATGCTGAGAAAATCACTGTCAGGTCACGCGGAAGTATTTTCTCTCGGCGATAACGCGAGCGATGGCGAGAATACCCATAACCACGCGCGTCCATCGCTGCAGCTAAATCAAGAGAGCGTGCTAGTGACTCTTCAAGGAGGGGGAGTGCAACACCAGCCCAACCTCGTCTTTGTATACCGCGCATTCTCTGAGCACTTTTAATTCTTGTGGCACTTGTTACTAATTGTGGAAGTACCGATGTGGCGATGACGAGGGCTACGCCAAATTCGTAGATGAAGATCGGCATCTGACGCAAAAGACGATGAGGCGATGTCAGTGAAGTTGCAGCTGCAAAAATGCATATCAGCGTTGCAATCTGAATACCTTCTTCAAAAGCAAAGGTAAGCCGTTCTGATGTAATTGCGCCACCGATTCTGATACCAGCCATCCAATCCGGAAGGTAAAGAATTGGCAGTTCAAAGAGTGTATTTCCTGGGATCGGAACTCCAATTGCAATTCCGATGAGGGTACGAATAATTATGATGATTGCTGCGATTTTTAAAGCAAACCATAAACCGCCAGACCAAGGGGTCTTATCGATTGCATTGTGATTTGAGCGATAAACGATTAGACACATTCCACCCACTACCGCCAGATTAAGAGCAGTGTGATGAGTAAATGAAACCGCAATGGAAATTGCGATTGCAACAGTCCACCACGTTAGTGGGTGGAATGATCTCTTCATCTGTCTATGAATTACTTATTAGCTAGAGCCGCTGGTGTTGGAATTTCAACTCCACATTCCTTGCGTGGATATCCAGCAAGGCCACAAATCAGCCCGGACTTATCGGCACGGACACGAACAACCTTGCCGAGGACGTCAATGCCCTGTGCCTTCTTGTCGATGGTGATACAACGTTTGACAGTCTTCAGTGGTTTTTCTCCGGTCGGTGCTAAATATGCCGCTCCAAAGTCAACGACAATTGCAATTCGTTTCTTGCCCGCGATTGGGCGAGTTTTACCGCAGATTGATCCGAAGTCTGGAAGTACTGATGGGGATGTTGCATCTGGAATTGCTTCACTTGAGAATGTGAATGCCCATCCTTCGACCGACCCATCGGCCACATCAACTGTGGGACCTGTCATTGCAGCAGTCCATGCTGTCGCCTTTGGCGCTGCCTGAAAATATCCCCAATAACGATAGCCGGTATCCGCGGCTTGGGCGGGAGTGATTGTTGTGGCAAGTAATGCCAGAGTGGCAAGAACTGCGAATTTCTTCTTCATTTATCTGGAGCTCCTCATTATGTGAGAGTCTCACAGGGGTAGCTCATAGAAATAGCGAATACACGCTTAACTTTGGACTACGCCCCGCAAACCTCGGCGGGTGTTTGTCAATGCTCTTAGGTAGGTAATCCGACTACGAGTGCCAGGCACTCTCACGGTTGCGGGTCAGCGTCGGATTTTCACCGAACTTCCCCTACAAAAGAACCTTTATTAAGTTGTAGACCTACCCTAGGGGTAGTTAGAACTTTTCTCCTACCGCCACGCCAGGCTTTGGTGCGCGCATGCGGCGCATCTGTGTTGAACGTAGCCAGCCGTACATTCCGAGACCTTTGCCGGTCTCACCTGGAAAGCGTGCGATTACTTCACGTTTTATTTTGCGACCAAGCAGGACCCCATCAATAACTGAAGCAAAGAGAACGGTGTACATCAGAACAACGCCAATAACTGCAGCTGCAGCAATTGGAATAAGCGAAACAAGAAGTACAACGCCAATGACAGGAAGGAAATACTCACCGATTGAACGTCGTGAGTCGACGTAGTTTCTTACAAATCTTCTGACAGGTCCGCGGTCGCGTGTTGGAAGGGCGTTCTCATCACCGCGCAGATATGCAGCGCGCTGCGCCATTCGAGCTGCACGAGTGGCGGATTTTTGGCGGGCTTTCTCTTCTTTTGAACGAGCAGGGGCAAGGGATGAAACCTTGCGGGCAGATTCTGCATCTCTACGTTTAGGCGTTGGCCGGCCTTTTTTCTGCGAGGTTTTGTCTACGAAAGATTCGTTGCTCATGGCTGGACTATAGGGCGAGCATTCGCTCAAGTGCTAGTTGAGAGAATTTCTTCACTGTGTCATCTACCGTAATTTGGTTAACCACGTGGCCGGCAACGAGAGATTCCATAGCCCAGACCAGATGGGGGAGATCGATCCGGTTCATCGTCGAGCAGTAGCATAAAGTTTTATCGAGAAAGACGATCGTTTTATCTGGATGGGCTTTGGCAAGGCGCGAGACAAGATTGAACTCAGTGCCGATAGCCCAAGCACTTCCCTTTGGCGCAACCTCAATCGTCTTGATAATAAACTCAGTACTACCCACTACATCGGCATTGGTTACTACTTCATGCGTGCATTCAGGGTGAACAAGAATTTTGACCTCAGGGATGCGTGAGCGCACATCGTCAATTGATTCCTTTGAGAAGCGTCCATGAACAGAACAGTGGCCTCGCCAGAGAATGACCTTTGCGCTCTTGATTTCGGTTTCAGTCAGACCGCCCATGGGTTTCCATGGATTCCATAAGACGCAGTCGTCGAGTGAAAGCCCGAGGCTCTTCACCGCAGTATTTCTACCTAAATGCTGGTCGGGGAGAAACAAAACTTTTTCGCCTTGCGTAAATGCCCATTGCATTGCTGATTGTGCATTCGATGATGTGCAGACTGTTCCGCCGTGCTCACCTGTAAATGATTTGATTGCAGCAGATGAATTCATATAGGTAACTGGAATTGTCGTATCTGCAATCCCAAGGCTAGTTAAAGTCTTCCAGCACTCATCAACTTGTGAGGCAGTTGCCATATCAGCCATGGAACATCCGGCTGCTAAATCAGGAAGAATTACTTTCTGTCGATCGCTTGTAAGGATGTCGGCACTTTCTGCCATGAAGTGCACCCCACAGAAAATTACGAATTCTGCCGTGCTCTGTGCTTGCGCAGCTTGCGCTAACTTAAATGAATCGCCTGTGATGTCTGCAAATTCGATGACCTCATCGCGCTGATAGTGGTGACCCAGAACAATGGCACGATCACCAAGGGCAGCCCGAGCAACCTTCGCTCTGGTCACGAGACCAGGATCACTGGCAGCTGGAATCTCACCAGCGCAGGTCACTCCACGTTCAGACAGTGGGTCTGAACCGCTCCCGAGAAGCAGGAGGTTGGTCACAGTAGAAGATGACATGGCTCTATTCTCACCTATTTGAGTCGCAGATGCTAAGTGGCGCGGGTACTCTTTCCCTATGACTACACAGGACACAACATCGACCACTACCAGCATCTCTCTCACCGATGGGGCAGCCGCCAAGGTGGCAGCACTCTTGGCACAAGAAGGTGCAGATGATCTCTACCTTCGCGTTGAGGTACAACCAGGTGGATGTTCAGGTCTTCGTTATCAGCTCTTCTTTGATAACCGTGAGCTCGAAGGCGATGTAGTTCGTATGTTTGGCACAGTCAAAGTGATCACAGGAAAACTCAGCGATCCATATTTGATGGGTGCAACGATTGATTTCGTGGATACGATTGAAAAGCAAGGCTTCACAATCGATAATCCAAATGCGCAGGGTTCTTGTGCCTGCGGAGATTCTTTCAACTAATCCCCACATTTACTTCTAGATACTTGTAGATTCTCGCCCTATGAAGATAGGTGTCGCAGGTTCGGTCGGTCGCGACCACATCATGACTTTCCCAGGAAAGTTCTCTGACTCTGTTGTTGTGGGTTCTCTCGAAAAAATTTCACTCTCATTTTTAGTGGACGGTTTGGAAGTTCGACGCGGGGGATGTGCCGCCAATATCTGTTTCGGACTTGGCATGCTTGGTCATAAACCACTTCTGATTGCCGCTGTTGGAAAAGATTGGCCTGATTACAACGCATGGCTTACTCGCCACGGAGTTGACACTTCTCACGCACGTGTCTCCACTACTCAATTCACCGCACTCTTTACCGTTACGACCGACTCTGAACTTAATCAATTTGCATCCTTCTTTCCGGGAGCGATGTCTGAGGCGCGAGATATTGAGCTTCAGCCCATTATTGATAAGGAAGGCAATCTCGACCTACTAGTAATTTCGCCAGATGATCCAGCGGCAATGTTGCGCCACACAGAAGTGGCGAAATCAAAGGGGATCGCTGTTCTGGCAGATCCGTCGCAGCAAATGGCACGCTTATCAGGGGATGAAATTAAAGCTCTCATCGACGGAGCTACTTATCTTTTCTTAAATGAATATGAATTGGCACTGGCGATTCAAAAAACCGGTTGGAGCGATGACGAAATTCTTGATCGTGTGAAATATCGCGTAGTCACTTTAGGTTCTGCTGGTTCTCGTGTCGAAGGTCGAGGTACTCAGACAATCACTGTTACCTGCCCTCAAGAAAAAGCGAAGGTTGATCCAACTGGAGTCGGTGACTCCTTTAGAAGCGGATTCGTAGCAGGACTTGCATGGGGACTTTCACATGAGCGCTGTGCACAATTGGGCTCGCTTATTGCAACATATGTCATCGAGACGATGGGCACACAGGAGTACAGCTTCACGCCGAGCGAATTCCTCGATCGTTTCGAAACCGCTTATGGCAGTGATGCGCGATTAGAAGTTGCGGCACACTTCCACTAAAGCCTTTATGAGCGCATCAATATCTGCCTCAGTGTGATCGGCTCTTAACGTTAATCTCAGTGAACCCTCAGTAGGTAATCCCATCGCAGCCAATACGTGACTTGGAGCTAGATCCGCTGGCGAGCAGGCAGAGCCCGCATCAACTGAGATGGAGCTGGCTTCTAATTCGCGGACAAGCATTTCGCTAATCGTTCCGGGAATTACGATTGTCAGAAGATGGGCAAGAGTATTTGATTTTTCGCCAACGACAGTTGCCACTGGTATTGAATTGGAAATTTGTTGGCGCAGGTAGAGATTAAGAGAATGTAATTTCTGCTGGTCTTCCTTAAAATTTTCTAGAGCAACTGCCGTGCCAAGCAAAAGAGGAAGTGAATATCCGCCAGGAGTTCTGATGGGTGCGATGTGTGGCAACGGGTATCTCCACTGTTGAGAGTTTGAAATTGCCATTATTGACAATCCAGATGGACCGCCCCAAGCCTGGCTCGAGAAGATCGCTCCATCCCAGTTCTCACCCAATGCAATGCGTGATCCCGAATAAGTTGCATCGAGAATTACCATTGCTGCCTTCGCTTTAAGCAACTCAACATCCTGGATAATTCCTGTTTCGCCATTAACCATCTGCAGAGTCAGAAGTGAGTCCGCCGGAATCGCCTCGGCGTCCAGGTAGCCATTGTTATCTACGGGAATGATTGAGTGGTTGTTGTGAGTGCGAGTAAATGCTCGGATTTTGCCACGATCAATTGCACCAACTGCTAGATGGCGACTTGGGTTCAGAAATCCTGCAATGCAGAGGTAGGTCGCCAATTCTGATTCACCAATAATCTCCATCTGGTCCGTACGAATTCCCAAACCGGATGCAAGTGCTTCTAAAGCGTGGTTCTGCAGGATTTTGGCTCGCTGTGAAGCTTGGGAAACTTTCTTTGGATCGGCCCAACCGGCCTCAAAGGCAGCACTTATCGTCGAAGAGACGATCTCCGATAAAGGGGCCTCTGAGGTGAAATTTCCTGTGACACGAACCACCCGATCAAGGCTACTAGCACCGGCTCACAACTTCTCTCCTCGCCACTATCCTTGGCCTATGTCGCTTCCAACGAGAAAATCGCGCGCGCTGCGTCTCGGGCTGCTCATCACACCGATGGTTTTGGCCCTGAGTGGTTGTTCAAAAGTTTCTAGCCTTGGTTTCCCAGAAGGTGCATCAAGTATCAACGACATCTCACTCCCACTATGGCAAGGCGCATGGATTGCTGGAGGCGTTGTCGGTGTAATCACTTTAGTTTTGATTTTGTGGCCGGCTGTATTCCACAGAGCAAAAGCATCAAAGGGTGAATTTCCAAAACAGACTCAGTACAACGTTCCGATTGAGATCGTATACACCGTTATCCCATTCATTATCATCGCAGTGATGTTCTACTTCACTGCCGTTAAACAAAATGAGATTACGGAAAAATCACCAACCGTTGCCCACGAAATTACTGTCAATGGAATTCAGTGGTCATGGCAGTTCGGATACCCGGAGGCGGGGGAGAAGGCACTTGTTACCGGAACTCCGGAGAAGCCACCCACACTCGTCGTCCCTGTTGGCGAACGTGTTGGCTACACAATCACATCAAGTGATGTTGTACATGGTTTCTGGATTCCTGCATTTATGCAACAGATTCAGAATCTACCCGGGGTGACAAACCGAATTGAATTTACCGCCAATGAGATCGGTGAGTATCCGGGAGTCTGCAATATTCTCTGCGGTCGCAGTCACACGTATATGCGATTCACCCTCAAGGTTGTATCTCAAGCTGATTATCAAAACTTTCTAGAGACCTTGAAAGCGAGCACAGCATGACAACATATGCAGAGCGACCAACTATCGCTGCGGCTCCAGGTGTAGCTCCGGCTTCTAAGGGTAAAAACTTTGTTAAGTGGATAACTTCAACAGACCACAAGACAATCGGCTACCTGTACCTCATAACTTCATTTGCTTGGTTCCTCATTGGCGGAATCCTTGCCCTCATACTTCGCTTTGAACTTACTCGTCCTGGTATGCAGTTCATCTCGACCGAGCAGTACAACCAAGTATTTACAATGCACGGCACCATCATGTTGCTCATGTTTGCAACGCCACTATTTGTTGGTTTTGCCAACGTGATCATGCCGCTACAAATCGGTGCAGCAGATGTTGCATTCCCACGATTGAATATGCTTTCTTATTGGCTCTATCTCTTTGGTGGAATCATGGCCTTCGCCGGATTCCTTTCTCCAGGAGGCGCGGCGTCATTTGGATGGACCGCCTATGCCCCTCTTGCAAACTCAACGTATTCACCAGGTATTGGTGGCGATTTGTGGGTTGTCGGTCTTGCAATTGGTGGTCTTGGAACAATTCTCGGTGGCGTTAACTTCATAACAACAATCTTTACGATGCGTGCACCCGGCATGACGATGTTCCGCATGTCCATCTTTTCTTGGAACGTACTTCTTACCTCGATCCTCGTTCTTCTAGCATTTCCTCCGCTTGCTGCAGCGCTCCTTGGTTTGGAAGCTGACCGAATTTATGGAACACATATTTTTGATCCGGCCAACGGTGGAGCAATGCTCTGGCAGCACCTCTTCTGGTTCTTCGGCCACCCAGAGGTCTATATCTTGGCTCTTCCATTCTTTGGAATTGCAACTGAAATTTTGCCGGTCTTTAGCCGTAAACCAATCTTCGGTTATAAAGGTTTGATTGCAGCGACAATTGCAATTTCGGCGCTCTCTGTCGCCGTTTGGGCGCACCACATGTTCGCCAGCGGACAGGTCCTCTTGCCCTTCTTCTCATTTATGACATTCTTGATCGGCGTACCGACAGGTGTGAAGTTCTTCAACTGGATCGGCACCATGTGGCGAGGCCACGTAACTTTCGAAACTCCAATGCTCTGGGTTATGGGATTCCTCGTAACATTCCTCTTCGGTGGAATTACAGGGATTATTCTGGCTTCACCACCACTTGATTTTGCAGTATCTGCTTCTTACTTCGTCGTTGCCCACTTCCACTACGTGCTCTTTGGCACCGTGGTCTTTGCGATGTTTGCTGGCTTCTATTTCTGGTGGCCAAAGATGACGGGCAAGATGCTCAATGAACGCCTCGGAAAGATTCACTTCTGGACGCTCTTTTTTGGTTTCCACATCACATTCTTGATTCAACATTGGCTAGGTATTAAGGGCTTCCCGCGTCGTTATGCTGATTATCTAGCTACCGATGGATTTACTGGAATGAATATGATTTCAACTATTGGATCGTTCTTGCTAGCACTCTCGATGATTCCTTTTGCTATCAATGTCTGGATTACTCGCAAGAGCCCAATGGTTGAAGTGGATGATCCATGGGGTTACGGAGCATCACTCGAGTGGGCAACTTCATGTCCACCACCACGCCATAACTTCCTATCGATGCCACGCATCCGTTCAGAGCGTCCAGCATTTGATCTGCATCATCCGCATGTAAAGACCGAGGGACACTAACCATGAAGGTTAATTGGCAGCTCTTTGTAGGGCTCAGTGTCTTCTATGTCATCATGACAGTGGTCTATTGGTATGTCGGCGGAGAAGCAGTGGGAATCACTGGAATGCTCTTAGCAGCGTGCCTTGCAGGTATGGTCGGTTTCTATCTCTGGTTTACACAGAAGCGAATCGGAACAATCATGCCGGCAGATAATCTCACTGCAGAAATTGCAGATGGCGCTGGTGAACTTGGTTTCTATAGCCCACACTCATGGTGGCCACTACCTGTTGCTGCCAGTGCAATTGCAATCGGTTTTGGTCTGATTATCGGTTGGTGGTTGACACTAATCGCAGTCGCAGCATTGGTCATTAGCATCATCGGATGGGTAACCGAGTACGAGAAGCCGATAGATGACCCATCTATGACCGTTGGACATTAAAGCCATTTAACATGCAGGTGCGCGCAGAAATTCTCACAGTAGATTTCCCGCATACAGCAGCGGCCCGAATAGTTATTCAAGCACCAGCTTCGAAGATTTTTGATTTCCTAGCTGATCCCAAATCGCACGCTCTTTTTGATGGTTCCTCAACTATCAATAAATCAATCTCAGGCCCTGACCGCCTCTCACTGGGCTCACGCTTTGGGATGTCGATGAAGATTAAGGTGCCTTATCACATTACCAATGAAGTGGTTGCCTTCGAAGAGAATCGAAAAATAACTTGGCGCCACCTCATGAAGTGGACTTGGTCCTATGAGTTGGTAGACCTTGGCAACGCAAGCACGCAAGTGACTGAAATCTTTGACGCTTCTGTCTGCAACAACGCACAGCGCTGGTGGGTCTATAAAACGGACTCACTCAATCGCAATCCAAAGTGGATGGCTAAGTCGCTCGTTAAGCTAAAAATCTTATGCGAGGGCTAATAACAACCCGCACTGCGCCGGCCCTTTTTGTTCTTCTCTGGAGTACTGGCTTTACAGGCATACGTTATGGAATTCCATATGCGCCGCCATTTACGTTCATTGCGATCAGGATGGCAATTGCCTCTGTGTTACTAGCGCTGATCTCACTGGCCATCACGAAAAGGTTTACTCGTGATCTACCCACAATCGGCAAGAGTGTCCTGGTTGGAATGTCAATCCATGGCGCTTACCTAGGTGGGTGTTTCTACGGCGTGAAACAAGGAATGCCGGCAGGCATCACAGCGTTGATCTGCTCATTGCAGCCAGTTCTAGTTTCAGTTTTCTCTTCTATCTTCTTCCAGGAAAAGCTCTCACCTCGAAAGTGGTTAGGTCTGGGACTTGGTTTAGCTGGATTGGTATTAGTGATTGTTCCCAAGTTGCAAAGCTCGGGAGAACAAGGGTTACCTATGGACGGTGTCATCGCAGTTTTTATAGCTCTCCTTGGAGGAACATCAGGAACCTTGCTGCAAAAGAAGTTTGGATCAGGAGTTGAAGTCCTCTCAGGAACATCATGGCAATATGTTGCGACAGGAATTCTTATGGGTTCACTCGCTTTGATCTTTGAAGGCGATCAATCGATTACTTGGAGTGCATCCTTTATCTTCTCACTCATCTGGTTGATCGTGGCGCTATCTATCGGTGCAATTTTGATCCTCTACTTCTTGCTTGCACGATCGAGTGCAGCCTCTGTCTCATCCCTGTATTACTTAGTTCCAGCGGTTACAGCAGTAGAGGCCTACTTCCTCTTTGATGAAAAGATAAGCTTCGTCACTGCTGTGGGAACTCTTGTCACAATCGCCGGCGTCTCACTCGTTGTCAGGCAGGGGAGAGCGCGAGCAGTAACCAACCCTTAGTGGTGTTCGATTGCCTTGAGATCGTCAACTGTTGGTTTTGCAACCTGTTCAGCGTGAGCTACCGCAAAGCGCTTGCGCAACTTTGATTTAAGCAGCCCTGGGCGACGAACTCCACGAGCATCCTTCTCCTCTAACTCAAGAGGAGCGCTCTGTTCGTGTTGGGTAAGTAGCCATGCCTTTTCAGGTGAAATTGGCTCATGTACTTCAACAAATTCTCCAGAAGGCATCATGACAAGACGTCCGGTTTCACGGCCGTGCAGTACCAAGTCGCGATCTGCACGTTGCAATGAGAGACAGAGTCTTTTTGTGACGACAAATGCGATTGGTGGCAGAACGATGATTCCAATTCGGCTAAACCACATGATCTGATTAATAGAGAGATCAAAGTTGGTTGCGATGATGTCGTTGCCGCCGTTAATGAGTGCGATCAACATGAAGGTAAGCGCCATCGCACCGAGTGCCGTGCGGTTCGGCGCATTGCGTGGACGATCGAGGAGATGATGCTCGCGCTTATCTCCAGTTATCCACTGTTCGATAAATGGATAGAGAGCCATTCCGGTAAAGAGAATTCCAGGAATAATCAGACCAGGAATCAAAATATTGAGTGAGAGTGTGTAGCCAAAAATCATGAGTTCGATCGGCGGAGCCATGCGAACCAATCCATCGAGCCAACCCATATACCAGTCAGGTTGTGATCCAGCTGAAATTTGTCCCGGTGTATATGGGCCGTAGAGCCAGATCGGGTTAATAGATGCAACAGCGCCAAGAAGGGCGGTGACACCAAAGACGATGAAGAAGAATCCGCCAGCTTTAGCCATGTAGATCGGCAAGAGTGGATATCCAACAACATTCTTCTCTGTGCGACCTGGACCTGGATACTGAGTGTGCTTCTGGTACCAGACCAACATTAAGTGCACGGTGATGAGTGCGAGGAAGATTCCTGGAAGCAAGAGAATATGAATCGTATAGATTCGAGGAATAAATGCCTCTCCCGGGAATACACCTCCGAAGAGGAAGTATGAAAGGTATGAACCCACGAGCGGAATAGCTTGCAAAATTGCTTCAGCAATTCGAATACCCGTACCGGAGAGAAGATCATCAGGAAGTGAGTAGCCCAAGAAACCTTCAACGATTCCAAGTGTAAGAAGACCAATACCGAGGATCCAGTTGAATTCGCGAGGCTTACGGAATGCACCTGTAAAGAAGACACGAAGCAGGTGAACAACGATTGCTGCCATGAAAATCAAAGCTGACCAGTGGTGAATTTGGCGCATGAGCAATCCGCCACGAACCTCAAAGGAGATATCGAGTGCTGAGGCGTATGCAGCAGACATCTCTAGCCCCTTGAGTGGTTCATAAGAACCTTCATAGACGACCTCACGCATTGATGGGTCGAACCAGAAAGTCAAGAATGTTCCAGATAAGAGCAAGATGACGAAAGAGTAGAGCGCAATCTCACCGAGCATAAACGACCAGTGATCAGGAAATACTTTCTGAAGATTCTTCTTCATCCATGCAGCAGCGCCTGTGCGCTCATCTACATAGTTAGCAACATTGCCTGCGATTCTTTC
>Ga0222712_10001155_pt1 | contig 33710 bp, 36 predicted proteins | sample C33_657DmetaG_FD_165043 | JGI IMG/M metagenome (GOLD analysis project Ga0222712, IMG submission 165043) | Estuarine water microbial communities from San Francisco Bay, California, United States - C33_657D | ecosystem: Environmental > Aquatic > Marine > Unclassified | place: USA: California...
GGTACAGTTGAACCAGTAGCACCTAAAACGTAAATCGTTTTAATACCACCAATACCATCTGAACATCCTAATGTAACGCCTTGTGAAATGTAGCAACTCATATATTATTATTATTAAGTTAATTCGTTTATTAAATTTGTGGGGACTTTCACCCCACCGTTTTTAAATCTATTTTAGAACAATTATGCTAAGTTGTTAGTTGCAAAGTAAACTGTTGAACCGAACAATGCGATTTGCGCACCGTAGTTGTAGTTTGCTCTCAAACGTAATTCATCATAATCTTTAGAGTACCAGATTACTAATTTTTCGTGGTCAGACAATAAGTCAAAACCTACTACGAAGTACTCTGCTGGTCCGATTACAACTTTGTTAGAACCGTTCAATCCGATTGTAGGGATTACCTTAACGTTAGTGTTAGGGTGAACAGCTTCCATATTACCTGTAATCTCACTTGAACCAATGTAGTTACTGAAGAAGTTTGCTTTAGTTAACGCCTGTACATAAACACGGAAGTTAGCATAAGACATAAATACTCTTAAGTCATCACGGCTCATAGCATCATCAGATAATGCATTGATTAAGTTATCTACTTCAGTGATAGGGTTACCTGCTGAACCGTATGCTACTGAGTTAGAGAATGTAGTACCACTTGAGTTACCTACACCTGTAGTTCCAGTAACGATTAACGCTTTGAAACCATTGAAACAATCACCACCACCTGTAGTTGCTTGCCATAATTTTTGCTCAATTCTTTGTTGGATTTGCTTAACTTTCAAATCAGCGATTTGTTGTTCAAACGGAACAGTTTCTTGAGTTTGACCTGGCTTCATCAACATTGATTGATAAGTGTCAAATAGGTCTTGATAACATAATGCTTCGTTGTATTTCTCAGCGCAAGTAGTAATGTTTCTTTGAGTGTAAGTGGTAGTTGTACCTGTTGGTGGGTCCCATCCACATTCACCAGCTTGGAACACGATGTTTGAGTTTAATAGGTTCAATGCTTGTGTTCCCTTGATACCTAATCTTACGTTTACGTACTTAGGGGTTGTAGCACCAATAAGTGCTTTTGATAACAACTCACCACCTACTTGGTCAACATATGAACCAATGGTAGACACGTCATACGAAAAGTTTTCTTTCTTTAAAATTTTCATAATTTCTTATTTTTTTAATTATTAATTTATTTTTTTCTCATAGCTGCGATAGCTGCTAATCTCTCAGCAATCACATCGTCAGAACTTGATTGTTTATTAAAATCTGTTTTACCATTAGCAATTGGTTTTGCACCTGGTTCTTTTTTGAATGCTTCAAAATCTGCATTCATACTGTGTACTTTATCTTCCATAGCTTTCATTTTCTCAGATATTTTTTCCATCATATCTTTGACTAAAGCCATAAATTCGTCCATTGGGTCTGGTACGCTTATCTCAGCTTCAGCACCTTTCGGTCCCTCTACTTCAATGTCTGCAAGTTCAATTTCAACTTCAGGTTTTTCGGTTTCTTCAACCTTTTCTTCAATTCTTGCAATAACACCTTCCTTGGTTTCAACCTTGGTACCGTCTTCAAGTTCGTGAACACCATCTGGTGCTGGAACCTCTCCGTCAGCCATTACTACAACAACTTTAGCACCCTCCATCAAACTTTCACCTTCAACTTTGATTTGTGTACCGTCAACCAACTTAGCGTCAACGAAAATTTGTTTTACAGATTTGATTGTTCCGTCTACAACTTCTATTTCAAAGTTTTCAACTAATCTGTATGAACCACTTTCTAATGCAACTCTCTCAAACTCTTCGTTTAACTTGGTGATTTTACTACCAGCTTCAAGTTTAAGGGTTTCAAGAATAGTGTTGTCTTCAGTTTTAAATGAAGCCATTACGGGTTCGTCAGATATAAAACCAAACTGCACCATCAATTTTTTAATCTCTTGGATTGCTGTTTTTGGATTTGACATAATTTTTAAATTGTTTTTATTTATTCTTCTTATTATTAAATATAAAATTGTATATATATTCCCAAATGTTATTTGATGGTCTTCAATATCTTCGCCACTTCCTGTAAGAACATATGTTCTCTTGCAAAGTCAGCTATCTCTTCAAAGAACCCCGATACACTAAATCCACGTAGTTCACCGTTCTTTACCTTGTTCCAAACCTCGTCATTACGTACCTTCATTGATACAAACCAAGTTCCAACAGGTAAGTCACCATAACCGTATTTGTTAGATTTATCTTCTTTGTCTTCCTTAATCCAACTCTCAACCACATACACATCCTCCACAGCTTTACCATCGTGATTGGTATCGTTGTTATCAATGTACTTATTCCTCATATACTTTTCAGCAATCATCTTGATTGTGTCTGCACTGAAGAATACATAATATGGATTACCCATCATATCTCTACGGAATATCTTTAAATCAGGTACCATTGCTGGTCCTACTACCATACGTTTTTCTTCATCAGTTTGGAATTTCTGTTTTGACATATTGGTTTTGTTAATCTCTTCCAATTTGTTCTGCGCCCATTCAATACCAGCAGTTCCACCCCAAGCGTCCCACATAAGACCACCACAACCTTCTGAGTAGGGTACATCTTTATTCTGTGCGTGTCTTGCGAATGAAGCCATTCTTGATATAGTTTCTTCTGATATTGCTTCACCCTTTGCAAGTTGATTTGCACGTGCTTTACCAACAGGTGTACCACAAGAACCCCATCCGTTTTTCTCAGCCCAATCCAATGCTCTTTTAGCTGCATTCCTTGCACTCTCAGGATAGTCAGTGTAACTCTCAAATGCAATAGATTTTTCTATTGTTTTACCTGATACTTGGTCAACATAAGATGGTAAACCACCTACGTCATAACCTAACTCATCTGCGTGATATAGATACACACTATCTTGTGTGTGAACTGCGCCTGTCATCAATCTACCATCAGGACCTTTATGTGTTGGTCCTTCGTATAATTTACCGTCCTTTGTATAGTGTGGTACACCAACTTCAAAACCTTGTTTAGATAAACCTAAGTTTCTTTTAGTTGATGGTGATGGATTTGCTTCAGTTGCACTTGTAATTGTTGATGGTTGTGGATAACCCAATAGGTCACCATAATCTTCTGTAGCTACACGTCCTGTTGTAATAGAACCCTTGTTTACAATTGTAACATCTTTCTTATACTTTAACTTAGCCCATCTGTGTCTACAATTGTAACCACCTCTCCATACCATTGCAGATTGACCAAAATCATTCTGTAAATTATCTAAATCTTCTACTCTCCATACATAGTTCTTATTCAGTAAATCCGAACAAAAATCTCTTGTGGTTGGAATGATTGGTGCTTGTTTAATTCTTGGGTCTAAGATGTATTTGTAACGAATAAGATATTCACTATCCTCATCCACAAATGACGGTGCATTCGGTTTAGGTGCAGTTATAAAACTCTCCTGACCGTTTACTTCAATAGATACTAATTCATATCCACCGTCCAATAGTTCTTGTTCAGGACTACCTTTCGTGTATAATAGTTCAAGATACTTACTATCTTCACCATCAGGGATATGGAAACACTCTTCAGTTGCTGAATGTTTGTGCTTATTAAATGCAACCCAATTAACCTCAATGGCTGGTTCATCAACGAGAGATATGCTATCAATTCCTGATATTTCATCCTCTTCGTCAATTCTTAATTCATATATTTTATCTTTCTTCATACTATTAAATATAAATTTATCTACCTTGTCCACGGTACTTCTTGGGTTTCTGTGACTTAGGTCCGAATGACTTTTGACCATTTGGTTGTGATTTGCGTTTACCAAATGATACCTTATTACTTGATTGTGATTTTCCTTTAGCCATACTACAATGTTGAAAGGTCCTTTAACCTTGCTAATTTTTCTTGTTCTGTGGTCAAATCATTTGATACCACATATGTTTTCATTATTACTGGTGCTTGTTCTTGTACTGGTTGTGATACCATTGCAGCATCAGGTTTAGTATATAACTGATTACCGAATGCAGTACCACCACCCATTTGGTTCATCATACTTAACATTGGTGCAAACATTGTAACTGCACCTCTTGTCATTATTGCTTCACCTTGTTCTGCTTCAATTAAAGTACCACCTTGTGCGTGTCTTCTTCCTCCAATCATTCCACCCTCTTGATAGTTTCTACCTAAGTTTGGTGTACCTGTGTCAGCACTACCCATATCGGTTGATGCTGCTGATTTTGCACTCTTAACCGCAGATACAATTGCTGATATAATACCAGCCGCTTGTGCTGCGTATGCAATTAATAACGGTATATTTTGAGGGAAACCAACCTTCGCAGTTTGTGCTGTACCTTCAGCAACCGCAACAGTTGAACGTGCGGCTGCTTGCGCTGAGAACGTAATGGTTTTCTTAGCTTCCATTACAAGTTCTTTTGCTAATAAGATTTGCTTCGCAATCAATGCTGCTCTACCTAAATCACTTTCTGCACCCACAATTGATATAATATCATCAAGTGCTTTCTGTCTAACCGTTACTCTACTTCTTTCAATCTCATTAGATTTGTCTGTGTATAGTATTTGGTCTTGTAATTTTCTATCATTTAGGTCCTTGATTTGGTCAGTAGTTAATCCCTCTCTTGATAACTGTTCTTTATAGTACTTATCATCAGCCCTTTTCTTATCTTCAAGTAAATTACGTTGTAAGTCCAAATCAAATTGAGCACCGTTCATCATTCTAACAAACTTTGCATCCGCATCACCCTTTTCAATTTGGTCCTTCTTTAATTTGTCTTCTAATATAATTTTATTAATATCTGCGTTGAATGCTGTCAATAGATTTTTTCTAATCTCAGCTTTTTCTTTTTCAGATTTTTTAATAAATTCTTTATCTGCTTCTAAATCCGCTAAATCTTTTTGGTATTTTCTACCTCTCTCTTCTTTCTGTCTTTCTACCTCATCACGGATAGCAGCAATTCTAATCTCTTCAACCTTATCTTGAAATTCCTGTTCTGCTTTTAAATCGTCCTCTTTTCTCTTCTTATCTAAATCTAATTGTTTTGCTCTGAATTTTACATCTATCTGTTCTAATATTTTATTCTTTTTATCTTGAGATATTTGTAATGCATTAACCTTATCTTGTTCAGATTTTTTCTGATTTATTAATTCTTGGTCTTCACGTTTTCTTTGGTCAGCAAGTGTTAATACATCATTTTCCCTTTGCAAATCCAACAACATTTCATTAGCTGTCTTGTTGTCCGCTGCAATTTTTTCTTGTTTCTGTTTGTTAGCGTCAATACCTTTCTGATTTGCTTGTTTCTGTTCAGCAAGTTCTGTTGCTTGTGCATTTCTACCTGTAACAATATAAGTTGAATATGCTTCTTTAGTTGCATCAATTCTCTTTTCAAGATTTTCTTCAAGTTTCTTTAAACCCTCTGCATCAGTTTTACCTAAGTTTTGGTTATATAATCTTCTTGCTTCTTGTTCAGCATCATAAGCAGCACTATAGTCAGCATAAGATTGTTTAATCTGTACATCTCTAATTTGTTTTTCTGTAGCACCTTGTGCTTTTAATGTAGCGATGTATTCAGCGTTTCTTCTTTTTGCTGCTTTCTGATTAGCATCTAATAACTGATTTTGACTTTCTAACGACCTGTTTAATCTGTCGGTAGCTGCTTTAGCTTCATCTTCACCTGTAGCCATATCATATAGTGCAGACGCTGCCACACCTAATAATACAACCAATGCACCAATACCTGTTGCGGTAAGTGCTGCTGCGAATGCTCTAGCACCTGTTGCTGCTGCTTGTTCACCAATACCAACAGCCACAAATGACTTAGCCAATGCGTTGTTGATTACTGTGTAAACCTTGGTAATACCTGTAGCTTTACCTATGTTACCAGCAATATTTTTAAAGTCATCTAAGGTTTCCGCTAATTGGAATTTAAGGTCTTTAAAAGAAAAGGATGTGAATATTTTTAATGTACCTATTGCACTATCAACCTGATTGGCAAACATACCGACAGGACCAGGTAATAAGGATAAACTACCAAACAAATCCCTTGATTTAGCTGATGTAGTTTGTAAATTATCACCAACCTCACCTAACTTACTTGATAATAACTCAAATTCTCTGGTACCCTCTTTGGTCTTGTTAAGTTCCTTTGTTAACTCTCTAAACTGTTGTTTGAGGTTTAGGGTCTTATCAATAGCAACGTCAATTGGTTTACCGTCAACATCAAGTACAAATTCTAATTTTTTAGTAGCCATTTTTTAGTTATTTAACTCTTCTTTTAATTGTAAGAATGACATATTCAAAATACTCTTATCACCTTTTAATTGACCTATTGAACTAAAGTCAATATCAGTTTTTGAAAATGCATCCATTTTCTTTGATAACTCTTCTGTATAACTTTTTACGTATACGTCATCAAGATTTATAATTTGTCCGTTGTCTATTATTTCTATATTCATAATCTATATTTTTAACATTGTGTTGATGAGAATGCAGTTACTTGACCTGTTGATGAGTTTATATCCCAACTCGCACTATTCATAAATACGTTTGTATAACCTGTTAATGCGTTAGGGAATGTGTCAACATAAACAAAACATCCCACCCCAAATGAACCACTATCACAGTCAGAATATAATGTTCTACTGTTTATACCTGCATCGTTACAAGCATTTGCCACTGAACTACCGTAACCACAACCTCCATACGAATATATTTCAGGTGCAATTGTTGGTGTAGGTGTCGGTGTACTCGTAGGAGTAGCTGTCGGTGTCGCTGTTGGACCTACAGGTGTAGACGTTGGTGTCGGTGTAGGTGTACTTGTAGGTGTAGGTGTAGGAGTGCTTGCTGGTGTGTAACCTGAACAATCATATCCTGTATTACAGTTACCTGTTAAGTAACTTAATGTTAAATAAGATTGGTCAATACCATTTGTTCCCGCTGGGTCATATTGAACTACACTACTTATAACTTGTATACACTGATAATATGTACCAGGTCCTACTGTAAATGCTCTAACTGTTTGTACACCATTACAATCATTATATGTTAATGACGCAATTGTTCCACCTTCTGGCGGAGGTAATGTACTACCTGTTACTACAATTGGGAAACAATAACAAGGATTAGATGGTGTTGCAGTAGGTGTAGGTGTCGGTGTACTCGTAGGTGTAGCAGTTGGTGCTGGTGCTGGTATTGTACCACTATCAATTGTTAATCCAACTTGTTGTGTTGTAGGTGCATCAATTACATACGTAAATGTTGTAGCACTTCCTGATGAGGAAGGACAAGTTGATGATGACCCATTTCCATTCATAAGACAAGCCACACTTGTTCCAAACACGATACTATCACCTGTATTTAAACCTGTAATTGTGTAAATAAATGAACAACTTCCTGGTAATGTTGTAGCTGTTGCACCTGGTACATTAATATTACCTCCACCATTTTTACTGTAGAATAATGTTAATGTAGACGGTGTTCCACTTATATCTCTTGCGTATATCTCTAAACTCTTTTCACCAGCCGTTGGGGTTGGTGTAGGGGTTGGTGTAGAAGTACTTGTAGGTGTCGGTGTAGGTGTGCTTGTAGGCGTTGGTGTAGGTGGAGGTGTTACTGTAATTGACTGTGAAAAACACACAGGGAATACACATCTCTCACCAATAAACTTAATCTCAAAGTAATAGGTACCAGTTGTAAATGCAGCTAATCCCAACATTGCTGGTGTAACCACAAAACTTAATCTACTAAAACCTGGTGTAACACCACTCGCAATGCTCGTTATTGGTATATTACTGAAAACAAATCTACCAACACATAAGAATGGTTTATAGTAATTTTGGGTCGGTCCCATCATATGTAGACTTAAAACAGATACCGCACCACTATTTCTTTCATATGGTGTTGCACCATTCAAATTCCAAGTATAATCAAAACTAATGGTCATCCCTGATGATGATATGGTTGTTGCAGAAAAAGCAATTACCGAACCATTAACACAGTTATCGTTAACATCGTGTATAATTTCTACATCATATTCTGCTACCTCATTATTGGGGAACACAAAATTTTGATTATCTACCTGACTAATATATTTCCTACTCATACTATTATATATAAATTTTTAAATTAACAATTCTGTAATTGACCCGTTGAACTTATTTGTATAAATCCTCCGTTAGTTATTGGTGTACCATTGAAACTTGTTATTTGTCCTGTAATAAGATAACTACCATTTGGTAATAGTTTGGCTGTTTTTGCTAAACCTCCAATACCTGTACCCAAATTTGTGTTATTACCTAAACTACCATCTTTATTTATGAAGAAAATACCGTCTGGAATTGCAACTTCATTATATGATGAACCTGACCAACTACCAACAATTAAGTATGCATTTTCATCTGCATCAACATTTTCAGTTGGGAATGCAACATATAATATACCCTGATTAAGCCAACCATATCCACCACTATTAAATGTTGTATCTAATGTACCATCTTCATTTAACCTTGCTACACCTCTAACGTATTCACCATTATATGATGTAAATCCACCAATACATAAAATCTTACCATCTGGTAATACCTTTATACTATTAACAACGGCTATAGGACCAACCCTTGAAAATGCACCACGACCTGTACCATTAAATGTTGTATCTAATGTACCATCTGTATTTAATCTTAATATACAACCAAAAGAAGTACCATTAAATGTTACTTGTGCTGTAGAAAAATAATATACCTTATTATTCCTAACATCAATTTCACAATTCACACCACTACTTCCAAATCCTGTTCCCGCACCACCTGAATAATATGTATTGTCTATTGTACCATCATAATTAAATCTTGCGTATCTATTATATGATGTACCATTAATAGTTTCAAAACCTCCTGATACAATAATCTTACCATCACTTTGTTGTACAACATCTGTAACAAGTTCACTATTAGTAAATCCAGCACCAAAAACAGCTCTTGTAAATGATGGGTCTAAAGCACCTGTTGTTGTTAATCTACTTAAAGAGTTTCCCGTTAAACCTGTTGTTATACCATTACCAACCAATACCATCCCATCATTTTGTAATTCAATATCGTTAACAATAATACTTGTACCCAATGCCGCCTTACTGTTAAATGTACTATCGGGTTGAGCATATGTTCTGTCTAATCTTAAAACAGGACCAACTTGACTTGTTGAACCAAGTGTTCCAAAATATCCTGTATTAGTAAATTGTGAATAGACACCAACATATACTTCACCATCATCTTGTTGTATTACACCAACACCTTTTGTTTTAATTTCAGAAGTGGTTGTATAAAGTGAACCACTACCTGTTAAACCTGTTAATGTACCAAATGGCGCACAACCTTGTGTTACACCAGCAGATACAGTTACAATAAAATCATAACAGTTTGCACTTGGGTTAATTGGTATATTATTTACATCTAAATATCCAAATTGATTATTTCCTGTTACACCTGTTAATTGTGTTGTTTTAAGACCACCATCACCATTAACATCATCATTGGTATATTCGGTTAAAAATACATTTATGTACGGTATTTGACCATAACCTGCATTAAGTACAGATGCTGATAATGTGTTACCTGAAAAGATATAAGTAGAGTATAAAGAATTTGCTTCACTCCATTGATAATCCCTTGTGTCTGTACCATTTATTTTTATTTCGTATAAAGGACTACCAAAATTTTGTTTTCCTTCTTCGTATGCTATTAAAACTGAACCTCTCATATATATGTATATATTTTATTTAAATTTATTTAACACGGACTACCACACACTACATTGTTCCAATCAGCTAAATCAGCAAATGGATACGCATATCTTATTGTTGTACAATCAGCACAATCAGGTATAGTTTGTACACCTAAACTTCCAAAGTAAGTGTATACGGTACCTGATGCAGTATCATACTTAATCCAACCTGTATCTGTTATGTTTAAGGTTGTTCCTGTTGTATATGGTGACACTGGTGTTGAACCTGGTGCTGGTTCTAATGTTACACCATTAGCAGCTGCATAACCTGCAAAGGTTGCACAATCCACAGCCGCATTGAAGAACGCTTTATTAACACCAAATGTATTTGAAAACACCCATATCAATTGTGAATTACCATACTGACTTAAAGTGGGTTGTAAATCAATTCTATCAATAAAAAGGTCATTATTATCGTCATCATACCAATATAAATAGCTTGGGTCATTATACTCTTCTTCTGTTATTTCATTCATTGTATAATACCAAGTTGTACCAAATCCTGTATTAGTATAAGACGATGTAATACCACTTACACTACCACCTAATGCACCTACCATATAGTCATAAAATATAGACCAATAGTAGTAGGTTCTTCTAATTGAATTAAGTTCTTCACCATTACCTGATGCTAATCTACCATATAGATTTTCTTCAGGATTAAAGTATGTTCTAAACTTATAAACTTTAACACCCACTTGATTACAATAAACGTACTTGAAATATCTTGTAGGATATGGCTGTGGTCTAACTGCATTATTAGTTTGTACCAATTCTACACTTGTAAGTTCAGGATTAGTTAAATCAAATCCTTCCAACTTGTTAACATAGAAGTATTGTTCTTGCACCTTAATTAAATCATCAGGTCTCAAGTTCTGAACATCAGATAGTTTTAAATTAAACTTACCTGTTAAAAATCTTGTGTTCTTATCATATAGATTAAGTACCCTATTTGAATAGAATAGTTTATACGCATCATTGTTTGTGTACGCATTAAACGTTGGAATACCTAACCCAATGTCATCAGGTTCCTGTGAATTGAATAGAACACATATACTATCGTTATTAATCTTATTGTCATCTTTATTACCAAACGGCATTGTGTGGCTTACTGCTGGATTTACAAGTGAACCTATCGCATAGATATTTCCATCAGCTGCTGGTACACCAGGGTTTACACCTGTTGATGGTTGTAACCTAAAGAACATATTGTTAATCCTAAATGAACTTGCAAAGTTAAAACTCTCACCAACACTGTCTAAGAACGGTGATAAATTACCACAATTAAATATTAATCTTGGTTTCTGTTTAAGACCTGTGTATCTCCAAATAACCTTTTCAGAACTACCCGATGCTTGATTGTTAGATTGACCAGCATAGTTAATACCTAATGGTATACCTACGTTGTTATCCCACTTACGAATTACTTCAGGCGCAAAGATTGTGTCAATCTTCTTTGTCTGTGATTTAAAATCTGTTGGGTTATAAACTCTATTCTCTCCGTATATTAATTTGTTTCTGTCTTTAAATGTCTTGTTAGCTTCGTCACCATCTTCTTGGTCTGTAAGGATTAACTCACTCTCAATAAAGTTAAGTGCTGGTTGCACCGTAAACCCTTGGTCAAATGACAGCTTATCCGTCCAATCATAAATTGAACCTGAACCAATATAATAGTCATATGGTTCTATAATCAATTGATTTGGAACATCAGGGTCAGGAATAAGAACAAGGTTAAACTTCTTAGCTAAAGAACTAAGTATGTCAATCTGTTTAATGTTTGTATCTATAACCAAACTAAAATCCACATATGTATTTTCTGTGAATATAACGTTTGTATTTGGTGCTGCTGGTGTATATGCTAATGATGATGAAGATAATCCTACATCAGATACTGATGCATTAAAACCAAAGTTATAGATAATCTCCAAAGAATAAGGACAACCACTACCACAATCCACATATTGGTTACTTGTCCAATTATATGTTGTACCTGTTGTGTTAGGCGCAATTGTTAATGGTACTATATATGGTACAGTTGGTCCACCATAACAAGGGTCTAATGCAAAATCAAACCCTATATTGATTTGGTCAGAACATAATGCAGGTATACCTGTACCTTTTTTAACTACGTATATTGTATATTGTCTTTCTGTTCTAAAATATTGTGTACCACAAGGATAATCACTAAAATCTTCATATGTCTCTACTACTAATACATCCACACCTTCTAATGGTAATACCTGTGGCACTGGTGTCTTATAACCAAACTTAGTACCGTCAAACGAATAAAAACCGTACATATACAATAGCTTAAACCACGGTGTCTCAAAGAAATTTGATTTGATTGTGTACCCATAGTTCTTAAGCATCAAATGTACAAGTGCATACATATTAAGTGCTGGTTTCAATTGGTTGTCTAATATTGGATTTAACGGTGAGTTAATTCTATAATCAGCACTCGTACCATTAGCTGCAAGATAAGCCGCATAAGTTGCGTATGTACCAACTTGATTTGTTGTTGTGTATAATCTTGTTTGATTTGCTACTGTAGCACCACTTAAATTAACTGTATCACCTGTGTATTCATATCCATTATGCACAACAGGATACATCCATAAAGACGGAATAATTCTACCATTCTGTAATGTATTTTGTGACCACGCAGCACCAACATTAAACACATTGAAATAGTGATTGAAGTGCCAGTCCATATCATTGTAATCAAGGTCCTTCAATAGGTTGTTACCCATTTGACCATATAGGTCAGCTACGGTTGAATAAAGTGTTACATCATACTCAACCTTAGAGTTAAGCACAGAGACCTTATTTAACCTCATATAGCCAGTAAAATACCTCTGGTCATCCATTAGTACATCTATGTTCGCACGACGCGTTACATCAAAGTATAATGAGTTTGTGTCCACATTAAAATAGTTCTCAAAGAACGCATTGTTCTTCTTGGAACCAGGTAATGATAAACCAACAGAATAATCTGAGTTTCTTTTACCAATGTCCTGTAACTCTGCAAATGACTTGTTTAATTTAAGTGGTATATCTGTATATAAATCTAATGTGTCATAACTAAGTGTTTCACTTAATGTTGTTGAACTGTCAGGAATAACATAGTAAGACATTGTTGCACCTGTAGGTATAAACAAACCAGCATCTACAAATACTCTATCACCATCATAAACTTTAAAAGTTCCAATTAAATCTGATACACCATATTCCTCAAATCCACCCATACCTTGTATAGTTCCATCGGGTTTTGATACAATAAATCTAATATTATAAAACTGATAAAAATTAACACTTCCAACAGGTGGTGGTGGCATATCTACATTATAGTAAAATGTACCAGTTCCACCACTCACTTGCATATATATATTCCAATTATCATTTGCACTTAAACCTGTTGTAGTACCTGTGATTGGTGATGTTTGTGTTCCACTACCAGTATAAGAAACACTATTAGCACTTATTACCGATAATGATGTTGAACCAGTTAATTCAATCCCCGTAGGTATATTCGTTTGTACTCTTAATACTGTCTGTTGTTGTTGTGCCATATTAGAAACCTTTACTTACAAAGTACCCATCTGCGTACTTACAAGTTATTCTGTACTTGTTTAATTTTTGGTGCTTCTTAGTTATTGTTTGTACCTCTGTTGATAAAACCTGTACAGGTCTTAAATCTTTATATATTCTATCTTGTCTATCTAATGGTGATGTAAAGTCAGCTTTCATTTCGTACACCTGTGGTGACATAAATAACTGCTCTAACCAATTACCATATGATACGTTTAACCAATCACTCTCAATCACAAACTCTCTTTCTACGTTCGTATCAAATGTCTTAACAGTTCTACCTACATTTCTGTCAGGTGATGATTGTGACGTGCTATAATATCTATTGTCAAATGTCTGACGTGTAATCTTCTTTGTATCTTGTCTATATCTTGTGAATGTGAAATAATCATATCCACCTCGTTGATTTAAGAATGCTAATCTTGTATCTTCAGGACCACAGTTATCTTCTATGTAGAAATAAAATATCTCAGACGATGGTCCAATCATACCAGCAGTTGTTCTTAAGTAGTCATCAAAAAATGTTGGATGACCATAACCTAATTGCACAGTATAATATGCAACGTCACCATTACCTGTATTTAAGCTACTGAATATGTTCTGAATATCTTTAGGACCACACGGTAATGCAAATATCTTTAAGGTATCTGTATAACCTGTTGTCGGTGTTGCGTATGTTGTTCCTGACCAATTTAACTGTTGTTCAAATTGTGTAATCAGTTCGTTGTTTTCATTGTAAAATCTAAAGTCAGCCCAATCTGCTTCCATATATTGTCTATCGGCTGTCAGTCCGTTTAAGTAGTATAATACATAATTTTCGTCAGATTGGATATACTGAATACGTGGTGCATCAGTTAAAAATCTTGAACCCTCACTCATCTGTGGTGTATTAGGATAGTCAATGTAGTATTGTGACATTGGTGACAAAGTTCTGTATGTATCCAATGTTAATATTGTATTGTTCTCCACCGCAGTACCTAATTCTTGGTCAAAGTTTGGTAATAGGTATTTGTCTGTACCCATTTGAAATGCACCACCTATGTAATCAAAATAGTTACCTGTGTTTGTAAAACCGCTGGCAGTAAAACCTGTGCTGCTTGCACATATTGGAATTGATGTATAATGGTTATAATCTGTATATCCTGATTGTGTTGTATACCCTGAACTTGCTAAATAAGCATAACGATATTTTATGTTCGCTTTAATCTTATTTGGGTATGGGTTATTTAAGTTAATCTGTTCCCAAGTTTGATACCAATCATTCTGATAGTATGACTGGTAATGCTCTGACTTAACATAGTTTGATAAGTAGTCATATGGTCTGATATGAAACTTATAGGTATACGTTGCACCTGATTGTTGAACGTCATATGGTACAATTGACATTGCACCTACTTGTCTGTCGTCAGCAAATAACTGTACCTGTAATTCAAGTGATGCACTATACGTGCTACCTGTTAAGATAACTTCATATTCACCACCTCTTTGATATATCATATCAGTTGACCTTCTTAATTGTGAACTACTATTAAGACCGTTTGCGTATTGTGTTGGGTATCCAAAACTCATATTATAATCCTTCTAATGCGTTTAACAAATCATCAATTCCAGCTTCCGCTATTAAATCAATAATCTGTGTGTTATTTAAAATCTTATCATACGAAACTTCAACAAAGTTCTTTGGTTTGTTTTGATAACCAAATCTACCAATGGACCTTGCAACAACGAAAGCCGTACTTTTAATGTTCTTTTCATTCTTAGGTAAGAACCTACCCGTTTTATAATCTCTTATTCTGAAACTCTTTTTATCTTTAATCCATTGTTGAATGGCACCAATGTTTGCAAACTTACTTCCACTACTGTTTGGTTTTCTATCATTAGCTAACCAGTAAGCATACGTGTTAGATAATGGTTGTCCGAATGCTTGCAGTTGTATCGCTTGAACACCGTCTCTGTCTTTAACAATGACTGCTTTAATTGAATTTTTTAGATTACCCGTAGCAACACGACTGGTCAAACTCTTTTGGAAACGACCATAGAGGTATACCTTGTCAGATAAACTCTGTTTTACAATGTCTTCTATAATTGGTGCTATCGCTTCTAAGTTCATATTGTTTTATTTTAAACTACCAATGTCCACGCCCCATTATAGAAATATAACTGATTAGATGAACTAACCGCCAAATCACCAATGTTACCCGCTGGTAATGGGTCTAATGGTCTCATATTCATCACAGAACTTATGTTCATAGAACCTGTAACCGATATACTATCTGAAAGAATATCTACTCTTCTTGTGCCGTTGTTGTTGATAACATCTACTCTTGCTGTTGTACCACCATATGTAGCACCAAATTTTGTTTGTGTAGTTAAACTACCTGTGTTAACATATTGGTCAATAAATGACTGACTTGTTATTTCAGCTTTATTATAGTTGGTATATTGTAATGTTTCATTGTCAGCAGCCATTCTAATTGCACCTAAAGTATATGCAGGTAATGTGTTGAATGGGTTACCATCAAAATGTAATCTTTGTGATTGAATTGTACCACTAACATATAATGGAAAATCACTGTTACCACTCATTTGAGTTTGACCTGTAATTCTTAAAGTATTACCATATATGTAATGGTCACCTGAACCTGATACGTTTAATGAACCTGTGATTGTTAATGCTGGTTGTCCTGAACCTTGTGCAATTAAAGTTAATGCTGGTTGTCCTGCGGTAACGTGTTGAATGGTTTGTGAACCTGTAATAACTAATGCGTTGGTTATACCTTTAATATCCATTGAACCAGATATACCAACCAATGAACCTGATGTTACATATAAACCTGTTCTTCTGTTAGCAGCTGATGTACCTGTACCAACAGCAAATACTATATCATTTGTTAATGATAAACTACCTGTATCATTATATCTACCTAAGAATGCACCACCACCAGCAGCAGTACCTGTACCAACGTTTCCATTAACAGTTAAACCTTGTCCATAGACAACAGTAGCTGAAAGTGATGAGTTTGATGAACTTACAAATGATGATGATATAATAATATTTTTACCACCAATTAAGTTATCAACTATGTTTCTTGAATTTTGACTTGATTGTGAACCTGATACCCAAATACCTACACCTGTATTTGATGAACCACCAAATACTGCATTGTTTTGCATTGTTACAGTGTTACCTGCTACTAAAGCGGATGAACTTAAATGGTTATTAACTGTTACTACTGAATTTACTAAGTTGTTATTATAGATAATAGAACTACTAATATGGTTTAATGTAGTTGTTTGATTAATATAGTTTGCAGATATTACTGCTCTATTATTAGTTACAAAGTTTTGATTTGATGCAATTTGTCCACCATTTATTAAATTACCTATAACATTGATTGAACCACTATTACTGTTAATAGTGAGTTGACCAGCATATAATGTATTGTTATTAAAAATAGGATGACCACCCGCTATAGAAGATGTGGTAAAGTTCATTAATATATTTGAAGTGGCACCCACATAGTTGTTTGTTGTCTTTGGAAATAATAATGAACCTGTATTCAAATACATACCACCACCATTAGATGTTAATGTATTATCTGAACCTGAAATATAACCTTGTTGGTCTACACCACCGCCAACACCCGTTGCTCTAATCTGTGGCATTGATACAATGTTGTTACTACCAGTTATTCTTAATGAACCTGTGTAGTTTGCTTGTACTGATTGTGCGCCACCTGCTGTTGGGTTATCACCCCAACCTTTGATTATATTTGTTTGTCCTGCTTGTGAACTTGTTAAATATAAATTTGTATTAACAGTTGTATTGTTTGAATTTAATTTTAAATCACCATTTCTAACATCTACACTACCTGTAACAACTGCTTTGTGTGATTGGTTTTGACCTAAAATAACACTACCTGTTGCAGTTTTTGGTGTTAGGTATATATCACCAAGAGTGTTAAGAACATCTATTGGTGAACTACCAACGGTATTCCAATTCTGAATGCTTGTTGCTTTGATTACATTAGTTGCAGACAATTGACCGTTACCTGATATTTCAACAATACCGTATGATGGGTCTCCAAATCTTGCAATGATTGCACTTGGGTTACCAGAGTTACCAATAACACTCATTGAACCTGTTTGATTAAATGAACCTGTTAATGTTTGATTACCTATGAATATGTTTGAACCTGTTGTTGCAAATCCAATTTCCCCGCCTGTTTCATTTACCCACTGACCATAAGAACCTGAACGGTAAACCAATAGGTCACCAACAACAGGACTTGTTATATCCACATCGTGAAGTTCTGATAATTCATAACCATTATCTATGGAGATGTATGCAGAACCATTATTTAATTGTGGTCTTAATACTTGACCTAATCTTACTTCGTGATATGGTGCTGGTGGTATTACATTTGTATATTGTCCTGAAGATGATAAGTATAACATATCACCAGCGGTCATTCCACTTGTATTAATTCCAATTAAAGTACCTTGAACAACCACATTAGCAAAATCATTATATATAACATCCTCACTCAACATACCTAATGTATTTGCTGAGTTAAAATCATCTTCCCAACTTGCTGAGTTGAATAATGGATTGTCACCAACCGCACCTGTAATTCTTACTACAGTACCTCTTGTTAAACCACCAGGGTTATCACACTTACCATAAACAACTAAGTCAAACGAAATTGATGATGTTACTGCATAAGATGCTGAAGTTATAAGACCATTAAAATATGATGCAGTGTCTGCATTGATAGCGTGTGAACTACTTATTGCATTTGATGCGGTACCAAATAAAGAACCTGTGAAACCACCTGTTGAAGTTACACTACCTGTGATAACTAATGGACCTGTTGGTAAATTAACTGTACCCCATAATGTTTGTGTGTCATCTGACGCATCACCTAATTGGTTTGAACCACTTGAGTAGATTACTGAAGCAGTTTCGTAAATTGTGTTTACATATGTGAACGATGCTGATGTGGCACTGATTGTACCTTCAACATTTAAACTTCCTGTGATTGATTGACTGCCACCAATTGAACCTGTGGTGATTAATCCGTTTCTATTACTAATATCAGGTGCGTATGACGCTGATAATGCGTTCTGTGCAAAACTTGATGATGTTGCATTGTTAGCAAATGAAGCTGATTGAACGTTATTAACTGTTAATGTTGTTGTTGAACCGTTACCTTTAGTTACAGCAATTTGGTTAAATAAAAATGGGTTCTGAAAAACATTTGTTACAAATGAACCACTCTCAGTTTCGGTTACATAAGAACCTGTCTGAGATATTAATGAGTTAACCTTACTATCATTGCTGCTTGTGTATGAGTTGAATGATGAGGTTAGTGTATATGAGTTTAAAGAACCAGTGGTTGCTAATGAACCCGTGATACTTTCTATTGCTGTTAATCTGTTGTCTTGCGCTAAATCTGTAGACGCTATGCTTTGCGAAAGCGCAGTAAGCGATGAAGTAGTAGCATAAGAGCCAGTGCCAGCAATAAGTGAATTGACTTTGCTATCATTGCTTGATGTGTATGCGTTAAAGGAACCAGTGTCTAACTTCTGGTTTATTTGATTTTGTAGTGAACCTGTTTCAAGTTCTATACCGTCAAATCTTAAATCAACAGATGATGTAAATGCATTAAATGATGACGTGGTTACAAGTGAACCCGTATCAACAGACACAGGCGCACCATTTACAGTAAAGGTTCCTGATATGTTAACTTGCGTTTGACTTATCTGTAATGGAGAACTACCTCCCAAACCATCGGTTATAGTTTGTAGGTTAGCTGTAAATCCTGTGTTCGCATTCGCAAGGTTTAATAGACCTTGATAAGATTGTGATACGAATTGGTTAGTTAATTGACCCATATTTTTAAATTCTTATATTTTATACGTTTTTCCAATCTTTTGATATTTCGTTCCACAGTTCAGCCAACTCATACCACTTCTTACCAGGTGTGAATGGTCTTTCAGGTAGAACACATCTATTGTAATCAAAAGGTTGTGTTAATTGAATGTTCATTAACCAGCCACATAGTATCGTCTCATATTCTTCTAATATGGGTTCAACACTTGACGGCCAGAGAGTTTCATATTCTGATAAATAGAACGTCGCCATAATGTCTTTAGTAATTTCTAAAGTATCTGACAACACATCTCTTTGATTGGAATAATCATTATTAAGTCGGTCTACAACGAGTATTTGAAAGTTGGTGATTAATTCGTTCTGTGCAAGCACAACGTCACCAGGAATAACGTACATTCTTGTGTACCTCGGTTCCTTTTCTGTTTCAATATCCATTGTTAGTTGGGTCAAATCACCGTAACCATAACTGTTAATTTGTTCGTGGTTATTAGCAAAATCTTCTAAATCTTCTATAATCTGTTTGTAGTTAACCTCATTAACTGATACAGGTAACGTGAAACCTGACATAATAGGTAGCACGCACACGTTGTAGTCAAATGGTTGTTCTAATGTAATGTTTAATGTCCACCCACCAAGTATCGTTTCAAATCTCTCAAGGAACGGTGTAACATTCGGACCCCATTCAGGAGTGTAGTATAAACTAAAATCTCCATACTCAGCGGTGTATGATTGGTATATAATTGTAAAAATATCCTTTGCAATCTCCAACGTATCAGACATAACATCTCTTTGATTTGAGTAGTCGTCATTAATTTGGTCTAATATTATAATGGAAAAATCGTATAACAATCTGTTTTCGTCCAATCTCACATTCCCTGGTATCACGTACATCTTGGTATACACAGGTTCTTTCTCCGTTTCAATGTCCATTGTTATCTGTGTAATGTCACCGAAACCGAAGCTGTTAATCTGTGGATGGTAGTAAGCCATCCCTGATAAGTCCTGTATGATTTGTTTATAGTTAGTCATCTATTAAGAAATATAAATTTATTTATGTTGTCTTATGAAATTGCTTCATTAATCTTTCCTGTTCTCTGTCATATTCAATCAGATAGGTAAGTTGGTTGAGTATTTCTATGACGTTTTTTTCATAGACATATTGGTGCTTTGTAAAATCGTTTCCAGCAATTCGGTTAATGACGATGAACCAGCCGAAGGTTTTTTGAAAACCTGAACCCATATAATCCGCCTCATCATCCATAACAGCTTTATTTTGGTCCATATCGATAGCTTCGGTATCAAAGACAGATGGGTATAACCTGAAAATGTCTTTGCGAACTTGATAAAAAAAAACTGCGCACCAAGTACATAACTAACATTTAGTTCTTTCTTAAACAGTTCTGCACGTTCTTTCATCGTTTTAATGTCATACTTTTCTATTTGAAATTCGTGTAATGACTTTTCAGATGTGATTGGTCGGTACATAATAGCTGCCAGAATGTGTAGTAAATCTAATAACTCTTCAGGTTTCTTGGTTGCTATGGTATCCAAGTCAACAAATTCTGCAAAGGTTAGGTCCTTCCAATTAGGAAAGAAACCGTAATGCACACCATTAATTTCAAACCTGTCTTTAAACTCAGGTCTATCTTCAGGAAATAATGACATTAGATAATTAGCTATGTAGTTAACTCTCTCATAATCTACCTCTAACAAATCTTCTACAGGCGCACCAGTTACAATGTTAATTAGTTTAGCTGCGAAGTAATCCTCACTGAACAGGTCCTTAATCTTAAAAATCTTAGAATAACTCTCTATGGTTATCTTATCAGGTACTGTGTATTCCCTTTCATCAATTTTAAACTTAATCATATATATGTATATATTTTTTATACGAATGATATAGAATATCTACCCGTAGTTTTATGTGTTTTTATTTCTGTGTACATACGCATCATCATCGCATCACTTAAATCGGGTGACTTACCAAGTATGCGCTTCATCTCATCTTTACTCATTACACCTACCTTATTGTCTTTGTCTACGTCCTTTAGCTTAATGGCTAATAGTTCCTGTGTTAAATCTTCTACTACTGCTGGTTCTAATACGTTCAAACTAATCTTACCCTCTCGGAACATTTCAGATAGTTTTATATAACACTGTGACTTTAGGTTTGTAAAGTTCTGTTCGTGTAATGGTCTTGCATTGTTAACAAAGTTTGTTCCTTTAATCTGGTCCGCAACACCACCTCCGACACCATCACTATCAATCGTTACTTGTTGTGGGTGTATTCCGTGAAACTTCATTAGGTCCTTAATTTCGGACGATAATTCTGTGGTGGATACTTTCCTATAGATGTGACAAGATATTAGCACCAGACCCACCCAAATCATTACTACGGACCTATCATCACCAAATCGTGCAACGTCAACCGTCATATATTTCTTGTCAGTAGGATTGGGTTCAAATTTAAATACCGAATTGGTAATCTCATCAAACTTAAACAAGCTGTCACTGTCTTCAAGGTAATCCCAATCACCCTCTAACAATCTCTTACGTTGTTGTGGTGGTAACTCTTTTAACATCTCAATGTAAGACGCTGGTAAGTGTGGGTTATCCATTGGTAGTGATGGAATGAATACTTGGTTGTGTTGTAATCGTTCCTGTATGAATGGTAGGTAAAAATCCTTTTTAATCCAGTTGTTAGATGGGTTACAAGTCATCAGGACCTTTGGTGTTAGATTATACTCATTGAGTTTGTATCTTATACGTGATTTAACAATGCTGAATGCTAACGATGTAATCTGCGCAGCTTCGTCTATGAATGCTGCACTAATCTCTAACGAACCTAAACTGTCATAGTTGGGGTCTGATGGATTGTACGCAAGGTCCTTGAATATAATCTCAGAACCGTTATAGAATGTTAATACGTTTGACTGACCATTGAAATTGAAATGCTCACCACTCTTAAATCCCATTGTACCTAACAGGTCAAATAACGTATTCAGTGTGGTTAGTTTTAATTGTGTTAATACAGAACGTCCTATTAAACATCTGATACCCGTGTACTTAATGCACAGGGTTGTAATCCATAAACATCCTAACCACGACTTACCACCACCAGCAGAACCTCCAAATAAAACTATATTAGTTTGGTCGTCTGTGAGGTATCGCCACGCCTGTGACTGTCGTTTTGTAGGTGTAATGTTAATTGTGGACATACAGTATTTTATTTACCTTCTTATACTTTGCAATCTTATACTTGTTCTGAAAGTCCTGTACAAAGAACCAGTCCGCCCATTCGTAATCTTTCTTTAGTTTAATCTTCTGAGCCATATTGGTCTTACACATAAAACTTCCTATGTCTATCTTACCTAATTGTAATTTTGATAGTATGGGTATGTAATCCCTGTTAATCCAATTATGGACCATATCACAATATACAAAGTGATGGTTCTTACTTTCCTCTAACATTATATCCACAAACTCAGGGACATAATAGTTGTCTTCACCAGTCATTATAACCCATTCCTCTGTTGCATTATCTAATCCGTGTTGGCGTGGAGTGTGTCCCCAATCGTTGTGTCGTTCAGGTAAGATGGTTAATGTTAATCGTGGGTCATTAAAGAACGCAATAATGGTCTTTAACTGTTCTTGTATTTCATCCTCAGGACAATCTGCAACTACGTGTGCTTTCCAATTTGGATTTGATTGCGCTTGAAGTGAACCTAATATCGTTATTAAGTGTGATACTCTGTTGTATGTTGGTATTATAAATTCTATTTTCATATTCTATGGGGTATGTCAAAAACGAAGTTTTACGAGTTGACAGGTTAAATTTTTTTAATCGGTTAGATTGATGTTAATTGAGATAGGTTCACCGTTGCTGGTTATGTCTATCTTTCTTTGTTCCAATCCGTATAACTTATTAATGTCAGCTAACGTCTCACGTTCCACCCTCTTATTTTTGTCAGCCCTGGCCCTATGTAACAGGTCAAAATACCTTGACAGTTGCTCCGAGATAATCTCTTCCGCTTTTTCGTCAAACCTTGCTTTAATTCTATCCTTAACGTCTTTCCAAACATTCTCAGCTGCACGTTCGGTAATTCCCCATCGCTTTGCGCCTTGTTGTCTAAATTCTGTGTATCCAAGTTTTTCATACAAAATCATTTCCATTGCTTCGGGTATACGTTCTTCATATGTTGCAATGTTAGATTTTCTACCTAATTTATTTTCTTTTTCCATTATACTGTTAATTTTAATTCGTTCTCAATGTAGGACCTGAGTTTTCGTGCTTGAGTGTTTACACACTGTTTACATCCCCAATCAAATGCTTCATTGAAAATAGATTTATACACGTCACTTACGAATGGTCTTTCTTCTTCTTTTATACCACTCAATAATGCGTATGCAAGTTTAACCTGTTCAGGACTAAATTCTATTGTCTCTTCTACTATTGGTTCTAATTTGGTTACTACCTTTTTCTTCTTACAAGTTGTGCATCCCATACTACTAAATATTAATTTTCTTGTTTTGGTTCTTCAACGTTTATTTCTCCACCGTTCCACTTAGTTATTTCCTGTGCGTGCAGTTCTTCAGGTGTCTGTGGTACCTTTATAGGTTCAGGTGTTGACATTATTACTTGAGGTGCTTGTCTTACGTTCTTTTTACAATTACACATTACTTCTTTGTTTTACAATTACATTCTTTTTATGGGCGTGCAATACACCCTGATGGTCTAAATCTAAATGGTTGAACTTATAGTAGTATAGGTCATACCCCAAATCTTTTAGTATGTGTTCACAAGATAGTAAACACGCCAGATTATGGTATTCAATACCGATATGTCTAATCCCCTCAAAACACTCAGGTTTGATTGCATTCATAAAAATCTCACTACCTTCCACATCAATCTTCATTACTGATGGTTTCGTAGCTTTCATATACAGTTCAAACTTTTCTGTTCTATCCACCCAATCCATTATGTTAATAAAGTTCTTTAGGTTCAGGTTCTGTTTAAACCAGTCATAGGATGGTTGACCAGGGTCAACGCCATATACCATCTTTGCATTACCTTTAATCCAATGTACAGGTGTAGGATTGTATTCTGTATTATTAATACCGCATCCCAAATCAAGGATGGTCTCACCATCTACAGGTAAGAAACCCCAATGAATTGATGGGTCTTCGTTGTGGATTGTACCTTTAATTTCTCTACTCATTTGTTCTTATTGTTATGTTTAATTTTATTAGGTCTTTGCTTTCACGTAGGTATCTACTTATTGATGACACAGGTATTCTTGTTTGTTTTGATACCTTCTTCATTGAACCAAGTGTCATATACATTTCAAATAGGGATTTTCTAAACCAATCTAACTCGGTCCAACTCTCTTCTAATATATCAAAAAGTTGTTGCTTTTCAAAGTCAAGCTGCGCATCGTCAGCTAAGTTGTATATCTCATCTATGGGTACGTAGTTCTTTGTTTCCTTTCGTATCTTGTAGTAGAATGGTGACGTTTGTGAATGCCAGTTTATTCTCATAACAGACACGATGTAATACTTTATCTGTTCGTCACAGTACTCACGCAGAATGATGTTTTCTTTGTTGTATAATTGTAAGATAACCTCGTGCAGAAGGTCCTGTGTTAAATCGTGGTTCTTTGTAATCTTCTTAGCTATCTTAAGTAGTTCGTAGTAATTTGTTGTGATGTATCTCTCTATCTCTCTATTCATTGATGATTTGTTTTATATCACTTAGAACCTGGCACACCTCGTAGTTTTCTTCATTTACATTCGTTTCAATTGAACTGTCAATGATTGCATTGATTAATGACTTTCTACAGTACTCAGGGTTCACAAGTTTATCAAGTAGAGTTAAGATTGCATCCACTATCGTTAAGCATAACTCTCTCCTATCTGTTTTATCCATTGACCAGTAGTCAGTGGGTATTTCTAAATCTCCTATTTTGACTGATTTTGTTTCCATTTTTTAATGTGTTTGTAAACGGCAGTGTCACTTATTCCCAATTCCGCAGCTATCTTTTCGTAAGAAAATCCTTGTTCTCTTAGTATAAGTATCCTGTCTAATTTGGTTGGTGATATTTTATTCCTCTTGTATATAATTGATTTAAGATTTAGTGTTGGGAATATTGGTTTACCATCCTTTATTTCTTTGTAACCAGGTTTGGTCCATATACCTGTTGGTTCATCATAGATATATCCCATCATTTCCATAAAGTGGAATGTACACGCCTTTTGATATTCGTCTGCGTAACGGTTTGGTTGAGGTGGTATCTTTTCACTACCACAGTTCTCCATAAGGTATTCTTTTCTTTTATTACGTTCAATGCTTAATTCACATTGTCTGCACCTGTTAAGGTATGGTTTACCGTTCTTTTGATAATACTCAGTGGCACCTAACTTCCATTCGTTGCAGGTAATACATTTCTTGTATTCTGGTTTGTCTTGATAAAATTTATCAGGGTTCTTTTTCTTCATCCTAATTTGATAAAGACATTCTGTACATTGCTTCCTTATTCTCATCTTCTGTTGAGTTGAATGCCAGTATGATTGGAATTGATTTAATTCCTTATCCTGTTCACATACGTTGCATCTCATATATATAAATATCTCGTTTTTTAGCAAAAGACAAATCAAATAAAAAATCCCGACAGGTTGATGGAAGCAAACCTTATCGGGATTAGTGTAATCATCAGTTGATGACTATAATATAAATATACGAAACTATTTCCAAAGTGTCAAATTTTGGAGACGGTATCTTCTATATTCTTCAGATTTTCTGTATTGGTGATACAAGTTTAATATGTCCGATGCTGGTACCAGCATTCCCGTTACTTGTAAATCTGTTACGTTAACGATTGGACTTTCCTTAATACCCAATTCCGTGCGTTTTAAGAACACCCATTTCAAGAAGTGAGTAGGAAATTCAAAAACTAATTCTGCGACGTTTATGCGCCAGATATGGGCTTCTGTGGTGGCAATACCACTTGGGTATGTAATACCATCTCTTCGTGTACAATTAAACTCAATGAAGAGATTGAAGATTGCGTTATCGTTGGATTTTAATTCAACAGTAGTTGAGAGTACTTTGTTTAGTGCATCAACACTACTTTTTTCTTTGGTAGAAAATAAATCACTATCGTCTACTTTTATTCCCGCCTGTGATAAATCCACATCGTAGCGGTAGTCATTGTTCATTTCAATTTTTCTATTCATTGGTCTTCCTTTACCAATAAATAGTATGATAATTGAAAAAAATTAAAACTATTTAAAAATCAAGAAAAAATTCTTCTACAACTACCGTAGGTTTGAAGTTATGGAATTTGACAATGTGTTTATCAACACCAGTTCTTTCTTCTGCTGGTATAGATAGTAATGATAGTAGATAGGAATTAGATTGTTCTGGAGAGAGAGTATAAAACTCTTTCAATGTCAGTGCGCCATCCCTTGTCTTCTGTTGAGGTATTTCTATTTTGTTCTTCATTTTCTTTATATTTTTTTAAACAACCATTCAACCATTTGGTCCAATACTTTTTATCTGTTACCGCATTCTTCCTGTAATACCGATAACATCCGATAATCCATTTTTCGTTTTCTTCCCTATTCATATATATAAATATATTATTGTTTTACATAATTCTCAAGGATGCACACACTGGTTGGTGATAATCTAATATTATCCAATACCCATTGGATGTAGCTGGTTGGGGTTTCAGATAACTTCAACCCCTTGTACTTCCCAATCATCCATACCTCATCTGAGTAGCGGAACGCTACAATTTCCTTGTTGGGTTTTACAGAATTTAATTCGTTGATAAATCTGGTAGTATGTTGAAGATGTTTACCACCAATCATTTTCTTTTCTACTAATTTTTTCATAATCTAATATAAGTAATTTTTGTTAATTAAAAAAATTGTTATTCCAATTGTTGGATTACTCGTTGAAGTACTTTACCCTTGTTGAAGTAATGTTTATGTTGAAGTACCAATTCTCTGTTTTTCGAAGTAAGGTAACCAGCACCATCGGTGACTAATGTTCTTACCAAACTAAGCACCCTATCGGGTGCAGTTATAGTATCTAATACCAACAGTACCTGTTCCTTTTCAAAATCAGTTAGTTCAACATTCTTACTTACAGAATTACTTACAGATGTACTTACAGTTTTACTTACAGAAATACTTACAGGTATTGTTTCCTCTGTGGGAGGAATTGCATTTACTCTATTTGGGGAAATGGATTTACTCTGATTGGGGAAATGGTTTTCCTCTATTGGAGGGTTTGGATTTACTCTATACCAACCTGTTCTATCAAATCCTTTCTTGTTAAAAACACCTTTGATAATAATACCTTCCTTCAACAATTTTGATATGTGTTTTTCAATTGTCTTTGATGGTACACCCAACTGCACCGCAAACTCTTTTGAAGACATAAAACCTGACCACCAGCATTCATTGTGGTAACAATTCTTTGTCTTGCGCTTCTTATTATACTCACACCAATGTCTAATCCTACCAATTATGGCTGCGGAAACGATACCGTGCTTAATAGTGTCTTCAACAGATACTACGTAAAATTCATTCTTCTTGTCTTCCATACTCTTAATAAAAAAGGGTCACCTAACTAATCACTGCTCTTCACTTCAGCTTTCGTTAGACAACCCTTAAAATCTTTATGTCCTATAATGTGAAGAGGGACTACAGTAATAAATATACGGATAAATTTCAAAAGTTCAAAACTTTTTTTATCAACAAAAAAAATATCACGGCTTTTTTGTTTTATTCAGATATTTATAGTATATTTGAAATAATAATCAACATTTAAAATGGAAGCAAAATGTCAAACTACAACAACAACACGCAAGAGAGCATTGTAAGACAGTCCTCTCTCAAGTTCGTACAAGAGTACGCTAATGGTTTAGGTTCATCTTTAACCCTCAAAGAAACATTCTCGGTGGCTAACATCGTAGCTGACTACTGTCAGAACGGTTGGTCCAAAGAGTTGGGTGAGAAAGTGGAGATGCTGGATAAACACATTAAGGACAAGTATAGGACCAAGGAATAGTTTTTCCATTCTATATATATACGTAAGGGATTGGTGTGGTGTACCAGTCCCTTTTTTTTTGCGCCACTCTTGCAATTCAAAAAACCTTTTTTTATATTTAATACATAGAGGGGCGTGTGTTATACTTTATTCATTACTAATGCCATTGTACTTTTCAGGTTTCCTTTCACCGCCCCTCTTATTTTTATTTAGATTTATTCTAAATTTTTTAAAATCAAGATTTTTTTTTTGAATTGTGATATTTATTTATTACCTTTATGGTATTAGTAATAATTTAAACAAAACAATTTAAAATGGAAGCTACAGTAATGTACAAAGACCGCGCGGTCATCTTTGACCCGAACAGTGTTCCTGGCGGATGGGACAATCCTAACACAATCAACCAATTTATTGCAACAGCAATTCAAGAATGCGATGGGTTCTTACCAACCGATTGGCTCGTTGATTGGGACTACACAATAACAGAACAACAACCGATTGTAATTGAGGTCAAACTGCAACGTTATGCAGATGGTCAAAATCTACAATCACGATGGGTTTTTAACTTAACCGCAGACCCTGTTGATGATGTAGATAATCAATGGATAGTGTTTGATGTAATAAGATTTGATGCACACAGAATGTATCGTTTTCAAATGCCATAAACCTATGACTATGACCTATCAATTAAATTTAACAGAGTTTCAGTTGGTTGAAATTCAACACGCACTGCACACGGTTCAATCTCAGTACAAGCAGATGATTGAAACTAACGACCCTAACACAGGTATGGACTATGACCGCCTTAAGGAAGAGGTACAAGAGATTGATGAGATTTTCGTACTGATTAATAACATCACAAACACTTGGGTATATGGAGAATAAAAATCAAATGGTACTAACGGACGATGAGATACGTATCATCAACGGTGCATTATCATTAGCACGTTGGAGACGTAAAGACCTTATCACTGAGTTAGAGAAAGGTGAACGCATCATTGCAGATTATGATGAACTTAAACAAGAGGTGCGAGACATTGAAGCCCTTGAAGACAGGTTTGATGAGATTTGCAAGGATTGGATTTTCTAAAAAAAAATTTGGTAGGGAACGAAAAGTTTCCTACCTTTGTATTTCACAATTTAAAAACAAGTTACAATGGCTAATTTTCTAAACGACCTAAACAAGATGGTCAACACAATTCAGAAGGTTGATAAGTTACTAACTGAAAAACCTAAACGCACGAGAGTGCAGTTACACAACGTTAAGTTCACCCAACAGGAACTATCGTTTCTGCGCCACGTCGTGAACTACTATGGTGAAGAATGCTACAATATGGATAAGGAAGATAACAAGTTACACACAAAGATATTCAACAAGCTGATGAACGTAGTTTAGGTTTCCGTAACTTGTACCTAAACTGATAAGGGACCCGTAGTGGGTCCCTTTTTTCATTTGGTCATAGAGGTGTGTTCAGTTGTCTCGTCAGTGTAATGCGTTATCTAATCTGTTTGTGATGGTTCTAATGGTGTCGTCCTGTCCTGTGAAATGCAGATACACGAATGTCAGTTGAAAAAGCAACGCAAAGCATACCCATCCTAAACATAGGTAGAGGTAGATTAAGAATAGCTTGTCGCCAATTCTACTTATCTTTGTACTTCCCATAGCAGATTGCAAGTGCTTGGTCTTGGTCATATTCACCACCAATCTCTTTCATACACCTACCGATGAATGCACCCTCATCTTCGTCACCTGATGGTGATGGAATAGGGAAACCTTGCTTCACCTTCTTGGCTTGAACAGGTACGCAGTTAGGGACCATTTTACCGTCTTTTTCTTTCATACCGATTGGCTCGTACCCTTCCCAGCACGCACCTTCCAATCCGTCGTCTTCCATCTTTGCTGGTGCAATTTTTGCACCGTTTAGTTCCAATCTAATTCTGTACAGTTCTTCTAATTTCATTTTATCAATTTTTTGTAGTCCTCTAAACTTAGTTCTTTACCCAATACGAATACCGAGTTGAAGTTGTGATACATCCAATTAATCAACACATCACTATCAATCCCGTACACGTTATGGTCTCTCACTTCTTCAGTCATCATTCGTTCAATGTAACCATCCTTGCCTGTGAAATTCAATTCAACATTGTTAGGTATTGGTAAGTACGTCTGTGACTGTTTCTTAATGTTAAAGCCCATTGTATTTTTTTAATTTCTTATTCTCACTCATCAAACTCTCAACCTTCTTTTCAAGGTCCTGTATCTTATTGTTCAGTTCGTGTATCTCAGCTTTCAGGTCGTCAATAATATTCTTGTACAGGTTAACCGACAATTCAAGATTGCGCAGCACCTGGTTATCTGTTTCTGCATCACTACGTCTCTTACCAACGAAGAATGCTGCCACCCCTGTTAATGCATTTGATATAACTAATAATATTTCTGTGTTCATTTCCGTATTTGTCTTTGTTTTACTTCTGAGTTTGGTATTAGTGACAATCACTGCAAGGTGGGTCATAGTGGTCCATCTCAGACCACATTGGAATACTTCTACCCAATTGTTGTTTACTGTAACCATAACGTGTTGTATGGTTCAAGAATATTGGTGAGTTGTACTTACTACTCTTATCAGGTATCATACCATCAATTGTTGAGTAAGTGTTGTAATCAGGGAATAAGTTCTGTCCTCTACCAGTGATAAGATAATCTTGTAATCTCATCTTGTAAAAGTCAGCACGCTGACCTTGTATTGTACGAAGGTATTTCATTGTCTCGGTATCAACAGATTGTGCGCTTTCCATATCACCCTGTACAATACCTCTGTTCATCGTTCTGTAATGAAGATGCGGTATCATCTCAAAGTAGGAAACTTGTATCAAGAATGGACTGATATATTCGTTTACAAGGGTTAACTCGTCTGCGTTTAGAGTATTACCTGTTAAACTAATTTGGTTCAACAGATGGTCATAAAACTTGGTACCCAATAATGGTTGTAGATGAATGTCCTGTGCAATCAAAATCTCGGCTCTGATTGCGTCAATATCAACGTTCTTATTGATATTGGTAAATGACTTTAATTTGTTTTCTGATATTAATAATTTGTTAGCCATAGTTTAATAATCGTTTTCTTCATCGTCTCCTAACCATACACCACAATCTTCTTCTGATAGACCATATCCACCCATCAGCATTTGTGTTGCTTGTTGCTTAGTTATTTTTCCTTTATTGTATTCACGTACAATGCGCATTAGGTTTTGGTACTCACGTCCTTTTAAACCTTTGATATTTTCGTTGATAATCATTTTTTCACTCTCAGCTTCAACAGGTGTAACTGGTTTGTCAATCACTGCTGGATTGTCTGTAACATCACCTGTCAAGTAGATTGATAACGGTTTAATCTCAAACGATGTTGGCTTCTGAAATTTCATTGATACTAACTTGTCAAAGCATCCCAATAATTCTTTTTGGTACGGTTGGATAACCATCTTTCTAAAGTACTCAGAATGGTCCACAATTTCGTTTCTAGACCCTAATTTACCTGAAGTGGATATACCATATAACTCACCAGAAGAAACCCTGTGTGCGCTTAATATGGTGCGTACAATGTCATCATAAATTGTTTGATAGTATTGGTCATTACCACTCGTAGCTATTTGTGTAATCTCAGGTGATAATTCCTTACTCTCGTTGAATGAGATGATTGGTCTACCAGCATTGTTTACAGATGTAAACTGACTTTCTAATGCACGTGTAACCAATCTTTGTTCTTCCTCACCAGGAATACCGTTATTCATATTAATCCATAAAGACGGCATCATACCGTTCTTTAGATTGTTTGCGTGAAACTCTTTTATGTTTACATCAATCTCAATTGCAGCAAGTGCGCCTGAATAATCAGGTTGAGGGTAATAGGAATTAGATGGTTGATATTGTTTGTAGTAATAAATTTGACTACCACCTTTCTCTTGGTTGAATGCATCATACTCTTGTGGTGGATATTTTCTAATGTTAGACCATTCAGGTGAATAATAAAACTTTTCAATTTCATCATCCTCATTTAACTTACCACATCTTACTCTACTAAAATCTAAGTGGTAAATCTCTGCGATGCTTTCTTTATCTCTTGACCATACTACGTTTAAAGCATAACCACCAAATAGAACCAAATCCAATGCACATTTCTTCATTACATCAGATACAGTTTCACTCTTGTTAACTAAGTTAACCGTAGCCATTGGGTTGTTTAATGATACAAGACCATCACCCATTATTTGCTCTCTCTTTGAGATTACCACAGCTTTATGTATGGCGCAGTTATTATACCTTGTAATAAGGTATTGTGGCATCAAATTGTTCTCACCATACCATACCCAAGGATAACGTTGAAATACTTCACTGAATACAGGAAGTAGTGGTTCTTGTGTAAAGTTGATTTTACCTAATTGGTATTTTTGCATATCACTCATAATTAATCTTGTATGTATATAAATTGTTCATTTTCTTCATTGTTAGAAACATATGAGATAATGGTATTATTTTCTGCGGTACCGTCTAATCTTACAAGACCTGTATAAACTAAATTAGTACCATTACCGAAAATCTGTAATTGATATTGACCCTCGTAATTTAGGTCCTGACCTGGTAATTGTAAATTCAAAACAATCTCACAGTATCTTATATTCTCACCAAACTCAGCAGGATTAGATGTACTGATATTGTACGATTTTACTTCCTGTGATAGAGTATGTGTAAAAGTAAGAGTATACCCCGAAAAGTCGGTCCTTGAATTGTTGTTGATGTTTAAAACCAATTCGTTTTGTTGTCCTTTGTTTAGTATTAACATAATTTTACTCTATATAATTAAATATAAAAATTATCATTTTGAATTGCTACATAATAAAAAAGGGGCTTACGCCCCTCTTTATTAGAATAGAGATATAGAAATTCAGTCCACAACAGACCTACTTTTTCCTAATTCAATTAATCATTGAAACCACCAGCGGTGAAGATAGAAGCAAGATTACCACTAATTACATTAGCGGGGGTTTGTTCCTGTCCTGTCCAGATTAGCTCAAAGCCATTTCTGTCACCTAATGCAACACCTGTTGCTGCTGAACCACCTGATAGATACATACCATTTACTTGTCCTAAATAGTATTGTACATCGTTTTGGTCAACTGCAATAATTTGGATAGCATCATTTTGTGACAACAGTTTCAACTGATTACGTTTGTCTTGGTCATATTTGTAAAGAACAGCCGTTAATACTTGTTCAAAGTAGATTGTACCATTCTCAAAAGATTTGGTTACGTTCTGTGCTAATGAAGAAGTGTTACGCTTCAATTCAAATTGGAACCAAGTACCTGCTCCAGTGATACCTGTGATAGGACCAG
>Ga0222712_10001156_pt1 | contig 33706 bp, 27 predicted proteins | sample C33_657DmetaG_FD_165043 | JGI IMG/M metagenome (GOLD analysis project Ga0222712, IMG submission 165043) | Estuarine water microbial communities from San Francisco Bay, California, United States - C33_657D | ecosystem: Environmental > Aquatic > Marine > Unclassified | place: USA: California...
TAATTTATTAATATATATTATAAAATATATGGGTCTTAAACCATAGCTTTGCATATAAATATTTTACTTAAAAGTTTATCAAGTGCACTGATACATTTTCAAAGTAAAGTTTTTTTTCTAAGTTTAATATGTTTTGAGTATAAGTGAAACTAATAAATTTAAGAACTTAATTAAAAGAACAAGGCGTAATCCGAAAAGCCACTAGAGTAGGAAAAAAATAAATAAAAAAATGGAACATTTAAAAATTGCAAGCGATAACTATGTCGCCTTTACCTTTTTCATCGGAACAATGGCTATGATGGCCGCATCAGTTTTTTTCTTCTTTGAAGTAAACAGTACCTCCGAAAAGTGGCGTACATCCGTCCTAGTTTCAGGTCTCATTACATTTATTGCAGCTGTGCATTATTATTATATGCGTGGGTACAATCTAGAGACTGGCGATTCTCCTACATTCTTTAGATACGTAGATTGGACATTAACTGTGCCATTGATGTGTGTCGAGTTTTATTTAATCACAAAAAAAGCAGGAGCGAAGTTAAGTCTTTTATGGAAGTTAATTCTTGCATCTATTGTAATGTTAGTGACCGGATATTTAGGTGAGACTGTTTACAGAGGTAGTAGTGTATTCTGGGGTGTTGTTTCAGGAGCTGCATATTTCTATATTGTATATCTTGTTTGGTTTGGAGAGGTGTCTAAATTGGCGCAGAGTGCGGGTCCTAATGTAGCTAAGGCGACTAGAGTTCTTGCATGGTTCGTATTAGTAGGCTGGGCTATATATCCACTAGGTTATATCCTAGGAACTCCTGGAGGACTTTTTGGTATTCAACTTGTAGCTGATCCAGCTGCAGCAGTTAAATCCATGGATATTGTATACAACATAGCTGATGCCATAAACAAAATAGGATTTGGTCTAGTTATTTATGTCCTAAGTAGGAGTGAAGATTAATAATTTTTAAATTCTTTTAAGAAAGGGATTCTGTTTAAAAAATAGAATCCCTTTTTTTATAACCCTTATACATATGACGTAAAATGAAACACGAGTCAATAAAAGAAAATAAAATATTTGGAGAGGGAAAAGATTCAAGTCTGAAAGCCCCTATCATTCTTCTAATTGTGACTATAGGGCTATGCTCTTTTCAGTTGGCGTATTCATCCTTTTATTCTTATTTAGAATACAGTATTTTCTTTCTAGCATTTTTTTGTATTGGAATTCCTCATGGAGCAGTTGATCATTTATTGGAAACAGGAAAATTAAATACTGGACTAAGTTACAATTATATACTGAGCTATCTAGCTGTAGTTTTTTTATTTTTCATTTTATGGCAGTTTTTTCCTAATGTTTCGCTTATTATATTTCTTATTTTTTCTACTATACATTTTGGGCAAACTGATATGAAAGAATGGTTCCCAAACCTAACAGGGCAGTATAAAAATTTGTTCTGGGGTAGTCTAGTCTTAGGAATAATATTATTTGGGCACTTAAGCGAGGTCAATGTAATTCTGGAAAATATGCAAGTATTTAGGATTCCTTTAATTACGAATGAGGGAGTGTATTTTGCCTTAAGTTGTGGCATATTAGCTTCTATTTGGGCAGCTTATAATCGAAGTCAACCAATGGCAATCAGTACTATGGTTCTTATTTTAAGTATTTATCTTCCTTTGCTATCTTCCTTTGGATTATATTTTTTAGGGCAGCATAGTGTTAATGCTTGGTCTCATTTAAGGCAAGTGATTCATAGCGAAAATTTAGCTTTATTTTTAAAAGCATTACCAATGACTATAGGTGCACTTGTTCTGTTTTTAATTCTATTAGTTTTAATGAGAATAAACGTAGTGGATATTTCTAGTACAGGATGGGTTACAACGTTTTTTGTATTTGTCTCATGTATTAGTCTGCCCCATGCTTTGGCTATGAATGGATTCTATAGAAAACATTTCAAGGATAATTAATATTCTGGTAGTCAATGAAATTCTTAGCATTACTAGCTCTTTTTCTAGAATCTTTTCTGGATTAATTAATTACCAGTAAATTTTTTAAATACTTTTTTTAAATAATTCTTGAAAAAACTAAACTGCCCTGTCAATATGCTAATAGTGATTACACAGAAAGGCCATAATAAGGTCATCGCGAGGATATAACCTATCCAATAAATTAGATTTCCCCTTTCAAGTCCAACTAACAATAGAAATTTTCTCCCTAAAAATCCGCATAAACTGCCTCCTATGGCAAAAGTGCACAGGATTAATAAGAGGTTCAAATTATTGACACCCCATTTGGTTTTGAGTTTATCTAGCATTAGGAATAGGAATAAAGTGTAATTAGAGCCAGTCGTATATTATTATTGCCAAGCATTTCGCTAGCGGCTTTGTGGAACTGATTCTTGCGCTCTTCGCCTTCAAAATTCATTAAGTATTTAAATGATTCCGTAGCCTTAAAATCAGCTATTTCTTCCGTGGTTGGCAAAGTTTGGTTGAGAGCCAATTGACCTAGGTTATTTCCAGTCAATACTCTACTATTTCGAATTTCTTCTGAAAGTGCATCCACTCCTATACCTATCTTTGCTTGAGGTTGCGCGATGGAATACATACGCTCAGGGTCATTATTGACATAGTAACCTAGTCCGCATCTTCCCGCTTGATGAATGAGTAGAGGATCTATTTTGCCGTCCTTCATCACGCGTTCATCAACGTGTATTTTCTTGACTTCACAGAGAAATAAATTTCCTGATCCACCTTGATCGCCGAGTTCGATTACTTGGGTCACCTTACATTCAAAGTGCACGGGACTCTCCGCTACGCGCGGAGCTTTGACTATATTTGAAGGAATAGGCGTTAACCCCGCTTTGACAAATTCATTCACTCCTCTGGGAAATTCAGTACTAGCAAAGGATATCTGATGCACCATGGCGTATTCTACTATGCTGATGCAGCATTCCATAGTCTCTTTGATATTCTTATAGGTATCTTTCGTTTCCCCTGTTCGTCCGCTGCGGCTAGCAGAAAAAACTAAAACAGGAGGATTCGTAGAGAAGGCATTGAAATTAGAGAAAGGAGCTAAATTGACATTTCCATCTTTATCGACAGTACTTACAAGTGCTATCGGTCTAGGGGCAACAGATGTCAATAAAAACCCATGTGTTTCTTGGAGGGTAAGATTTTTAGTGTCGAAGGATTGGAAGGGCATAATATCTTAATAAATATGGGCTACAAAAATAGGAATCAATGGCAAAACTTCTTGATTTTATAATTCTATCCTTTTAGCTCAAAAATACTACAATAAGTTTGGAATTATGGAACAACAAAACTTATTCGCATTATTAATATCCTGCCTTCTTATTAAGGACAAAGCTAAAAAATATACGTTAAAAGATAAATACTCTCTTTTATAGGTTGTCCTGCAATGATTCATAAATTATTTTAAAAGCCGTAAACCTACTTCCCCTGCACCTTTGCCCAGTTATCTTTTAGTGTCACCGTGCGATTAAATATCAGTTTGTCTGAACAAGAGTTTCTGTCCAATACAAAATATCCCTTGCGAATGAATTGAAATGTTTGCCCTAGCTGAGCTATAGAAAGGGATGGTTCTATGTATGCTTTTGATATTATTTGTAGAGAATGAGAGTTGATGTATTCGAGAAAATCACCTTCTTCGGCGGCTGGATTTTCAACTTTGAATAATCTATCGTAGAGTCGAATTTCCGCACTTGCAGCATGAATTTGTGATACCCAGTGAATGGTTCCTTTCACATGGATCCCGCTAACATCGCTACCAGATTTGGATTCAGGTATGTATTCGCATATGATTTCGGATAGTTCTCCTTGATCATTTTTTTTAAAATCAGTACACTTTATAATATAGGCGCCCTTAAGACGAACCATGGCGCCAGGAGCTAATCGAAACCATTTCTTCTCCATTTCTTCTTTGAAGTCTTCGCGCTCTATCCATAGCTTATTTGAGAAGGGAACTTCTCTATGTCCGCCAGCTTCATCCTCAGGATTATTTTCAATAGATAGATTTTCTGAACTTCCATCTGGATAGTTCGTAATGGTCAATTGAATAGGATCTAATACGGCCATAACGCGCGCAGCAGACTTATTTAGCTCCTCTCGTACGAAAAATTCCAAGAGGCCAATGTCCACAATATTCTCTCTTTTTCCTATCCCTATTCGATCGCAGAAATTGCGAATTGCAGCAGGAGGATAGCCTCTGCGGCGCATTCCGCTGATGGTAGGCATACGAGGATCATCCCATGATTCTACGTGTTTTTCCTGGACTAGTTGTAGAAGTTTACGCTTAGAAGTAATAGTATAGTTGACATTCCTTCTAGCGAACTCATATTGTTGACTCGGATATATTTCTAACTTCTCTATGGCCCAATCATAAAATTCTCTATGTGGGATAAATTCCATAGTACAGATAGAATGTGTAATATGCTCTATGCTATCACTCTGACCATGTGCAAAATCGTACATAGGATAAATGCACCAGGTGTCGCTAGTTCTATGATGATGAGCCTTTTTAATCCGATATAAAATAGGATCTCGCATGAGCATATTCGTATGTGCCATATCTATTTTAGCACGAAGTGTTTTACTCCCATCCGGAAATTCGCCATTTTTCATACGAGAAAATAAGTCGAGATTTTTTTCGATAGTCCTATCTCTGTATATACTGTTCGTTCCAGTAGAGGTAGGAGTCCCTTTTTGTTTGGCTATTTCTTCGCTAGTACTATCATCTACATAAGCTAGTCCTTTTTTAATTAGGCTTACAGCAAAATCATATAATTGACTAAAATAATCTGATGCATAAAGCTCATTTTTCCATTCAAATCCAAGCCACTGAATATCTTCTTTGATACTGTCTACATATTCTGTTTCTTCGGTAGAAGGGTTTGTATCATCAAATCGGAGGTTGGTATACCCTGGAAATTTTTTAGTCAGACCGAAATTAAGGCATATGCTACTCGCATGTCCTATATGCAGGTAGCCATTGGGTTCAGGAGGAAATCGAGTAACAATTTGCTTATATTTTCCTGTCTTTAAATCATTTTCAATGATTTCTTCTATAAAATTTAAACTCTCTGCAGCCGAATCCATCATGGGTTATCTTCTCTTCTTTTTTTTGTTCGTCTTCTTTTTCACTGCTTTTTCTTTAGTTTTTTTCCCTCGCCCTTTTTCACGTTTAGATTTTCTGGCTTTAACTTTCTTGCCACCACGTCCTTTTCTTTCTTTTACTGATTTCCCGCGTTTATATTTGGAAATTTTTCCTTTTTTTGCCTTCGATTGCAAGACTATAAGCTCTCTGCGTTCGGCTTTGGTTAGTTTTTTCTTCTTGAGCTTTTTCTCTAATAGAGCTTTTCTTTGTTGTTGTTTTTTCGTGAGTTTATGCCCTCTGTCCTCATCGTCGAATTTATAAGAGGATCTCGTTTCAGTCTCTCTTCTAGCTGGAGGGGGGCTATATGTGCTTTGAGCCTTTGTAAATTGGGCATAGTAGACCAATACATCGTTGCTCGTATTGATAAGTCTAAATTCATCAGCGCCTTCTTCATACTCTATGGTATGACTCTGAGCCAATGCATTAAAATACTCTGATTCATCGAGAGAGAGTGAGTTACAGGCCATGCGAGTAGACATGACTTTTTCAATATATAGCGAATTTCCATTGATGGTAAATTTCGTGTGATATGCATTGCAACCGCCATTTCCTCTAATACTTCCGCCACTAAACTGCAGCGTAGGAGCATTTGAGTTCCCTCCTAGATTATGCTCTTGGCTATTGATAGTCGCCTGTTTCAGTCTCCAGAATTTATTAGATAAGAAATAGGATATCTGGGCCTGAGAAGCCACCGTGAGGGCTAATGATAATATTAAAAGTAGTAATCGCTTCATGTTAACGTAAGAGTGTTTATATTTTGTCTATGGCTTCAGCTAATTTTCTATCTTTTTCAGTAACTATATTCCCAGCATCGTGCGTAGTGAGATCTATAGTTACTTTATTATATACATTAGACCAGTTGGGGTGATGATTCATTGCCTCCGAGAGAAAAGCTACTCTGGTCATAAAACTAAAGGCTTCTTGAAAATTTTTGAATTCAAAAGTTTTAGTTAATAAGTTGTTTTTTTCTTCCCACATAATCATTTATAAAGTCTAAAGGTAGCAAATTTAGAAAAAAAAGTGTCTAAACCTTGGTTATAAATACAAAAATCTGCAAATACCTAAGCCGGATTCTGTAATCCAGTCATTTCTGACCAGACGACTATCATTTATCTAGTCTCGTCATTGCTGACGAGATCTAACGACCTACCCTTCTTGATTTCCATTAGATTTTCATCCTCTGGAGCGAGACGAGCAGCCTCATACAAGATATATTTGGTCTTTCAGCGTCTAGGGTTTATCCCTCTGGTTGGTCGCCCAATCAGATCGTGAGCTCTTACCTCGCGTTTTCACCCTTATCTCATCAATAAATTGATAAGACGGTTATTTTCTGTGACACTTTCCATTCTCGCAGGTTTGAATTGCGAGATCTACCCGTTAGGTAGTAGACCGCTCTGTGCTGTCCGGACTTTCCTCTTCGTATATTTCAACGCAGCGATAGTCGTACTTGCAGATATAATTTTACTCTTCAATACTGATGTCGAATTGGGATAAACTCACAAATTCTTCTACTCTATCATGTATTTCTTCTATATCTAGTTCCTTTAGTCTCTCAGTTCCGAATTTCTCTACACAGAAGCTAGCCATAGCTGAACCATAAATTATGGCTCGTTTCATATTGTCAAATGAAGTATCCCCTGTCTTGGCTATATAACCTATAAAGCCACCTGCAAAAGTATCTCCTGCACCTGTCGGGTCGAAAACCTCTTCTAAAGGTAAAGCTGGAGCAAAAAAGATGTTGTTTTCATGAAATAATAATGCTCCGTTTTCGCCTTTTTTTATAATTAAGTATTTGGGTCCGAAATCTAAAATTTTCTTAGCTGCTTTGACCAATGAATATTCGCCAGATAGCTGTCTAGCCTCACTATCATTAATAGTTAGCACATCTACCTTAGCTATGACTGCTTTCAATTTATCTAAAGCTATATCCATCCAAAAATTCATCGTATCTAGTACGACTAATTTAGGTTTTGAAGACATCTGATCTATCACTTTCATTTGAAGGTCTGGATCAATATTTCCCAAAAGTACGTAATCACTAGTTTTATAGGCTTCAGGTAATATTGGATTGAATTCTAATAAAACATTCAAGTCTGTTACTAAAGTATCTCTCGTATTCATATCCATGTGATATACTCCACTCCAAAAGAAGGACTTTCCATCCTGCTTCACCTCTACTCCTGTGACATCCGCACCTCTAGCTTTTAGATTCTCCATCTCTTGAAAATCAAAATCACCACCAACTATAGATACCAAATTAATAGGCTTATGAAAAAAAGATGCTGAATAGGCGATATACGTGGCAGCGCCACCTATGATCTTATCCGTCTGTCCAAAAGGAGTTTTTATAGCATCATATGCCATAGTTCCTACTACTAGTATGCTCATTTTAAATGAATTATTTTAATTGTAAAAAAAAAGTTCGCAAATATACCAATTCCTTTATATTTGCACTCGCTTTTGAAAAAGAACATTTTCTAGCTTAGCTCAGTTGGTTGAGTCCCGAACGTGCGGGATTAATTAGAGGGGCAAAAGAGAGTAGAAAAAAGAGATAAAATCTCGCTTAGCTCAGTTGGTTAGAGCATCTGACTGTTAATCAGAGGGTCGCTGGTTCAAGTCCAGCAGCGAGAGCTTGAGAGGAGTCCAACAGGGCTCCTTTTTTATTAAAATTCAGTATCATGTTTTATATATACATCATTTATTCAGAGACGGCAGATAAGTATTATACGGGTTATTCGGAAGATCCATGGTCGCGTATTATTCAGCATAATGAGAATAAATTGGATAAATATACCGGCAAGTATGACAATTGGAAATTAGCGGCGGTATTAGCGGCTTCAGAAGAACGAGGAGAAGCTATGAAGTTAGAAAAATTTATTAAGAAGCAAAAGACGAAAAAGTTGATTGATAAACTTATCAATCCGGATTTTGTATTGACGGGAGCATTAGCTCAGTTGGTTAGAGTCCCGCACGTGCGGGATTAATCAGAGGGTCGCTGGTTCAAGTCCAGCAGCGAGAGCTTGAGAGGAGTCCAACAGGGCTCCTTTTTTATAATTACAAGCTATGTTATATATTTATGTTAATCCTTAATAGTGGTCTTTCTCTTTAAAAATTGTACCCAAAGCCAATTAGTCCACCGCCGGTTAGTAGCCAATCATCACTAGAATTCACAACTCCATTATCTTTTATCGACTGAAACAATTGAATGCCGCCGCTAACCTCCATGTTAAAAGAAAACTTTGGACTAATATAAACATTGAAGCCACCATCTATAAGTGGAGCAAAAAACTGCCTAGTCCTAGTAAATTTTTGATAAGTCCCTGGAGCCCATGTGAATCCTTCAGAATGAAGAGACTTGCTCATACCGTAAAATAGTCTCATCCCTAAATAAAGATCGAAATGGTCGAATGTAAAACTCTTTCGTATTCCAGGGGAAATCGAAAAGCTATATGATGTGGCTAAGGTCTCGTCAGTTATAGAGTTGCTCGCATTTTCTACATCGTAGTATTGATAGCTAATCGGAAAAATTATCGACCAAGAATGTGTATCAGCAATATATCGTTCGTATTGAATCTGAAACCCTAATCCAAAATCATTTGTAGCAAATGGGTACACGGATATTTTATTGCGAGGCCAATCGGACTTTTCAGCAGATTGTCCATTTATCAATTTTTCAGCATTTCCAGTTTCTATTTTATATATAGCAGTAGACTCTTGTGCCAATAATCTTATCGAGGAATCTAAAACAAAGAAAATAAATAATATTCTTAGCATAATTAGTGCATTTAAGAATCGAATATAGTATAATCAATCAAAGTTAGCTTAACTATCAAGAAAGGCAAAAATAATTATCTCTACACTAGTTGATTCATAGCACTATCAGCTTAATTATTCGTCTTCATCTAATCACAAGTGTATTAGTTCATAAATATAATGATGAGCACTTATCTATAACTTCTTTCCTATACAAGTAGAAAGCTTTCTAGTTTCGTCGTACATTTTTTCGCTTACTTTAAAGATTTCTTTACCTTCTTCTTTTATAGACTTACCTAATTGGCTTGAAAATGAAGTCTTACTAACATATTTGCACCATTAGCATTACAAGACAACAAGAAAATATAATTTTCATCAGAATGAAGACTTATCTTAGCGGAGGTCATGATTTTAAAATCAGATGGTAGTTCAATGTTTAAAATGGTTTCACCACCAGTGCTATCATAGTCTTCTGTGTAAATTTTATCAGTTGTTCGGTTTTTGCTATGGCGTTTTTCAGCACGAGGAACTTTTTACAGAATATCTATAGTATAAGGTTTTATTTAACCTGCTATACTAATAAGGATTAGTCGTAAAATTATTATTAACTTCGTTGATAATTTGCAATCTATGATCAAGAGTATAGCTATCAAGTCTATTTTAGTTGTTGAGTTGGCCTTATGCAGTGCTATATTATCAGCTCAAGCTGATATCAGTGTATTGATTATAGATAGTATAACCAGAGAGAAAATAATTGGAGCTAATATTATAGTCATTGACTTGAATTTAAAAGCTAATACTCTGAAAGATGGTTTGGCAAAGTTCTCGAAATTGCCTCTTGGTAAACATAAATTTAGCTTTAGCTATCTCGGGTATGAACCTGTGCAGAAAGAGGTTGATATTACTGAGAATGAAACGCTCATTGTATCACTCCATTCAAAGGCCTATGAGTCACATGAGATTGTGATACAGGGAACACGATCGAATAGAAGTATAGCCAAGACTCCTACACGAGTGGAGGTTTTAACAGAAGAAATAGAAGAAGCTACTACTATGGATCCGTCGAAAGTTGCCCATCTTTTATCGCATAGTACAGGGATACAAGTGCAGCAGACTTCTGCTACATCTAATACCGCCAATGTGCGTATTCAAGGATTAGATGGACGATATACTCAGATCTTAAAAGACGGCTTTCCTCTTTATGGAGGGTTTTCGGGAAGTTTAAGTATTATGCAAATTCCACCCCTTGATTTACGCCAAGTAGAGTATATCAAAGGGGGAGCTTCCACGCTTTATGGAGGCGGTGCTATTTCTGGTTTGATCAATTTAATATCAAAAGAACCTATGGTCGATGAAACTATCCTACATCTGAATATGTCACAAGTCGGAGCTTTAGATATAAATGTGTTTAATTCGCGTCGCTTGGATAATATCGGATTTACCCTATTAGCACAGCGAAATACACATAATGCCTATGACGCAGATAGGGATGGATTCTCAGATTTGCCTGAACTATTAAAGTACAATTTAAATCCGAAAGTAGTCTTTTATATAAATCCAAAAAATACACTGAGTATAGCAGCTTCTCTAACTAAAGAGACGAGACAAGGCGGCGATATGTCCCTGATGAAAAGTGAAACTTTTACACCTAGCAATTTTTATAAAGAAAAAAATGAAAGCCAACGAGTCACGAGTCAGGCTATGTTTGAACACAAACTAAATAATAATCAAACAATATTTTTCAGAAACTCTTTTAATTTTTTCCATAGAGATTTATTAATCTTTCCTTCATTTATAGAAGGTGAGTATAAGTTCGCAGGCAACCAAACATCCTCTTTTTCCGAGGTTTCATTTACACAGAAGAAAAATAAAAATATTTTGATAGGGGGGCTTAATTTTTATACAGACCATTTCTCTGAAATAGCCCAAGTGAATTTGAGCCCTAGAGACGAAGATAGAAAAACTTTTGGTGGATTTACGAATTATACTTTCGATCTCAGTAAAAAAGTTTTCGTAGAAAGCGGTTTGAGAGCAGATTACGTGCTGAATGATAAGGTTTATATATTACCTAGACTTTCTGCGCTCATTCAATGGACTAATCGCCTAACGACCAGAATAGGAGGCGGAATGGGTTATAGAAATGCAAGTATATTTAATCAAGAAGCAGAAATAGTAGGTTATAAAAATGTGCTGGCTATAAATCGAGATAAAACTCGCTCTGAAGAATCTTATGGTGCTAATGCTGACATTGGATATAAGCTGCCTCTAAGTGATCATAGTTTCCTTACGCTCAATCAAATGTTCTTTTATACTGCATTGACAAACTCATTACAATTAAAAACCAACCCTAACAATACGTTAAGTTTTGAAAATATAGATGGCTTAGTGACAAGCAAAGGTGCGGAGTCTTTTATTAAATTAGGAGTTAATGACTTTACTTTTTTCCTAGGATATACATATACTGATGCAGAGATACAAGCGAATGGAATCGCATCTGAATTTACGTTGACTCCTAGACATAGTATCAAAGGAGATGTATTGTATTCTCTGCCAAGTCAATGGAGATTCGGAGTAGATTATGAATATAAAAGTTCACAAAAATTATCTAATGGCAGCTATACGCAGGACTATATTACTTTCGGAGCTATGGCTGAGCGATATCTTGATAGATGGATGTTTTTTGGCAATATAGAAAATATTTTTGACTTCAGACAAACGCTTAATGGTAGGATTATATCAGCGCCCAACAATACTCCTCAGTTTACAGAAGTATGGGCCCCTTTAGATGGCTTAGTTATCAATTTTGGTGTTAGACTAAAACTATAGTCATGAAAATAAAAGTTATTGGTATCGGCAAATCTGCTCCAGCATTTATATCAGAAGGAGTTCAACATTATAGTCAAAAGATAAAACATTTCTGTGAATATGAATGGCTAGAATTAGTACCTAAGAAAAAAAGCGAGCAGGCAGAGCAATCAAAAAAAATCGATGCAGAAATTATTCTGACTCATCTGCAGAGTTCAGATTTCGTTGTACTTCTTGATGAAAGAGGAAAGACATTTGAATCTAGCTATGACTTTTCGGAGTTTATCAATAAAAAGCAAATCAGTGGAAGGAAACGTATCGTTTTCATCATTGGAGGTTCTTTTGGTTTCGATGAATCCGTTTATCAGCGCGCTAATGAAAAAATTTCATTGGCCTCTATGACTTTCTCTCATCAAATGATACGGCTTATTTTCCTAGAGCAGTTGTATAGAGGATATGCTATTTTAAATCATTTGCCATATCATCATGAATAATGACTCCATACCTTTATTTTTATCTGAATCTTCAAAAATTAGAGAGTATGTGATTTCTATCCAAATTTAAATCATTCCTAAGAGATCTTCTCTATTTATTGTTGTTATATGGGTATTAATAACCATGTAAATTTTAGAGTAATGAGAATTTTTTTTATTCTCTTCGTATATTTCTTTTATGGTAGTTTTCGTCTCATGCAGTAAGGTATAAACGAGTGATAATCCTTTAGGAGGTTTCCCTTCTAAGATAGCTCAGAAAGGATTCACAGCAGCTCCAAGTTCATCTACTAATTCTGGGGGTGAGCAACTTTAATATCACATTGACTGGCTACAATGCTGGCATTTCTGTATACGGCAATACTGCCACTGTAACTAATTTTAAGATGCATCAAACTAAAGATTCGATTAAAGTCATCACAGGAGACGGAGATGGATCATCGTAAATTACAACTCTATATTAGGAGACACCTCATCTTTCGATAATAAAGGCAAAACTAGGAAATTGGCTAGTAAAATTACAGCAGATGATTAGTCAAAAAATATTTAATTTTAAGGTATTAACCTTTATCATGAAAAGGGTAGAAGTCTTTGTAATTTTAATAGTTATAATTTTGAGCAATCTATTCTTTAGTCAAGATGTTTAGCTGACAATAAATGTTTTTACTTTATCTTTTTATTTTATGGAGCATAAGATGCCTAATATCTTGCCAACAAATGTGTCAGATGAAATTCATTTATCACTTTATTTAATTGGGTTTGGTCTAATGGTTTTTTCTAAGGAAAAAATGAAACAAATGATATTAGGAAATCGAAGTATGAGTTATTCACATAGGCTTCATTATAAAATTCACTATTTATCTTATCAACGACTTTATTTATTTACGGCGTTTGTTTTATAGCTATTCTGGGAATTAATTTTCTAATGATTAATTTGGGTATAAATTCAAAATCTCCTAACTTTGCACTGACATGCACATTACCCTTCGAGATTTAGCCTTAATTTTGAATCAGACACTACCTGATAATTCTCCAGCACATGAGTTAGATAAACTTGTAGTGGACAGTCGGCTTATTTTTTATCCGGAGCGCACGTTATTTATAGCTTTGGAAGGTTCGAGAGTGTCTGGCACCTGTTTTATTGACGAATTATACGAACGTGGTGTGCGAGTCTTTCTAGTTCAGAAAAAATATGAAGGACAATGGAGTTATCATAATGCTTACTTTTTTTTTGTAGATGACCCCCTATCTGCTTGGCAAGATATTGTAGCCGTTAAGAGAAGTGAGTATAAGCTACCAGTTATTGGTATTACAGGCTCTAATGGAAAGACCATTATAAAAGAATGGCTATCTCAGTTGTTAACTGCAACGTATTCCATTTGTAAAAGTCCTAAGAGCTATAACTCCCAGATAGGAGTCCCTCTCTCTGTATGGGAACTAAATGATAAGCACGAATTAGCCATATTCGAAGCAGGGATATCTAAGCCAAATGAAATGGCCCTTATTGAGAAAATTATACGACCAGACATTGGTGTTTTGACTAATCTAGGAGATGCCCATCAGCTAAATTTTGAAAATAGGGAAGCCAAATTAAATGAAAAATTGAAGTTATTCTATCACGCAAAACAACTCATTGTTAAGCAAGATCTGATTTTAGAATTCTCTAATGCCTTTAAAGAACTAATTCAAAAAAATCCAGCATTGAAATTGATTCGGTGGGGGATGGACGAAAAGTGTGAGATTAAGGTTAAATTCGATATTGAAAGGAAGTTTATTTATCTTAGCCAAGGCTCCAAGGACTATCGTCTAGTTCTAAAGCATACGGATAATGCTTATGTAGAAAATTTGATTCATTGCGCGGTGACCATTCTTACACTCGGGGAATCATTAGAAAATTATATTCAAAGATTTTCAGATTTATCACAGTTGGAGATGCGCCTTGAACTTATCGAAGGACTTCACGACATGACCTTAATCAATGATACCTATAATGCCGATATAGAATCTCTGGCTATAGCTGTACAATACCTTTTTTCTCAATCTTCTATTGCTAAGAAGTCTATCATTCTCTCTGAAATAGAAGATACGAGCCCAGAAACCATGGAGCTAATAGCCGAAACATTGCATGGCAAAAACTTTAGCCATTTGATTTTTATAGGATCTTCTTATCAAAGTCATAAATACCTTTTTTCGCAGGTCAATGCAGATAATGTATCCTTCTATTCCACTGCAGAGGAGTTCCTTTTGAAGCAGCAGCCAATGGCATTTAGTAGAGAGATATTATTGGTAAAAGGAGCTCGAACATTTCAGCTTGAGAAAATAGTGCAGCAATATCGCAAGAAAACACATACTACCTATCTAAAAGTGCACCTAAATGCCCTTAAGAATAATTTGGCTGTATGCACCAGAAATCTAAATAAGGATACTAAGGTGATGCTCATGCTAAAAGCATCGGGCTATGGTCTAGGCAGCACAGAAGTAGCCAAGCAGCTTGAAAATCAAAAAGTAGATTACTATGCTGTAGCCTATACCGATGAAGGTATAGAGCTTCGAAATGTGGGAATTCAAAAACCTATAATGGTGCTGAACCCAGAGGTGGATGCATTCAGAAAATTGATTGATTATAACCTAGAACCTGAAATATATAGTCTAGGTATTCTTAAAAAATTCATCGACGAACTGGGCAAAGAATCCGAGAAACCAGAGATAAATATTCATCTCAAATTAGAGACTGGGATGCATCGATTAGGAGTCACTAAAACAGAACTGCCTGAGGTTATAGAACTTTTAAAGTCTAATGATTGGATTCATGTGCATTATCTCATGACTCATTTAGCGGCAAGCGATGATATTCTATTAGATACCTTTACAGAGGAGCAGTTCGATAGGTTTCAAAGTTTAGCTCTTCAGGTAGAAAATGCATTAGGTTATAAAATCAAGAAACATGTTCTCAATACTGGCGGTATTATCAGACATACTTCGCATCAATTGGATATGGTTCGCCTTGGGATAGGTTTGTTTGGTTTTGATAGCACAGGTATTCTCCAATCTCAACTGCAAAATGCTATTTCCCTCATCTCCCGTATAGCCCAGATAAAAATTGTTTCTGCTGGTGATACGGTGGGTTATTCTAGAAAAGGTCAGACGTCGCGGGATACTCGCATTGGCGTTATAAATGTAGGCTATGCTGATGGCTATTTTAGAGATTTTGGAAATGGCATAGCACAGGTCTATATCAAAGGACAATTTGCACCAACCATAGGTAATATCTGCATGGATATGATTATGGTCGATATCACAGATTGTAAAAATATAGAAGAAGGCGATGAGGTAGAACTGATAGGCGCACATATCTCCGCTGCTGACCTAGCCGCAAAGGCGAATACTATATCTTATGAAATATTGACCTCTATTTCAAATCGTGTACAGAGGGTTTATTGGGAGGATTAGAAATTTAATGTTTAAAATGAGCCGTTAGTTTGATTAGGTGATCAAGCATTTCTGGTTCAATATCCATTTTTAATATCTCATTTTTTTCATGGTGCGTAATAATACCCCCTACCATATATGCACTATGATATGTTACAATAGGGCCTGGTGCTGAATAGTTATAACCTATACTTTTTGAATAATATGAAAAGTATTCAAAATATTTCTTAGACATATTTAAGAATGCTTCTTCAACTTCCTTTTGGCTATACATTCCGGGTGCTTTGGCTATGATATAATATGAAGATGAATCAAGTTTTAAAATAGTAAATGGTATGTTCCAATATCCGGATTTCTTTTTGGTAAGAGAATTTGTATGCGAGAAAACTTGATTAAAAACTTCGTTAAGACCATTAATAATTTGAGGTTTCTTACCTATTGTAAAAATTGATAGTTTCTTCTCATAATTTCTTACTAGATCTTTGTTGTTGAATAATTGAAAGCTTATCGTGTCGAATACTCCTCCAAATTTCCTATTGGCAATCATATAGTCAAGAGTTAACCCACTTCGCACTATAGAATCGGCATTATAATTTATCTTAACCTTATAACCATTTTGCTCTAGGACTTCTTTTATAAAAAGATCATAATCTTCTATAGTTAGCGGCCGAAAATTAATTATAATATTTTCTTGTCCAAAACCAAATTTGGCAAAAAGCATAATGAAAATTATAGTCTTAGACATGTAAGCTAATATAAAACATCTAATATAAATTAATGGGATAAAAATTTTCGATTTAAAGAAAAAAAATCAAACTGTCTCCCAAACCTTGGTTCCTTCACTACAGTTTTTGCAGATATCTATTTCCTTGCGAGATTTAAGAATTGATTTTCTGAATTGCATATAAGCCTGATTATGCCAGATGGTATCGAGATCATTCTCTAAGAGATTACCCATTTTGTATTTTGCATCTTTGTCAAAGCAACAGGGAAGAAGATAGCCATCCCATGTAGAAACCGCCGAATGCCACAATTTCCAACATTGGTTTTTAAGTTTGTTTTTAATTATCCATTGTCCATGGCTTATTTTTTTATATCTCGAATATTTATCAATAGTAGGAATTAGGTCACTCCCATTTTCAAAGTCATAAATTTGTGCTGTTTTCAAAACTACTTTGTCCACGCCTAATTCGTTGGCTAGATGATAGACTTCTTCAATTTGGTGTTCGTTTGGTTTCACTACCAGCATTTGAAATACGATTTCTGGATTTGATTTATTTAAACGCTTTCTTGCTGCTACCAAATTTTTAGTTCCTTCTATCACTTTTGACAGCGTTCCATCTTTTCGATATTGCTCATAGACATCTTGTGTACTTCCATCTATAGAAATTAAAATACGATCCAGTCCTGCGAGAATAGTCTCTTCACATTTGGCAGGTGTGAGATAGTGAGCGTTTGTACTCGTAATAGTAAAGAGCTTATGTTTCTTAGCCAAGCGAATCATCTCTGTAAAATCTTTGTGTATAAATGGCTCACCTTGGAAATAGAGATAGATAAAAATCAAATGGTCTTTTACTTTTTCTAATATTGTTTCATAATCTTGCAACAATGCGTTGCCTGTGAGACGAGTAAAATTTTTTAAACCACTAGGACATTCAGGACAGGATAAATTACATTTAGTCGTAGGCTCAAAACTCAAAGTGAATGGCCTATGCAATATAATTGGTTTTTTTAGAAATAGAGAGGCATAATAGGAAAAATAGCAGAGGAAAAAATTTCGTAATTTGCGAATATTTAGTACTCGAAGAAATCGTTTAAATTCTCTTAATGAAATCAAAATGCTAAATATAAATTACATTTGACTTTTGAATCCAATAGTGCTTATTAGCTTCCGTTTCTACTTGTATCGTTACGCCAATTTCATCCAAAACTTTCACCATTTCGCCTACCCGTAGTGCTTTAGACTCGCCTTTAAGATTCATATTCTCATATCCTGTAGATTCTATAGAAATAATTGCAAATCCCTTTTCATACCTAAATTGTTCCTGTAAAAAGTACAGGCATAACAGAACAAGTGTAAAGGCAAAGAGATAGTTTTTAAGAAAACCAAACTTCAAATCCCCTTTAAAAAATCGATAGGTATTATAGGCTAAAAGTAGACAAGATAGAATTATGATAAGCAGTTTAAGTGTAAATCCTGATAAAAGAAAACTAACTTTACGAAGGTAGTCGTTGGTAAATAATATTTTATTTTCAGTATCTAGGCCTAGTTTAGCTCTTATAACTTTAATATTAAATTTAACGTCTTCTTGGTTGTAATTTTCGCGTAAGGATTTTTCATAATTCGCTATAGCATGAGCAAAGTTTTTATTTTTAAAATAAGCGTTTCCTAGAAGAGAATAGGCTTGTGCTTTATTACAGTTTTTTGTTTTTAGTTCTTTTTCCCAGAGCACAATAGCTGCAGGATAGTCTGCTTTATTATAGGCATCTATAGCTTTATAAGCATACTGAGCAGGTGTGGATTGAATGGATAAGATGATTAGTAATGAAATTATATATCGCATATCTTTTGATATTTATACCTTAAACTATTTGCTTATCTATATCATTAAGTATATTGAGACTATCGTCATATAGTTCTTGCATGGCCTGAGATCCATAGGCGGTGTAGAGTCCCATTTCACTTCGGTCTATGAGGTTTATCATCTTAGTGATGAGTTCGAAACTTACTCCTTTTTCCCTTAGTTTTTCTGCTATATTAGTTCGACTAAGGTTAGACGTTTCTAGTTTGAATTTGTGGCTCAGATAGTTCCAGTAGGTGCGCGTTAATTCTTGGTAGAATGGCTCCTTCTTATTTTCTTTAAGATATACTTCTGCTTGCTTCATCTGCTGAATGACGCGCTCGGATATTTTCTTGCCAGAGATAAATCGCTCCTCTTTTCGCTCATATTTAGGTAGAAATCCAAGGCCTAATGCCATAAGAAGTGGTAAAACGCCCAGGCCATAAAACGCCGAATTGGGAAGGTCGGAATCCATCGAATAGAGACTAGACTCCCTGATTTTCTGTTTAGCATAGTTAAATTCCCCATATTTTTTCCCTTTTTCTTTGTCCTTTGTTGGCTTTCCTGTGATAGTAAGTGACGTAGATGGGGCAGTTAAAGTTACATATTTTTTCTGCTCTAAATCGAAATAAGAAAACTCTAAACTAGGGGTTGTATAGCTCCCAGGCGCATGAGGTACAGCTACAAAGTTCCATATCTTAGTCCCGGAGATGGTAGGCTGAACATTATAATTCTCTTTGAGAATAGGGTCATAGACCTCTATAGTTTCGTCCCATATGTTTTTTGGTGCTTCTATTAACGGTAAGTTTCCAGACCCTGATAATTCTATGCGATATTTGAGCGCTTCATCGGTTTTCAATTCTTTTTTATCAGCGTAGGCATTAAAAGAAAATTTACCTACACCACCAGTAAAGGAGGCAGGAGCTTCTGCGGGTAGAGGCAAAACTGTTATTTTTTCGGATCCTGAGGAGAAAGAATAAGGGATTTCTTTAAATTCGACACCCATAGTATTCATCGACATACCCATGGACATCATGATAGCCTCCATGAGAGATCCTGGTTGCCTATTGGTAGTCTGCTTCTGTCTCATTACAGGAACTAAAGCTATGGTTTTCATCTTGAGAGGTGTGATTTCTAATGTGCCTGTCTTCGTAGGGTATAGGAGTATCTTCTTAATTTCTACACTTACGAATTCCTTGCCATTAATCACTTCACGTTTCATTTCTAACTTATCTGGCAGCGGTAGGTCTTGATTCCAAAATCCATTAAAGTTTGGCACTTTCTCTGCATCAAATCCTTTACTATTTAATGAGGTATAAATTTTTATACTTGCTTTTACAGGCTCGCCTATATAGACCTTACTCTTGTCTACATGAATTCTCGCAAATATATCCTTTGATAAATTAATTTCCTTTTCATCTTTAAATGCACCATTTAGTGCTGAGGGATTTTGCTGCTGGGCTCTTCCAGCAGGTGGTTGCCCTGCAAATGGATCATTAAAGGCTGCAAATGGATCAAATGGATCTGGTTGACGCTGCTGAGCTTGTCTTGGCAGACTACCGGGTTTTACCACCTCTATTTCTATAGCCTGTGCTTCTATAGCAGTGCCGTCAGATAGCTGAAAGCTCTGCTTGGGCACCTGAAATTTCCCCAATTTTTTACAAGCAAGATATATGGTATAAGAATTGGTCTGTGAGCTAGTCATAGTCCCATTAATATAACTGGTATTCATACTGCGGGATACTTGGGGGCCACCTACAAGCTCAAAGGGCTCAAAACCTTTTCCCATCATTCCTCTTTCATTGTAGTTAGAAAGTGCATACACGACCATGAGTGGCTCGCCTGCCTCTATTTTTTTCGCACTTATTTGAATCTCCATGCCTTTTTGAGAAAAAAGTATAGAACTCAAAAGGAGAAAGTACCCAAGAAATAATTTCTTATCTAGCATTCAAGATAGTTATTTTTATTATTAACAAACAAAAATCACATTATTTTACCATAGCACACAAATTTTTAAAGAATATTAGTGGTTTTTTTCATTTATTTGTGAGAAATATAAATAATTGAATAAGATAGAAATACAAATTGAACTCACTCAATACTTATTTGAGGAATTGAGTGTAGACGATAAAGAGCTAATTTTAGCTAGTAAAAATGCTTTAAAACTCTCTCATTCTCCTTATTCCAAATTTAAAGTAAGCTGTGCCATCAGACTTGATAATGGGCAAATAGTGCTAGGGGCCAATCAAGAAAATGCATCGTACCCCATGTGCCTCTGTGCAGAAGGGACTGCATTGGCAGCAGTAGCATCCCAATACCATGGGCGTACTATAGAAAAAGTTGCGATTCATGTACCCATTGATACACCTGCTTCACCATGTGGCTTTTGCCGACAATCCTTTAAAGAGTATGAGACTCGAATGCACAAAAAATTTGACTATCTGCTAGCAGGTAATACTGATATATATTGTTTTCAGGGTATTGACACCCTCCTTCCTTTGGCCTTTTCTTCCGCTGATTTAAATTCTTAAGCCATTCTATTATTAAGTTTTCCATAAATAGTTGATTTTTACACCATGTTTTATTTTAATAATTGTAGTTTTGCACTTTATTTTAAATTACAACAATGAAAAAAGGAATCGTAAAATTCTTTAATTCTACCAAAGGTTTTGGTTTTATTAAAGATGTTGACTCAAATGAAGAGTATTTCGTACACGTATCTGGTCTTATCCACGAGATACAAGAAAAGGATGAAGTTACTTTTGATGTTCAACAAGGAAAAAAAGGTCTGAATGCTGTAAACGTAAAAAGAGTAGCATAGACTGGATCACAAAATTTTAATAGTATACTGAGTTATATATAAAGTTTTTTGAAATGACCAGCCTTAGGGCTGGTTTTTTTATGCCTATTTTATAAGAGCGCTTTATATAGAATTGGTCTACTTGGGACGGCATCCATTCGGATATTGACTATTTGATTGTGGACGAGATAGAGTCCATCCCTCACATCATCAGGTATATAGATTAGCTCAGTGATAGAACGATGCTTCTCGGTATTTTCAGGATAATTCCAAAATATATGGTGACAAGCTAGTTTGCCCTCATCTACTTCCCTATCTACGCTAGGGGTATCTATCATGACATGTTCATATCCTAGACTTACTATCATACGCATAGCCTCTGGAGTTATATAGGGGGGATTAGTCTCTGTATATTGGCGCTCTTTTTTAGTTTCATCATTAGGCAGAGTTCTCAGCAGCAATCCCTTCGCTTCTTTAGCATAAGACACCATGGGTTCTATATGCTGTGCATCAATGAGCTTATCTCCATTTTCTAGCAGAGTAGGATAAACAGAAATAACTTCGCCTAGATAAAAGTATTCCTGAATGCATTCATTTACATAATAGTCCTCCTTGGCTATATGTCCCACGCATTCCGTGTGCGTACCATTTCCATGCGGATTGCATTGAAAATTCATAAAATTAACTACACCTCCTAGTTTTGTAGATCCTACAAAGTCTCCCATTTTTACTGGCGAGATTCTAAATGGGGGCGCATACCAGGCATTGACCTGTCCGAATCCACTGTGCATTCCGATTGATATATCGATTGGAGAGCTCAGGTCAAATCTTAGTTTATCAACTTCAATTATCATTTCTAGCTATTTAAATTTTATGTAATACCTCCAAAAGTATTCATTGTAAATTATTCTTTCTTAATTATTAAATTAGATTATATTTGCTTCACTAAATCTTATAATTATGTTAAAAAAATTACTTACTTTTATAGCTACAATTACCATTTCGATGGTGGCGATGGCTCAAGATGTAACTGTATCGGGTGTGGTAACCGATGGAAATGGCAATGCAATCCCAGGAGCGCTCGTCATTGAAAAAGGTACTACCAATGCAGTTAAAACTAAAACGGATGGTTCTTACTCAATTATAGTTCCAGCCAAAAGAATTCCTGCTAGTATCATGGTGCGCTCTGTAGGATCTGGTTCTACAGAAACTACCGTTGATGGTTCAGAAACTACAATGACCTATAGCCCATCTATAGGGTCTAATTCAAAGCAATTAAATGAAGTAGTGGTATCTGCTTCGAAAAAATCAGAAAAAATTCTGAATGCGCCTGCTTCAGTTTCTGTTCTGTCAGAAGCTAGAATACAGCAAAATACGGCATTATCTGTAATAGATAATGTGAGAAAAATAGCTGCTGTAGATGCAATGCCTACGGGTCTAGTATCTAACAACGTAGCGGTAAGAGGATTTAACAATATCTTCTCAGGAGCTACGTTATTTTTAGTAGATAATAGAATCGCTAGTGTGCCTTCACTGAGAGTGAATGCGTTTCAGTTAACTCCAACCTCCAATACAGATATTCGTTCAATGGAGCTAGTGAGAGGTCCTGCCTCTGCACTATACGGTCCATTTGCAGCCAATGGTGTCATGGCCGTATATACGAAATCTCCACTGGATATGGAAAATAGAATGGAAGTGACATTAGGACTCACATCTGGCGTAAGAGCTGGAGATGATGATAATGCTGCTTTCGGGTTTAAAGCTAATAACTCCTTAGAGAATTTAGGTATATTAAATCCAGAGATTAGAATAGCTGGAAAATTATCCAAGACATTAGGTATTAAAGTTTCTGGTAATTATATGTCAGCTACTGATTTTGCCTTCTTTGATGCAAGAGAACCAAACGGCAAGACAGTAAGATTTGGAAATCAAGCAGGCGGAACTCCATGGGCTTCGGATGGGTCTGCTCCTACTACCTTCAATAGAGACTTTAGAATTAGAAAATTAGCAGGTGATGCAAGGATTGACTGGAGACCAGCAGTCAATACAGAACTTACTTTTTCTACAGGATATGCAAATAATACAAACATAGAGTTGACTGGATTAGGTGGTGCTCAGGCTGTAGGCTGGACATCTAATTACTTTCAAACTCAATTCAAAAAAGATAGATTCTATGCGCAGTATTTTATCAATATGACGAATTCAGGAAATACCTTTTTAATTCCTCAAAATGCAAATCAGTCTACTTTTACTTATTTGAAAGAAACGTCTAATTTGCAATCTATACAACTGCAACATTCAACTCAGACATCAGACAAAAAACTAAACTTAGTCTATGGCGTGGATCTATTCATGACTAGACCTTCTGGAAACGTCTATGGAAGATTTGAAGGCAGATCTAATATCAATCAATACGGTGGTTATCTTCAAGGAGACTATAAGTTTAACAGCAAGTGGTCATTCACTGGAGCAGCACGTGTAGATTATCAAGATGCTATCGATGAAGTTATGTGGTCGCCTAGAGCCGCCTTAGTATATAAGCCAAAGGAAAATCACACCTTCCGTTTGACCTATAATAGAGCCTTTTCTGCACCTACAGCACTCAATTTCTTCCTAGATATTAATAATGGATTATTGCCGACTGGACAGAATGTGAGAGCCTTTGGAAATGCAACAGGAATTCAGTATAATAGAAGCGCCAATGGTTTACCATTGATAAACACAGCAGCTGGAACTGAAGTGGACTATAATGCATTTATAGCAAGCAATGGCCCTAGAAATAGTGCTATAGCAGCTTTGACACAATCTTTAGCAGGTAAGTTGCCAGCATCAGCTATCCCTTCTACAGTGAGTTTGCTGTTTAATGGTATCAATCCTGATGTTAAATTGAATGACTTAGTCAATGGCACAAGTATGGATGTGAATGCTATTTCTGACAAAGAGTCGGTTAAGAGTACAGTGACTCAAACCTTTGAAGCAGGTTATAAAGGATTTTTAATGGATAAGCTATCTGTTGGTTTTGATCTTTATTACACTAGAATTAGCAATTTCTCTTCTCCATTAACCATGTCTACATTTAACACGCAATTTAATCCTGCTTATTTTGCGAACCCTGCAGTTCAAGCTCAAATGCTAAACAACGTATTAGCAACTCCTATGCCAGCAGCAAGTAGAGCTCAGTTATTAGGTTTATTGACAGGTAAGGCAGCCCCTACCAATGCTGAAATAGTTACAGGATATGCTACCTTGATAGGTCAACTTGGCACATTAGCAGGAGGTGTAATAGCTCCAGACAATTTAGGTACAAATAGGGATATTATTCTTACTTATTTAAATCTAGGTACTGTGGATGTAGCTGGTGCAGATTTGAATTTTAGCTATATGGCCTCTAAGTTATTGAATATTGAAGGTGCATTTTCTTTCGTGAATAAGGATAGGATAGCGCTTCTAGGTGCAGCAGGTGGTTTTGTGAGTTTGAATGCTCCAAAATATAAGTCAGCATTGAGCTTAGATTATAAAATGCCATTTAATAATAACGTATCTGCTAGAGTGGGCTGGAGATGGATGGATCAGTTCGATGCCAATTCAGCTGTTTATGTAGGCAGAGTGAATGCTATGAATATGGTAGATCTTGGATTCTCATGGAGATTAAAGTCTTCGCAGAATACGGTATTCTCGTTTAGTGTAAACAACTTGTTTGATCACCGACACCAGTTCTTCCCATTGACTTCGGCCGTAGGAAGAGTAGCTTTATTTAAAGTAATACATACCTTTGGTGTGAAATAATGAATTGAATAATTCAATAATTGAATCCCCTATCTTCTGAAAGAAGTTAGGGGATTTTTTTATAATAGATTACTATAATTCTCCCAATAGAGCAATAAAACGTCTCCATTTTTCTGTGACTTCTTCTCTAGAGTAGAAGGTTTGATAAGAGGTGAGAAGTTGTTCGGATAGTTTTAAGCATTTTGAATCATCCGAATAAAGATTTAAAATAAGTTCTATCCATTTTTCGCCATTGTTCTCTAGGAGTATGCTCCCGGGCAAATTGTTTATCCCTTCTGCACCTATATAGGTTGAGATTATTGGAAGTCCATGTTGCATAGCTTCGATTATTTTGATGCGAATTCCAGCCCCAGAAAGTAAGGGGACTATCATGCATCTATGGGTATTTAAAAGAGCAGATGTATTATGGAAATTAGTTATTACACATACATTTTCTAGAGCAGACTCGAACTGTCCCTTCCCAGCTATGGTCAGGGGGATATGAGATATAGAAGGATAAATTTCTTTCAGGAACCAATTTAGCCCCTCTCTATTTGGCTCCCAATCTAGACTCCCTACAAATAATAGTCCTTTTCGTTTTTCAGTATATGTTTCTATTGGCGCTGGAGGCAATGATAGGAAAATAGATGCTAGCAAATGTTTAGAATAAATCGGCTCGAAAAAAATCTTTTCCTCATTTGAAAGGGTCACGATGGCCGTCATATTCCAAAGATACGTCATCTCATATTTTTTTAGGGCTGTGGCCGTTCGCCGTTGAATATTTCTCTTTATTGGATGACGGTTCTGGTGGGCCAAATTCGCCCAAATTTTATGCTCTAGATTATGCACGCGATAGAGTTTTTTTAGGACTACATCTTTTAAATACTGTGTCATAGCCAAGCCTTGATAGATAATAAGATCTATGTTTACCTTATGGATATATTCTTTTAGTTTACACTCAATGCTAATAGAATAGAAGCGGGCTATCTGCAGCGGATGGCTGCTCATGAGTGAGTGAGTATAGGACCTAAGGCTATCTGGATGATGGTCAAAAGCCTTAAATCCATCCCATTCTTGAATCTCAGAATAGTTAGTGGTATCTACCCAGTGTTTCTTTGTATTTAGACAAAAAAAGAAGACCTGATGTCCTAGCTCTCTTAGCAATCTCGCATCGTTCATAATGACCAAGCTCTCGCCATCTGTAGCAGGATAAGGCACTTTCTTGCATAATAGTAGAATCTTCAAGGTCAGAGGTAAATTATACACAAAGATAAAAAACTTAATTCTAGTATCCTAGTAGTATTGTAAATCGTTGAAAACCATAAACAATTCTTTTGATACTAAAAAATCAACTGGGAAATAAAAAATTCTAATTATCTTTGCAGTCCAATTTTTTTAAGAAAAAGATTATGAGTAATATATTAGCAGAAGTAAAGGAAATATTGATACCTAAGAAAGAAAATCCTGATTTTAACATAGGAGATAACGTAAGTGTACACTATAAAATCATCGAGGGAAATAAAGAGCGAATCCAGATATATAGAGGAGATGTAATCTATAGAACGGGAACAGGTCTTACGCAGTCTTTTTGTGTTAGAAAACTAAGTAATGGTGTAGGTGTGGAGAGAGTGTTTCCATTGAATTCTCCAATGATTGAAAAGATAGAATTAAATAAGTCCGGTAGAGTGAGAAGAGCTAAGATTTATTACATTAGAGAGCTCAAAGGAAAAGCAATGAGAATAAAGGAGAAGAGATCAGCATAAGAAATAGCCTTCAAACTGTTTTTAAGTTTGATTAAAAAAAAGCACATTCGAAAGAATGTGCTTTTTTTATGATTATAAGTACTACGGTCTCATTAAAATTCTAAAACATCGTATCAAATAGACTTTGCCCTTCTTCTTTCTTCTCTGGCTCAGATTTTTTCTTCTCGTCAGGACTTTCGTCGGGCTTGGCTCTCGGGCTGTCTGGAGCGTCTTCTTCTAGACTCTCTTCGCCCTCTTTTTTCTCACCTTCTGTACTAGCTTTCTCACTTTGCGTTTCCTCTGCAGGCGTTTCCACAGCTTTTTCTTCGCTTGGACTTTCCTTAGGAGCACCCTCTAGATTAGGCGCTTTTTTATTTTCATTAGAAAATTCTTCCAATTGTACACCTTTTTCTGTAGTGGCTTTTTTAAGAGCTTCTTTCTGATCTTCTAGAGCTTTGAGTTCAGCTTCTAGAGCTTTGAGTTCAGCTTCTTCTGCACTCAGTTGTTTTTTTTCTTGTTCTTCTAGCTCTTCTAGCTCAGGAGACTTATCATTTATTATCTCTAATCCATTTAATTCTTTTTCCGATGGTTTTTCTTTATCTGGGTTGGGTGCGATTCTCTTATCTTCTTCATTGTATTTGCCACCTTTACCCATACGTTTTACAAAAGACTCAACTTCATAGGCCCCCGCTTGCTTATATATATAATATTCAGAAGCAGATTTGCGAACAGTTCTCTTTCTAGGATCTATCTGATTGATTGTCCCATTGACAAATTCATTGGAGGTTAAAATTCCGAGTTCACCATCTGAATAACTTATGTAAAGCCATTCTCTATTTTTTGATTTGATATAAAGAGTGAAGTAGTCAAAAATTTCTCCATAACCTATCTCTAAGTGACCTTGACTCAATTTATTGATAGGCATGCCACCAAACATGGAGATTCCTAGTTCAGGTTTAGAACGGAAGACATTGTCTGCCTTATCATAATCCATTATGAGGTCCGTAAATAGTATATTGAATGGGGTATATTTAGGCCCATTCTGTATGCCTATTCCCTTGTCCACGTCTGCCAAAAAATTGATATAATCCTTTGGATGGCATAGCTCATTGAAGGCATACCTCGTTTCTTTTTTTACATAGGATATATCTTTATTGGTCTCAAACTCTGTGACTATAAAATTACTTAGAGCATTCATCACTTTAGGATCTATGGTAATATTCATTCCTGCTCCACCCATAAATTTATAGGAATAGGCATTCATATCATTCTGCATCATACCAGCCATAATAAAAGGAATACCTCCGATACGCAAGGCGGGATTAATTTTTCCTTCGGCATTGATAGTGCCTTCGGAATCGGAATAGTCTAGTTTGGTGCCAGTAGATGCGCCAGAGAGTATACGAGTGGAATCTCCAAAATAGTAATGATTGTCTAGTGGCAAATGTTTGATAACGCCTCGTCCATCTAATGCGATGTTATCGGACTCGCCTTTCAGTGGGGCTAGCAGTCCTGTATACCAGCCAGTATGATTTTCTCTATCTATAAAGAAGCCAGTATGAAGTTCTTTTTCATTCTCTGCTTTCAGCTCTTTTTTATGCATGGAGAGTTCTGATACATTGATCTCATTGTCTACTGTAAACCATGGAGATTTATAACTCGGATTGGTAAATTCTATTCGCTGCATTCCCGAAAAATGAGGATATTTTTTATTTAAAAATATATGGACATTACCATGAAATTCTGTATTTCGATAGATTTTAAGGTTCTGAGATTTCTCTACCTTGCCTGTACCTTCAATAGTATAGGTATATTTTTTTGTTTTTGATTTTTTTTCAATTGGCAGTTCTTTTTTATCTACTTTGATAGAGTGTAGGCGAATAGGATAATCTTGATTATTGACTTTTAGAGTATATTCACCATATCCTAGTACATCGTTTTTACCATTGATATCAAGGGTTGCTTTTTCTATCACATGATACATATTGGCCGTATCACCTTCTATCGTCGCATTTTTTAGCGTTTCCATTTTAGCCTCAGGAAAAATATTCACCTTGCCACCATCGGGTATGATACGTGAATCAGCGATGAGGATTTCTTCCACGCCTTCCATTTTTATAATTGAGCTTACCATATTGTATTCTGCTTTTTTACAATAGAAAGTGAGGCTATCTTGCATAGGATGGGTAGAGGTAAATCGCGAACCCATTGTTCCTTCCTTAGCACTAAAAGCCAATATCTTTTTATTGATATCCCATCGAAATTCATTGATCTCACCCTTGTATTGATTATAAGCAAAATTGGTAGAAATATCTTTTTCATTCGATTTGAAGTCTCCGATTTTCGTTTCAAAGTTCATAAAGCAGCTTACATTAGGAGTTTTAAAGGTCAATTTATTTCCTAAACCTTTAATCTCCATTGAAGAGGTATCTGCCTTCATGGTTGTAGATTTAAATCGCATTTGATTCGAGGTGATTTTCGCCTCTTCAAAATCTAAGAATCCGTCTCCCGATAGCCCATTATTTTCTAATATGAGCAGTCCATGCATTTTAGTCCCCTGATTAAACATGTTAAAAGGATTATTTTTAGTAGAAGCTAGTAACATTGTATCGGAGTATGGCCTCCATTCTACCAGAGCACTATTTGCAGATAACTGGGGGTATTCAATGAGCCCTTTTTGCTCCTTCATTACTACTGTTTTAGCAAGAAGATTGGTCTGATCTGGAAAATATAAAATACTATCTGAGCCTAAAGTTGCCGTCATATAAGATAATTCGCCTTTTCCGACTAGTCCCGAATTACTTAAATTAATAGACCCCATGAAATTCCCTTTCCCTTTATAGTTTTTATATCCGGCTGCGGGGGTTTGGCTGCTAAACCCTAGAGATAAGTCCTTCTGAATTGTCAGTTTTTCTTTAAATATTGGAAAGATATCAGCAGAGTTTAACTCTCCATCATAGAAAAGGGCACTGGGTTCGAAATGCAGCAAAGAATCTTTTTTAAAAGGAAAAACTTTAAAAAAGAAGTTTTCTCGCTTATATCTGCCCCGATAAATATTAGGATTATCATAGTATACGAATGAATTAGCGTAAGTAGTCATTTTAGGATACATACGTGCGCTTTGCATTCCGGATTTATTGAATTTACCATTGATATAGATTTGAGCTTTGACCTGTTCTAATGTAGATTTCAAAGGCTGCAATAATTCCTCGCCACTCGCCTTATCTTTTTTCTCTGGTATATTGATTTTCATCTTATCTATGCTATCAGATTTTATAGTGAAGCTATCATAGCTAAATTTATAGTCGCTCCCGTATAGATCTAATCTGCCCGCCAAAACTTTTCCGTCAAATTTTAGTTGTCTATTCTTGCCAACTTCTGTATTCGAACTTTTATACGGATAGGCGTGCGCATAGGAAGAGTCGTTGAAGGGAATATGGGCTACTCTATTCACGCTTATTTTATTGGTGCTTAAAGAGAATTTGCCAATACTTTTATCTCCATATCCTTTAAAGCGCAGGAGATCATAATCTATTTGTTTTTGATAAGCTTTTTGATAGAAGTTTACTTTATTTTTATTTATAGTAATTGTTTGGTCTGTACTACTATAGTTCAGAAATCCGTCTTTCTCCAATGCAAATACAGCAGGTAAAACACTAGAGCTAGAAAACGAAGGCCCATAAGCAGCTACTAGATTATCCAAAGGAATGGGATAGCTGCCATCTTTGCTCAGTTTTACGAGAATGGATAGTGGATTTAAATCAGTCGAGGCTGTGCGCGCTTGGTTATATGTCTCTTGGTCAAAATTATTTTCAGAAATAAATTTAGATGCATTTTTCCCTCTTCCTACGAGCATGCTGAGGTTCATTTCATCTTCCGTTATTTTCCATGTGATCATTTCTGCATCGAATGCCATATTATGGAAACTGCTTAAATATCTTGCCTTCCCAGATCCATACTCTTCCCCTAGAATTAGTATTTGATTATTTTGTACTTCATATTTCAACGAAGCATAAGGGTGAGTGACAGAATCTTTACCGGCAAATATTTTTATCCGAGACTTGTCCATTCGAATGAATTGACCCCTCTTAAAAATACAGCTCAATCCTTCCGCTTCTAATAATTTTTTTGTATTGGCTAGATTGAAAATGGCGACCTTCACCGCAGATCCATCCTCCGAACCTACCACTACATCTGGCCCTTTCATCACAAATCCCCCACTCATCCGCAGGTTAGCTGCTATTTTATTATCGAAAGAATAGTTTTTATTATAAGATGTAAACTGAGGATAACGCACGGTGGTGAAGTCTTGCTCTTTCGTGATTTTATCTACGAGCTTTCCTAGGATAGGTTTAGGGAAATATTCGGGATAGGTTAGCATGACAGAATCTATTGTATATTCTGGCTTGGACATATCTATTTTATATCGACCAAAACTGGCACTGACCTCAGAAGCAGCAAATCCTACTCTTTGCCAGTTTATTACCCCCATATTTCCTGTCCATACTTTTTCCATGATATTATACTCACCGCTCGTATTGAATATGTAAACTGTGTCAGTTTTAAAAAATCCTTGTATATTAGTCAATGGCACCTTGACTATAAAGTTGCCTTTGTCATAGGCGAAGCTCAGGTCTTTGGTCTCGATTCGATAAGTCTTAGACTTCTCCGCCACCAAGGCATTCTGGCTAAAGAGGTCATTGGAAAAATCCATGAAAATTTTAAAATCTCTATTGTTTCCTTTTTTTGCATTTTCCAATATTCCTTTGACGAATAGGTACCAGCGGTCTTGAAAATTTTCGTCAAAACCGGAATTGGTCGCGCTGAGACAGCCAGAGATAAATTCTTTATACATCGGATAGACATTCATCTTTCTCTCATGCATCACATTGAGAATATCGCACATTTTAGTGAGCTGATAGTCGTTTATTTTTTTGGATTTAAACTCTTTTTCAAGTTTTTTGTGGAGCTCTTCTAATTCGTCATGCTGATTTTCTTTAAAGAGCACGCCCAGCTGTTTCATAAAATTTTCTGGCTGTGGATCGAAGTATTTATCTTGAGAGAAAAGTGAAAAGTGAAAAGTTAAAAGTAGGAGATACAAAACTCGCTTACATATCACATCCACAGACCACTCCCGACAGCTATCGGGACTTTCTACTTTCATCTTTCTACTTTCTACTTTCATCTTTTTAATTTAAACTTTTCACTAAATGCAGACATGCCCAATTATTCAACTCCGCAGATTCCACAAGATCAAATCCATGCGATTTATAACTCGCTTCTATATCTTGGATATCTTTCGAATAAAATCCGCTTAATAATAAATGTGAATTTTTCTGACTGTACCGGCTTAGCTTAAACGCACTATCTAGCAATATATTTTTGGTGATGTTCGCTATGATGATATCAAATCTGTCTTCTGGAAGCAGAAAGTTAGCAGCTTCACACTCATCTATAGTACCTAAAAAGAAGCCAAGGTGAGTACACTGATTGATTTGACTATTCTCTATCGAGTTATGATAAGCCCATTCTTCATTATCATTTCCTATCGCACTGGCTGCGCCCATTTTTTCTGCCATGATAGCTAGTATGCCGGTGCCGCTGCCGTAGTCCCAAACCTTTTTTTCCTTAAAGTCTAGTTTCTGCATCATCTCCATCATCTGCTTGGTGGTCTCATGATGCCCTGTGCCGAAGCTCATTTTAGGATCGATGATGATTTCGTTCTGAACCGGCAATGGTGCATGAAAGGATGCTCGGACTCCCCATAAATTATCTAGAATGATGATAGGCTGAAAGGACTTTTCATACGTTTCATTCCAGTTGATGTCCGCCTCGTCTTCAATGTCCCATTTTACACACAGGTTGAGTTCATTGACGATTTCATTTAATTTATCTTTAGATTGCAGACGACTATCATAGGAAAAAATCAATTGCTTTTCTTCCTGTACCACCGATTCAAAATTGCTCTGAAAATTCAATACAGCTATGACATTTTCTTGGTTTTCTTCCCCTTCGATAGGCAGCACCAATTTATAATATTTAGACATAAAGCAAATATAGCGAAATGGGTCGATTGAGGGAAATGGGTTTTCCACGTTACGTAGGAACACACCTTAAGGCGTGTTCTTTCTTTTCAATCTCCCTAACCTTTTCTATCAAACATGCCTTTTCCGCTGTGGGATTGGTTTCGGAGATGTGATTGTTTAATCTTATGATATCCGTTTTGGTTTGTTTAGAATGAATAATGCTGTGAAGTAGCTTGAAAAAGTTTTTATAAATTTGGAATTGATAAGCTTTGGATTTATGTCGAAGGAGAAAAATTTTTGCTTTATAGATTCTGCTATCCGCAGGTTCCTCATGATATAATTTTTCATTTTATTATTTAGCGACAATATATCTTCTCATAAAGAACTTTTGCTAATTCTTGATAAATTTTGTCTTTTTTGAATGGAAGAAAAACTAATATGACAAGGATTTTAAATATGTGAGCTAAGTCACATTGAAGATAGATTTATCTAAAATGAGAATTTTTTTTCCAGACAACAGAATAATGTTTTCACTTTGCAATGCATAAAGTTGACGCGTAATGGATTCTCTTGTGGCGCCTGCTATATCGGCTATATCTTGTCTTTTGATCTCTGCATTGATCGTATTCTTGTCATTTTTATATCCATAGGTCTCTATAAGGTTTTTTAGAGCTTTAATCACCCGAGTGCGAACAGAATCCTGAGCTAACTGGATCATGCTGCTTTCTGCTTCCCTTAGCTCTTTGGCTAGTAGTTTGGCCACAGACCATACAATATTTGGATTTTTTTTAGTCAATTCTTCGAGTGCATTGCGCGGTATGAAACAAACATGTACATTCTCTAGAGCCATTGCCGAACCACTGAATTTTTCCTCGGCAAACAGCGCTCTATGTCCCAGATTCTGACCTGTATGGACTAAATGGGTGATTTGCTCCTTCCCATCAGCGCCTATTTTGAAAACCTTGATTTTACCTGCACGCAGACAATAGATGCCTTTAGGATCTTCTCCTTCGTGAAAAAGATAGTCTCCCTTTTCATAGAATTTGCATACTTTAAATTCATTGAGTGAGGCCAATTCACTCTGTTCCATACCTGCGAAAATGGACTCAGAAAGAACGGAACAATTTTGACAATTGAAATGTTGTATTTTCATATACTATTTACCAACTACCACCAGCT
>Ga0222712_10001157_pt1 | contig 33698 bp, 36 predicted proteins | sample C33_657DmetaG_FD_165043 | JGI IMG/M metagenome (GOLD analysis project Ga0222712, IMG submission 165043) | Estuarine water microbial communities from San Francisco Bay, California, United States - C33_657D | ecosystem: Environmental > Aquatic > Marine > Unclassified | place: USA: California...
GCCAGATTTATCAAATCGTTTCGATAAGTGTCCTAAAGACTGCTCTAGGAATTCCGCAGTGATATTGGTGATTTGACTGGTTTTTGCAGCGTTGAAGGTTTGCTCAATCAAATTAAGGAAACGTCTGGCATCGCCATCGGCCAGGTGAAGTAAAACTGCTTTGGCTTCTTCATTAAACTCAAGTGAGCTTGGAAAAGCTGCCAAGGCCCGATTCAGTAACTGTAAAAGTTCTTCATGAGTCAAAGACTTAAGAACATAGACCTGTGCTCTTGAAAGTAATGCTGAATTGACTTCAAAAGAGGGGTTTTCAGTGGTGGCCCCAATAAAGGTCACTAAGCCCGATTCAACAAAGGGGAGTAGAGCGTCTTGCTGAGACTTATTGAATCGATGAATTTCATCAACAAATAAAATCGTTTTTTTATTGAACTGTTGTAGATTGTTTTCTGCCTGCTCAATGGCTTGCCTTATTTCTTTTACCCCAGCCAAAACTGCTGAAATGGCAATGAATTCGCAGTCAAAGGTATTGGCAGTTAGGCGCGCAATGGTGGTTTTACCAACGCCTGGCGGACCCCATAAAAGCATCGAGTGGGGTTTTCCGGAGCGGAATGCTAGGTCAAGTGGTTTGCCTGGTCCGAAAAGGTGAGTTTGCCCAACCAGGTCCTCTTTTTGTTGAGGGCGAAGTATTTCCGCTAGGGGGGTAAAATTTTCGTTGTTTGGTAATAAAGACATGGTTTAATACGCAAATTGTCGCATGTTGTCTGAATGCCAAATCGTTTTTTAAAACTAATTCATCATTATTAAAAAGTAACTCATGAACCAAGATACATCAACTCAATTAAAAGATAAATTACGCCCTTTGCCACGCTGGATTTTTATGAGCCGCTGGCTACAAGCTCCCTTGTACATGGGGCTGATTGTTGCTCAAATTGTTTATGTGATTCAGTTCTGGCGCGAATTGGTTCATCTCATTGGCATGATGATGACCAAGGGTGGCACGACTGAAACAGAAATCATGTTGATTGTTTTAGGTTTGATTGACGTGGTGATGATTTCAAATCTCTTGGTGATGGTCATCGTGGGTGGTTGGGAGACATTTGTATCTCGCCTAGAACTCAAGAATCATCCTGATCAACCTGAATGGTTGTCGCATGTGAATGCAGGTGTTTTGAAGGTCAAGTTAGCAACAGCCATCATCGGCATTTCTTCAATTCACTTATTGAAGACTTTCATCAATGCAGAACACTTGGATGATAAAACTCTGTTGTGGCAAACCTTGATCCACTTGACGTTTGTGATTTCAGCTTTGGCGATTGCCTACACGGAAACACTTTTGGCTAAGGCCAAATCTCACTAAAAAGATTTAATCCAAATCAAAACTGTCTGATAGCAATGCCAGCCAAAACAAGGCTGGCAGTTGCAACTGCTGTCAGGACGGTTCTCATTTTTAAGAATTCTGCCAAATACGTTTCGTCATGAATCAAATGACGAAACTGTTTGCGATCAACGAGCAATGCAAGAAGAAGTGTTGCAGCAATCAAAAAGTAACCAGAAGAAAAGGGTAGGTGAAGAGCTACCCAGGCTAGCAAAGATGGGGTGACCCCCCAAATCCAAGCGCCTTTAGATCTCCAAAAGCCATGACCTTCTTGATTTGACAGAGGGCTCAATAAAGGACCCCAATGCAAGGCTCCTACAAATGAAGCGATTGTTGCTCCATAAAGGAGTAATGAGTTAGCGGCCCAAAAATCCAGCGGTGGCTCTGTAAATTGAACCAATCCAGACAGTACGATGAAGGGAATCAGTCCTGCGTAACCAAGAAATTTAGCAATCGGTGTCAACATGATCAGTTATAGCTGTAAACGCCTTTGCCTGATTTTCTGCCAAGGTAACCAGCAGCCACCATCTCGCGAAGCAATGGGCAAGGACGATATTTAGAGTCATTAAAGTTCTTGAAGTAAACCTCCATGATGGCCAAGCAAGTATCTAAGCCAATCATGTCAGCCAAGGCCAATGGGCCAATAGGGTGGTTGCAACCAAGCTTCATGCCTGCATCAATGTCTTCTGGTGTGGCCAAACCTTCAGCCAACACAAAGAATGCTTCATTGATCATCGGTACCAAGATACGGTTCACAACAAAGCCAGGGGCATTTTTAACGGTGATTGGTTCTTTGCCCAACACCTTTGACATCTCTTCAACCAAACCGTGTGTCTGGTCATCCGTTTGTAGGCCGCGGATAATTTCAACCAAGGTCATCATCGGCACAGGGTTGAAAAAATGCATGCCGATAAAGCGCTGAGGATTGCTGACTTCAGCCGCCATTTGTGTGATTGAAATCGATGAGGTATTTGAAGCAATGATGGTGTCTTTGCTAACAATGCCATCCAATTGTTTCAAAATCTTGATCTTGAGGTCGTAGTTTTCAGTCGCGGCTTCAATCACCATTTGTGAACCTGTGAAATCTTGGTAATTGGTGCTTGTTTTGATGCGAGCCAAGGCAGATGCTTTTTCAGCTTCAGTCATCTTCTCTTTTTTGATCAAGCGATCAAGGCTGCTGGCAATGGTTGTTAGGCCTTTTGCTACGGCGGCCTCATTGATATCGACCATGACCACATTTAAGCCAGAAACTGCACAGGCTTGAGCAATGCCATTGCCCATCGTGCCAGCGCCAATAATGCCCACAGACTGAATACCCATCTCTTGACCTTGTAATTAAGTACTAAAAGCCTAAGTTTAAGCTTCATCTGGAAAATAGTAGAAATTTTTCAATATTTCTCAGGCTTTATGGATAATGTCGGTATGTCTACACAAGGTTTCATCCTCAAAATCTCCTGCCCAGACCGACCAGGCATCGTCCATGCTGTCAGTCAGTTTTTGTTCAATCAAACAGCCAATATTTTAGATTCCGCTCAATTCAGCGATACGTTCACGAGTCGCTTTTTCATGCGGGTGCATTTTGCAAAGACCACGCAAGAATTGAATCTACAAAATTTACAAGAGCTATTCAAAGGAATTGGCGATATCTTTCAAATGGATTGGGAGCTATTTGATGCGGCCAGCAAACCCAAAGTATTGATCATGGTTTCTAAATTGGGCCATTGTTTGAATGATTTATTGTTCAGAACTCACAGTGGATATTTGCCGATTGAGATTGCTGGCATCGTCTCAAACCATCAAGATTTTCAGAATCTAGCAGCAGGTTACAAAATACCGTTTCATTTCATGCCACTCAGCAGTGCGAATGATGAGCGCAAAAATGAACAAGAAGAACAATTATTGAAATTGATTGATCAGGAGAAAATCGATTTGGTGGTGTTAGCCAGGTACATGCAGATTTTGTCTCCTAAGGTCTGTGAAAAGTTATCAGGCAAGGCCATCAATATCCATCACTCTTTCTTACCAAGCTTTAAAGGTGCGAAGCCTTATTGGCAAGCTCATCAGCGCGGAGTCAAGCTAATTGGGGCAACGGCTCATTACGTGACCACTGATTTGGATGAAGGTCCAATCATTGAGCAGGGTGTTGAGCGTGTTGATCATGCCATGAATCCGGATCAATTAGCTGCCGTAGGAAGAGATGTGGAATGTATGGCTTTATCACGCGCCGTTCGTTGGCATGCTGAGCACCGTATCTTGTTGAATGGAAAAAGTACCGTGGTCTTTCAGTAATGGATTTTTCACTTTTATTAGATATCTTTTTGCACTTAGACAAACACTTGGTCACCATTGTTGATCAATGGGGTCCTTGGGTGTATGTCTTGTTGTTTGCCATCATCTTCATTGAAACAGGCGTTGTAGTGATGCCTTTCTTGCCGGGTGACTCTTTGTTGTTTGTGGCTGGTGCCATAGCGGCGGTGGGTGGTATGAGCCTGCCTCTTTTATTGATTTTGTTGATCATTGCTGCAATTGCTGGTGATGCAGTTAATTATTCAATTGGTCGCTGGTTTGGACCAAAAGTATTTGGTTGGGAAAACTCTCGTTGGTTCAATAAAGACGCTTTTGATAAAACCCATGCTTTTTATGAAAAGCATGGGCCTATTACCATTGTCGTTGGCCGCTTCATGCCGTTCATCAGAACCTTTGCCCCATTCATTGCGGGAGCAGCGCAGATGTCTTATCCAAAATTCGCTACTTACAACGTGGGTGGCGGCATTCTTTGGGTTGGAAGTTTGACGACCTTGGGTTACATGATTGGCGAACACCCATGGGTCAAAGCCAACTTCTCAATGGTGGCTTTGGCGATGATCATCATCCCAGGATTACCAGCACTGTGGGTGTTCCTACAGGCCATGGTGCAAAAGCTAAAGCGCTGATTATCTTTTTTGATATTGCGTCTTTCCGTACAAAATCTCTTTGGCTTTATCGTCATTCAGAGGTTTTCTGAGTGATGTTAAAACTTCAACACCTCGTTTGACGGCGGGGCGCTCTGCAATTTCTTCATGCCAACGCAAAACGTTCGGAAACTCCTCAAGAGTGATGCCTTGATTTTTCCATGAGCGTGTCCACGGAAAAATAGCGATGTCTGCAATGCTGTAGTCTTTGCCAGCAATGAAATGTTTCTTAGAAAGCTCTTTGTCCATCACGCCATATAGTCTGCGAGTTTCATTCGTGTAACGGTTGATGGCGTATTCGACTTTTTCTGGTGCGTAGATTCTGAAGTGATGAGTTTGGCCCAGCATTGGACCAACGCCACCCATTTGAAACATTAACCACTGCAACACCTCAAACTTGGCACGATCTGTTTTTGGTAGAAAGCGACCAGTTTTGCTTGCAAGGTACAAAAGGATTGCGCCGGATTCAAACAAGGCGATTGGTTTGCCATCTGGGCCATTAGGGTCGACCATGGCTGGAATCTTGTTGTTTGGGCTGATGGCTAAAAACTCTTTGGTGAACTGATCGCCAGCACCAATATCAATCGGATGAGCTAGCCAATCTTTACCTAAGCGATAGCCACATTCCTCCATCATGATGTGAACCTTGTGACCGTTGGGCGTTGCCCAGCTGTAAATATCAATCATGCCTTGTTTCTTTGTCATCATTTTTCCTTTTCTAACAAACTTGGGTGTTCAAATCATCAAACAGCCAAGCAAGTAATCAACCAACCATTAAATACTTTGAAGTCTCTTCAGTGCTTCAGCCAAAGTACTTTCTTTTTTGGCGAAACAGAATCTGATCACGCCTGATTCAACAGGGTCACTGTAAAAAGCAGATACCGGAATCGCTGCCACTCCCACTTCTTTTGTTAGCCACTGACAAAAATCAGAGCTATTCAACTTAGCTTGTGGAATGCCTAGTTGCGTGTAATCAACGCACTGAAAATAAGTTCCAGGAGCAGGCAATAGCTTGAACTTGGTTTGCTCCAAACCTTGGCGCATGTAATTTCGTTTCTGCTGATAGAACCCTGCCAAATTCAAATAAGGGTCAGGATTTTTTAAATAATCAGCCAAGCCATATTGCACTGGAGTGTTGATGGTGAAGACATTGAACTGATGAACTTTTCTAAATTCAGCACTCAAATGAGCGGGGGCAGCCACATAGCCGACTTTCCAGCCAGTGACGTGATACGTTTTACCAAAGCTAGAAATAACAAAACTGCGTTGTGCTAATTCAGGATGGCGGGCCACGCTTTGATGGTCTTTGCCATCAAAGACCATGTGCTCATAGACCTCATCACTACAAATCAAGATATCCGTGTCTCGAACTAAATCAGCCAGACGATCAATATCAGCAGACTGCCACACCATTCCCGTTGGATTGTGTGGGGAATTGATCATGATCATTTTGGTACGGGGAGTGATGGCTTTTGCCATGGCATCCCATGGGATTTCATAACCACTGATATCCCCATCATCATTTCTCTTCACTATCAACTGAACTGGCACAGCGGTGCCTCCAACCGTATCAATCGAAGGGATGTAAGAGTCGTAGACGGGCTCAATCACAATCACTTCATCGCCAGGATTGATCGCACATGCAATCACCGTGAAAATTCCTTGAGTGCCGCCAGCAGTGATTGTGATCTCTGAGGCTGGATCGTAGTGATGACCATACAAGGCACTTATCTTTTGATTGACAGCCTCGCGCAAGGGTGCAATACCCGTCATAGGCGGGTATTGATTGTGGCCATCACGCATGGCTTTATAAACAGCCTCTGGTAAAGCTGGATCGCAATCAAAGTCTGGAAAACCTTGACCTAAGTTAATAGCTTTGTGCTCATTGGCAAGGGCTGACATCACGGTAAAAATGGTGGTGCCAACTTTGGGTAAGCGAGAAGGGAGCGGTATTTGTCTCAAAGCAGTATTATTTAGATTCATTTAATTTGAATATTCTGCCATGTTGATCGTACTTTCGCCTGCAAAAAGTTTGGACTATGACACTCCGCCTTCCACGGACAAGCATACCTTGCCTATTTTTATCAATGAATCAGCCAAGTTGGTGACAGATTTAAAGAAACTGTCTTTACAAGAAGTCGCTGAATTGATGGATTTATCTGACAAATTAGCCGCTTTGAACGTGGCTCGCTTTGGCGAGTGGTCTAAGAAGTTCACAGCTAAAAATAGCAAACAAGCTATTTTGGCCTTCAATGGAGATGTGTATGAGGGGCTTGATGCAGGTTCTTTGAACGCTAAGGCTCTGGATTACACCCAAGAGCACGTCAGAGTACTTTCTGGCCTATATGGTGTTTTAAAGCCTTTGGATTTGATGCAGCCATACCGTTTGGAGATGGGCACTTCATTCAAAAACACCGTTGGCAAAGATCTCTATGCTTTTTGGGGTGACAAAATCACCCTGGCTTTAAAAGAAGAATTGGAACAACAAAAATCTAAAACTTTGATCAACCTAGCTTCAGATGAGTACTTTAAATCGGTTAAAGCTGATACATTAGGTTTTCCAATTGTTGCTCCTGTCTTTCAGGATGAAAAAGCTGGCAAATACAAAATTGTTTCTTTCTACGCCAAACGTGCAAGAGGTTTGATGACTCGTTTCATCATTGATAACAAGATTGATAAAGCAGCTGACTTAAAAGACTTTGACTATGAAGGTTATAAGTTTGCCCCTAAAGAAAGCACTGATGCAAAACCTGTGTTCCGAAGAAAAGAACAGTGAACTGAATGATGACAAAGCAAGTGTCGAAATTTCTTTTGAGCTTTGCAGCTCTATCTGTGTTCATGGGTGGTGCGATGGCCAATGAAGAACCGCGTTATGAGGTTGTCAAAAAAGAGGGTGACTTCGAGGTTCGCCGCTATCAGCCCATGATCATTGCTGAAGTGTTGGTCACTGGCACTTTGAGCGAGGCTTCTAACAAGGGGTTTCGTCAGATAGCTGACTTTATCTTTGGTAACAATGAAGATCCAGTTAAGAAGCAGTCAGAAAAAATTGCCATGACGGCACCCGTGACCATGGAAGCAGACACATCTTCAAAGATTGCTATGACAGCACCTGTCACCATGGAAGGCAGTGGTGGTGCATGGAAAATGGCCTTTGTGATGCCAAGTAAGTTCACCATGGATACTTTGCCCAAACCTAAGAACTCGAATGTCATCATCAAACAGATGCCCGCCCAGCAAGTAGCAGTTGTGACATTCAGTGGTTGGGTGGATGAAGAGAAGTTGTCCGCACAAACGACTCGTTTGAACGAATGGATGGCTAAGAATGGTTTAAAGACTTCTGGCTCAGCACAGTTGTCGCGTTACAACCCGCCTTGGACTCTGCCATTCTGGCGCCGCAATGAAGTTTGGATGAAGCTGGATTAATTAATCTAGATTTGCGTGCGCTTAAAGAGTGCTTAAATCAACCTGAACTCTTTTGCCTTGCAATCGGCTTTTAGCTAGCTCCGTTAGATGGACATCGTCCAGTTTCTCCAAAAGTGCCTCATAACATTTTGCCGACAAAATATACGCAATAGGCTTTTTAGAGCTGTAAACGGCAATTGGCGAAGACCTTAACTCTTCAATGATGTCATTAAGATTCTTGCGTAAATTTGAAATACTGATTTTTGAATACTTCATGGATGCGTTTAATGAAATAATGGTTGCTGACTTGGTGTGTCATCAGGCATTTCAGCATGAACGATTTCACCGGCACGATCAACGAACATCGGCACGCCACAATCTTCACACATCTCTAGGCTAAATAACTCAGCGTGCCTGAGCTGATCTTCAACGTCTGAGTTTTTGATCGTGTCATAAATTTCCCGAATAGGACTGTCTTCAATTGAAATATCGTTGATTGAATCATTGGCAACGGTTTCTCTATCGTACAAAGGCCAAACCACGCCATAGAGGATTTCTTTGGAACCTTTGAGCGCAAAAGATATTCTGTATTCATCACATTGCTCATCACCAAATCCTGCAATGATGCAAGATAAGCCAGCAGGTTCAACGTTCAACATTGATTCAAGATAATTGACGGCTGCCAAAATGCTCAAAGGTCTGATCTTGCGATCTGCTTCACGGCAGTTGGTGAAATAAGCCTCTGGTAAAGATAGTTCAAATTCGCAGCCTGGCATGATCGCTGCAACCGTATCTTGCATCCCTGTTTGCCAATTCTGCAAACAAACACTTCGCTCTTGGCGTCTAGGCGTATCTTCTTGCCATCTAAAAATTGGGCCACCAGAAGGAGCTGCTACTGCGCCAACGATGTAACGTGGATCTGCTAAAACAGGAATCGTTTCAGGCATGTCACGCAACTCTAATTTAATCTCTCCGGCATTCACCGCCGCAGACGCTAACTTTTCAAGCAACAAACGAGTTTGACAATGTGAGTGAGGCATTTGATCGATGCTGTAAAGCCAAGGTACCAATGCAATCAAAGCATCTTGTGCAACGATCTGGTCATGTAACAAGTTGCCTGTCGCTGCGATTGATTCAGAGCTGAGCTTGCCTGAAGGAATGCTGTAACGAGTTCTTGCGATGATTGGGATAGCAATCAACACCACATCCCAGCTCTTGCCGTCTTGTTCTAATGTCAAAGACTCTGCCAAGGTTTCAGCGTTTTCTGCCAATGAGTCAAAAGCAATCGGATTGATTTTGAGTGTTTGATCCAATGCGCTTTCAATCGCATTTTGATTTTGCGCATGCAATAAGCGCAACAAACGATCGAGTAATTTGGTTTCCCAAAAAATATCTTCTACGCGACTGCCCGAAGCTGCCAATGACAGCGCATCAGAAACCAAGCGTTCTGCTTCAGGAGATATGCGTGAGGAATTTTTAGGGCGGTAACTAGACATAAACACATTCTAAGCAAAACAAGACCCTGTGGTTCAAAGCTTGCAACTATATTTTTTTATCTAAGGCTTAAAGTAACTTTTCAGCTTTGGCTGGAATGGCATGACCAGTTAAATGAGCTTTTTGCAAAATAGTCCAGAAATACCTGTAACTGGCTCGATCATGAAGTTTGCCTTCATGCTGTATCGGTCCCCATTGTGCTACTTGGGCTGCTAATAAAATAGAACAGGCTTCTTCAATCTCACTCGGGGAAGGCGATAAAGTCTTCACAATCACAGGAATTTGATTTGGATGAATGCTCCATTTGCGTGTGAAGCCAAATTCATTCTTGGCTCTCAAAGTGTCAGATTCAATGATGGCGACATCATTGATATTGGTGCAAACATTATGAGAAGCTACTTTGCCATGTGCATGACAGGCCGCTGAAATCTCTAACATGGCGCGTGCTACCAAAGGATGATCAAACTGACCGCGGTCCATTGCACTACCAGGGATGGCCCCATGATGAGCTGAAACAAAATCCATCAAACCAAAACTCAAAGACTCGACTTGTTCTAGCGCTGCAATGGCTTGAACATCTTGAAGTGCGCCATGAGTTTCAATCAGAACTTGAATTGGAATCACTCGGCCAATATTGGCAGTTTTAGCGACATGATTGATTTCATCAATGATGCTTTGTGTTTGTGTGGCTGAAACCACTTTCGGAATCATCACGAAGGCGATTTTTTTGCCAGCTTGCTTGATCAGAGTTGCGACATCCGCTTTCCAGCAAGAATGACTCGGATCATGGATTCTGACCCCCACACGATTGAAACGATTATCTGAACTTAAAAGAATGTCGGCAACCAGTTGAGCATGTTCTGCTTCTTTGCCAACAGGTGCGCCATCTTCACAATCAAACGTGATATCAAAGACGGGACCTAATTCTGCTTGCAAAGCCAATGCTTTGCGCATGCGCACTTCAGTGCCTGCGTAGTGATCACAAACAGGTAAGGCCCTCGGAAGGGCCTCACCTTGGAACAACACTTGACTAGGTTGCATGAGTTGAGCGTTTGCTTAGAGCAAATGCTTCACGCCTTCTTGCTCTTCAGTCAATTCATTCAATGTGAAATTCATGCGCTCACGTGAGAACGCATCAACTTCTAAACCTTGAACAATCTTGTACTCGCCATTCTCGCAAGTCACTGGGAAGCCATACATCACATCTTTAGGGATGTCGTATGAGCCATCTGATGGAATACCCATTGTGACCCACTTGCCATTTGTGCCGCAATGCCAATCATGGATGTGATCGATTGCTGCATTGGCAGCAGAAGCTGCTGAAGACAAACCACGTGCATCAATGATCGCTGCACCACGCTTACCAACTGTAGGCAAGAATGTGTTCTTGTTCCACTCTTCGTCATTGATCATTTGCTTGACTGATTGACCGCCAATCGTTGCGAAACGATAGTCAGGGTACATCGTTGGGCTGTGGTTACCCCACACAATTAATTTCTCAATGTCAGCCACTGCTTTACCAGTCTTAGCTGCCAATTGTGACAAAGCACGGTTGTGGTCCAAACGTAACATGGCTGTGAAATTCTTAGCTGGTAGATCTGGTGCTGATTTCATGGCGATATAAGCATTGGTGTTTGCTGGGTTACCAACCACCAATGTCTTAACAGTGCGCTTAGCAACTGCGTTCAAGGCTTTACCTTGAGCTGTGAAAATTTGAGCGTTGGCTGACAAAAGATCTTTACGCTCCATGCCAGGACCGCGAGGACGAGCACCCACTAGAACTGCGTAGTCAATGTCTTTGAATGCTGTCATTGGGTCGCTGTGAGCTGTCATACCTGCCAACAATGGGAATGCGCAGTCATCGATTTCCATCATCACGCCTGAAAGGGCTTTTTGAGCTTTTTCATCAGGGATTTCTAATAACTGCAAAATCACCGGTTGGTCTTTACCCAACATGTCGCCATTGGCGATGCGGAATAGTAATGAATAGCCAATTTGGCCGGCTGCGCCAGTAACTGCGACGCGCAAAGGTGCTTTTGCCATGAGTTTGCTCCGAACTTGAATTAAAAAAGTGATATTGCGCCTTGGTTCTGACGCTAAACGTACAAAGTTTAGGACTTTATGACTATTTCTGTCAAATACTCTTATATAAGACATAAGTCTATAGACTAAAACCCCTTGGTTGTGATGAAATAACGGTCATGACCGAAACAATTGCAACTTTTAGCCCGCTTTATCAGCAAATTAAGGCTCTGATACTGGGAAGCTTGCAGGCTGGAGAATGGAAGCCTGGAGAGGCCATTCCCAGTGAAAATGACTTGGCCACCAGGTTCAAGGTCAGTCAGGGCACTGTTCGCAAGGCGATTGATGAGTTGGCCAGTGAAAATCTCTTGGTTAGAAGGCAAGGCAAGGGGACTTTTGTTGCGACCCACCACGAGGATCGGGTTCATTTCAGATTTTTGAGACTGGTTCCAGATAACGGTGAGCCCCATTACCCCAAAAGCACTATTTTGGACTGCAAGCGCTTGAGGGCGCCTGCTGAGATCGCCCGTTTATTGGATTTGAAGTCTGGCGATGCCGTGATTCAAATTGAGCGTATTCTGTACTTCTCGAGTGAGGCAACGGTTTACGAAGAAATTTGGCTGCCAGGAACAACTTTCAAGGGTTTGAGTGTCGAGCGCTTGGTTGAGTGGCGTGGTCCGATGTACGCCTTGTTTGAAACTGAATTTGGCACCCACATGGTGCGAGCAACTGAACGCTTGAGAGCGGTTGCGGCAGATGAGTTGTCTGCCAAACACTTAGGAGTTGAGCAAAATACTCCACTATTAGCCGTGGAGCGTGTCTCATACACCTACGGAGAGCGCCCAGTCGAGGTTCGTAAGGCTGTTTATTTGACGGCAAGCCATCATTATTTAAATGAATTAAATTAACGATGTAGGCAGTTTTTAATATTTTTTGGATTTAGCAGCAGTTTTTTTTGAAAAGTCAGACTTAAGAAAGTTAATTAAGCGATAAAATCATTTGTTTTGCAGCACAGCAAAAAATTATTAGGGGTTTGAAATGCCAGAATTTAGAAATATTCATGTTTTTGACTTGATGAAATATCGTTTGCCATGGGCTGGCAAAGTGTCAATCTTGCATCGCGTGAGCGGCTTGTTGATGTTTATTTTGATCCCATTTGTGCTTTATCTTTTAGATAAAAGCATCACTTCAGAGATCAGTTTTGAAACTTTCAAAGCAGTGATGGCGCATCCGATCATCAAATTGATCGTTTTGGCTTTGATTTGGTCATACCTCCATCACTTCTGTGCTGGCATTCGTTTCTTGATGCTAGATCTTCACAAAGGTATTGATAAGTACTCAGCAGCTAAATCAGCGGTTGGTGTTCTGGTGGTTAGTTTGAGTTTGACAGCAGTTTGTGCTGCCAAGCTATTTGGTTTGTTTTAAGGAATCCACATGGCTAATAACAATATTGGACCAAAGCGCATCGTAGTAGGTGCCCATTACGGCCTTAAAGACTGGTTGTTGCAACGTGTGACAGCGGTCATTTTGATTGTCTTTACATTAATTTTATTGGTGTCATTTTTGCTAGGTGATGCAACGTATGAAGCTTGGTCTGGCTTGTTCGCCAACCAGATCATGAAGTTGATCACATTGTTGGCCATCATGAGTTTGTTGTTTCACGCATGGATTGGTGTTCGCGACATTTGGATGGATTACATCAAACCAGTGAGCATTCGTTTGACACTGCACGTATTAACCGCGTTATGGCTGATTGCTTGTTTTGGCTATACCGCTCAAATCCTTTGGAGGGTGTAACGCATGGCTGCCATCAAGACAGCATTACCTACACGTCGTTTTGACGTTGTTATCGTTGGCGCCGGCGGTGCCGGTATGCGAGCTTCATTGCAATTGGCTGAAGCTGGCTTAAACGTTGCAGTTTTATCAAAGGTTTTCCCAACACGTTCACACACAGTGGCAGCGCAGGGTGGTATCGGTGCTTCATTGGGCAACATGAGTGACGACAATTGGCACTACCACTTCTTTGACACAGTCAAAGGATCTGATTGGTTAGGTGACCAAGATGCGATCGAGTTCATGTGTCGTGAAGCTCCAAAAGTAGTTTATGAGTTAGAGCATTACGGTATGCCTTTTGACCGCAACCCAGATGGCACTATTTATCAGCGCCCATTCGGTGGTCACACTGCCAACTACGGTGAAAAAGCTGTGCAACGTGCATGTGCTGCAGCGGATCGTACGGGTCACGCTTTATTGCACACCCTCTATCAGCGCAACGTGCGCGCCAAGACACACTTCTTCGTTGAATGGATGGCGCTAGACATTATTCGTGACTCTGAAGGCGATGTGGTTGGTGTGACTGCTTTAGAAATGGAAACTGGAGAAGTGCATATTCTTCAGGCCAAGTGCGTGATGTTTGCAACTGGTGGTGCAGGCCGCATTTGGCAAGCCTCAACGAATGCTTTCATCAACACAGGTGATGGTATGGGTATGGCAGCACGCGCTGGTGTACCCCTAGAAGACATGGAATTCTGGCAATTCCACCCAACTGGCGTTGCTGGTGCGGGTGTGTTGTTGACCGAAGGTTGTCGTGGTGAAGGTGCGATTCTTTTGAACAGCTCTGGTGAGCGATTCATGGAGCGTTATGCGCCAACTCTAAAAGATCTTGCACCAAGAGACTTTATTTCTCGTTGTATGGACCAAGAGATCAAAGAAGGTCGTGGTTGTGGTCCAAACAAAGACTACATCGAACTCGATTTAACTCACTTGGGCGCCGATACTATTCACAAGCGTTTGCCATCTGTTTATGAGATTGGTATCAACTTTGCTAACGTCGATGTTACAAAGAATCCAATTCCAGTTGTGCCAACGATTCACTACCAGATGGGCGGTATTCCAACCAACATTCATGGTCAAGTGGTAGCTCCTAAGAATGGCAATCCTAACGAAATCATCAATGGCTTCTACGCGATGGGTGAGTGCTCTTGCGTATCAGTGCACGGTGCCAATCGTTTAGGTACTAACTCATTGTTAGACTTGTTAGTGTTTGGCCGTGCTGCTGGTAACCACGTTGTGGAAACAGCGTTGAAACAAAAAGAGCACAAGCCACTACCAGCAGATGCTGCTGATAGCTCATTGGCACGTTTGGCTAAATTGGACAATTCAACATCTGGTGAATACACACAAGATGTGGCCAATGACATTCGCAGCACAATGCAAAAGCATTGTGGTGTGTTCCGTACTCAAGAAATCATGGATGGCGGCGTCACCAAAATGGCAGCGATCACTGAGCGCGCGAAGAGCATTCACTTGAAAGACAAGTCAAAAGTGTTCAACACAGCTCGTATCGAAGCTCTTGAATTAGAGAACTTGGTTGAAGCTGCTAACGCCACAATGGTTTCAGCTGCTGCTCGTAAAGAAAGTCGTGGCGCACACGCTCACGATGATCACCCTGAGCGCAACGATCAGCAATGGATGAAGCACACACTCTGGTACAGCGAAGGTAACAAGCTTGATTACAAGCCTGTGAAGTTAACTCCGCTAACAGTCGAATCTATTCCACCAAAAGTTCGTACTTTCTAAAAGTATTAAGGAAGAAACATGAGCGATACACGTATATTTGAAGTCTACCGTTACGATCCAGAAGTCGATGCAGCGCCACGCATGCAAAGTTATGAAGTGGAGTTGGATGGTTCTGAGCGCATGTTGTTAGATGCGTTGATGAAGCTAAAGAAGATGGATGAGACTTTGTCTTTCCGTCGTTCTTGCCGCGAAGGTGTTTGTGGATCTGATGCCATGAACATCAACGGTAAAAATGGCCTAGCTTGCTTGACCAATATGTTGACTTTGCCAAAGAAGATTTCTTTGCGTCCACTACCTGGTTTGCCAGTGGTGCGTGACTTGATCGTTGACATGACTCAGTTCTTCAAGCAATACCACTCGATTCGTCCTTATTTGGTGAACGATGTTCCGCCTCCTGAGAAAGAGCGTTTGCAAAGCCCAGAAGAGCGTGAAGAGTTGGATGGTTTGTATGAGTGCATTTTGTGCGCCTCATGCTCAACCGCTTGCCCATCATTCTGGTGGAATCCAGATAAGTTCGTGGGCCCAGCTGGTTTGTTACAGGCATACCGCTTCATCGCAGACAGTCGTGATCAAGTGACATCAGAGCGTTTGGATAACTTAGAAGATCCATACCGTTTGTTCCGTTGCCACACCATCATGAACTGTGTGGATGTTTGTCCTAAAGGATTGAACCCAACAAAAGCGATTGGTAAGATCAAAGAGTTAATGGTTCGACGAGCTGTTTAATGCCGATACCATCTGAAACCTTGTCGCTCTTGCGTTGGCGTGCGCGACGAGGTTTGCTTGAAAATGATTTGATGATGGAGCGTTTCTTTGAGCGCTTTCATGATCGGATTGAAGAGGCTGACTTAGAGCCTCTCAATACTTTGTTGGATTTAAGTGACAATGACTTGATGGATTTGTTGCTGCGTCGCAAGGAACCGGAGGGGGAACTTGCGACTGAAGGTGTGCATCGTGTTCTAGCCATGTTGCGCCCAGTTAGAAATTAATCATTTCTATTAAAGAAGTAGCTAGGAATAAAACTTGTTAGTTTGCTAAAAAACAAAAACGCGTATAAGGGATTGAAATATGAACGCAACAAATGAAAAAGCCACGTTATCGTTCTCTGATGGCACACCAGCCATTGAGTTACCTATCTACAAGGGTGTAGTTGGTCCTGACGTGATTGATATTCGCAAACTTTATGGTCAGACAGGTAAATTCACATATGACCCAGGTTTTATGTCTACTGCTTCATGTAACTCAAAGATCACTTATATCGATGGTGACAAAGGTGAGTTGCTTTATCGCGGTTACCAAATTCAGGATTTGGCCACTAACTGCGATTTCTTAGAGTCTTGCTATTTATTATTAAAAGGTGAGTTGCCAAATGCAACTCAAAAGAAAGAATTTGATGACTTGGTCATGCACCACACCATGGTGCACGAGCAGATGCAATTCTTCTTGCGTGGCTTCCGCCGTGATGCACACCCAATGGCTGTATTGACTGGCTTGGTAGGCGGTATGGCGGCTTTCTATCACGATGGTTTAGACATCAATGATGCTCATCAACGTGAAGTGTCACAAATTCGTTTGATCGCAAAAATGCCAACATTGGTAGCGATGGCTTACAAGTATTCAGTTGGCCAGCCAATGATTTACCCAAAGAACAATCTTTCATACACAGCTAATTTCATGCAAATGATGTTTGCAACTCCTTGTGAAGAATACAAGGTGAATGAAGTATTGGTCAGAGCGTTGGATCGCATCTTCATTTTGCATGCTGACCACGAACAAAATGCTTCAACTTCAACAGTTCGTTTGGCTGGTTCTTCAGGTACCAACCCATTTGCTGCGATTGCTGCTGGTGTGGCTTGCTTGTGGGGTCCTGCTCACGGCGGTGCTAACGAAGCTTGCTTACAGATGTTGGAAGAGATTCAAGCCAATGGTGGTGTTGAGAAGATCGACGACTTCATTGCTAAAGTTAAAGACAAAAACTCTGGTGTTCGTTTGATGGGCTTTGGTCACCGCGTTTACAAAAACTTTGACCCACGCGCTAAATTGATGCGTGAAACATGTTATGAAGTTCTCAAAGAGTTGGGTCTTGAGAATGATCCATTGTTCAAGTTAGCGATGACACTTGAGAAGATTGCTTTGGAAGACGAATACTTCGTGAGTCGTAAACTCTATCCAAACGTTGACTTCTACTCAGGCATTGTTCAGCGTGCATTGGGTATTCCAACAGAAATGTTCACTTGTATTTTTGCTCTTGCACGCACAGTGGGTTGGATTTCACAGTGGGAAGAAATGATCACTGATTCAGAATATAAGATTGGTCGTCCGCGTCAGTTGTTTGTTGGTAGTCCAACACGCACTGTTCAGCCAATCGCCAAGCGTTAATTAGGAAGATTCATGGCTCGTACTTTGTATGACAAGTTATGGGATGACCATGTTGTTCACATGGAAGAGGACGGTACCACCGTCCTCTACATTGATCGACAGTTATTGCATGAAGTAACCAGTCCTCAAGCCTTTGAGGGTTTGTCTTTAGCGCAGCGCCCAGTTTGGAGAAATTCAGCCAATTTGGCGGTGTCAGATCACAACGTTCCTACAACCGATCGTTCAGAAGGCATCAAAGATCCAGTATCACGTTTACAAATTGATACCTTGGATCAAAACTGCGATGCATTTGGCATCACTCAATACAAGATGCACGATAAGCGTCAAGGCATCGTGCACGTGATTGGACCAGAGCAGGGCGCTACATTGCCTGGCATGACAGTGGTTTGTGGTGACTCTCATACAAGTACGCACGGTGCTTTTGGCGCATTGGCGTTTGGTATCGGCACATCAGAAGTGGAGCATGTTTTGGCCACGCAAACGTTGCTGATGAAGAAAAGTAAAAATATGTTGGTGCGCGTCGAAGGTCAATTACCTTTGGGTTGCTCCGCTAAAGACATTGTTTTAGCCATTATTGGCAAGATTGGTACTGCTGGCGGTACTGGTTACACGATTGAATTTGCAGGTCAAGCGATTCGTGCTTTATCGATGGAAGGTCGTATGACCATCTGCAATATGGCAATTGAAGCGGGTGCTCGTGCAGGCATTGTGGGTGTAGATGAAACAACCATCAACTACGTCAAAGGTCGTCCTTATGCTCCAGCAGAAGGTGAAGCTTGGCGTCAAGCTTTGCAGTATTGGAGAAAGTTACACACCGATGAGGGCGCGGTATTTGATCGAGTGGTTGAGTTGCGCGCAGAAGAGATCAAGCCTCAAGTGACTTGGGGAACCTCACCAGAAATGGTTTTATCGATTGAAGACAAAGTACCTGATCCTGAAAAAGAAAAAGATCCGGTCAAGCGCGAAGCCATGGAAAGAGCTTTGAGCTATATGGCACTCACGCCCAATACAGCGATTGAAGCCATCATGGTAGATAAAGTCTTCATTGGTTCTTGCACCAATAGTCGTATTGAAGACATCCGGGCTGCTGCAAGGGTTGTTGAGCGTATCGCCAAGAAAGTATCGCCCACTGTGAAGTTGGCCATGGTCGTTCCTGGTTCTGGTTTAGTAAAAGAGCAAGCAGAGCGCGAAGGTTTGGATCGCGTGTTCAAGGCTGCTGGCTTTGAGTGGCGTGAACCTGGTTGCTCCATGTGCTTGGCCATGAACGCTGATCGTCTTGAGCCAGGTGAGCGTTGCGCTTCTACATCAAACCGTAATTTTGAGGGACGCCAAGGTAATGGCGGGAGAACACATTTGGTGAGTCCTGCGATGGCGGCAGCTGCAGCTTTAGAAGGTCACTTTGTTGATGTTCGTAAAATAGCCTAAATCCCGGAGACGATAAATATGAGAACTTTAAAATTAGTATTTGCTTGTTTGATGGCAACTTCATTGATGGCCTGCAATACGATTTCTGGTATTGGTCAAGATCTTCAAAACCTAGGAAGCGTGGTTGATAAAAACACTTCTAAGAAATCTGACTCTGGTAATGAGGCTTCAAATTCTGGCGTGGTAGTTACACCGGTTAAATAATGAATAAGTTCACAATACACCAAGGCTTGGTTGCTCCACTTGATCGTGAGAATGTGGACACCGATGCCATCATTCCAAAACAGTTTTTGAAATCAATCAAAAGAACTGGCTTTGGACAAAACTTGTTTGATGAATGGCGTTACTTAGATCATGGTGAACCTGGCCAAGATTGTTCTAACCGCCCATTAAATCCTGACTTTGTTTTAAACCAATCTCGTTACAAAGGCGCAAGCATTCTTTTAGCTCGCCAAAACTTTGGTTGTGGCAGTTCTCGTGAGCATGCTCCTTGGGCTTTGGAGCAGTATGGTTTCAGAGCGGTGATTGCTCCAAGCTTTGCAGATATCTTCTTTAATAACTGTTATAAAAATGGTTTATTACCAATCGTTCTATCTGCTCAGCAAGTTGATCACTTGTTCAATGAAACAGCCGCATTCAATGGTTACCAATTAACCATTGATCTAGAAAAACAACAGGTGATTGCGCCTGATGGTCGCACGTATGATTTTGATATCGCGGCATTTAGAAAATATTGCATGGTCAATGGTTTGGACGATATTGGTTTGACCTTGCGACACGCAGACAAAATCAAGACTTATGAGTCTGAAAGAGTTTTGCGCATGCCTTGGTTAGCGACAAAGCTCCCTTAATTTTTTCCTGTTTAAAGGTTTGACATGAAGATTGCAGTATTGCCAGGTGATGGCATTGGCCCTGAAATCATTGCAGAAGCAGTGAAGGTCTTGAATGCCTTGGGTGAATCTTTTGAAATGGAAACTGCCCCAGTGGGTGGTGCTGGCTATGAAGCTAAAGGCCATCCATTGCCAGAAGACACTCTGAAGTTAGCTAAAGAAGCTGATGCCATTTTGTTTGGGGCTGTAGGTGATTGGAAGTACGACACTTTGGCCCGTGAATTGCGACCTGAGCAAGCGATTCTTGGTTTGCGCAAACACCTCAGTTTATTTGCTAACTTAAGACCGGCGATTTGTTATCCAGAGTTGACTGAAGCATCTAGCTTAAAACCAGAAATCATTGCTGGTTTGAACATCTTGATCGTGCGTGAGTTGAACGGCGATATTTACTTTGGTTCACCAAAGGGTATTCGCACTGCCACAGATGGTTTATTTCCTGGAGCGCGTGAAGGTTTTGACACCATGCGTTATTCAGAGCCTGAAGTGGAGCGCATTGCTCACGTGGCATTTCAGGCGGCTCAAAAACGCCATAAACGATTGTGCAGTGTTGATAAATCCAATGTGCTTGAGACTTCACAATTGTGGAGAGAAGTCATGACGCGCATCGGACAAGAATATCCTGATGTTGAACTCAGCCACATGTATGTTGATAACGCAGCCATGCAACTTGTCAAAGCACCAAAAGCATTTGATGTGGTGGTGACTGGTAACTTATTCGGCGATATCTTGTCTGATGAAGCATCCATGTTGACTGGTTCAATCGGTATGTTGCCATCTGCTTCATTGGATAAAAATAACAAAGGGCTGTATGAGCCAAGCCATGGTTCAGCACCTGACATTGCAGGTAAAGGTATTGCTAATCCTTTGGCAACCATTTTGTCTGCAGCCATGATGTTGCGTTATTCATTGGGTAAAGCTGAGCAAGCCAACCGCATTGAAGCTGCTGTGCAAAAAGTGTTGGCTCAGGGTTATCGCACGGGTGATATCAAGACGGCGGGCTGCCAATTGGTAGGCACAAAAGAAATGGGCGAAGCGGTTCTAAAAGCTCTGTAATATAGATGTCCCAGGTTCATTAATAAAATTAACAAAAACTTTTTAAAAATATAGGTGTGGTGATGGCAACTCCATTGGTAGGTTTAGTAGGTTGGCGCGGTATGGTTGGCAGTGTCTTGATGCAGCGCATGCAAGATGAAGGCGATTTCGCATTCATTGAGCCAGTCTTTTTTAGCACGAGCAATGCTGGTGGGCCAGCGCCGGCGATGGCTAAGAATGAGAAAAAACTTTACTCAGCTGATGATATTGATGCCTTGAAGCGTTGCGAGATCATCATCACTTGCCAAGGTGGCGATTACACCAAAGAGATTTACCCAAAGATTCGTGCCGCTGGTTGGAAAGGTCATTGGATTGATGCAGCCAGTTCATTGCGCATGGTTGATGAGTCTGTGATCATTTTGGATCCAGTGAACCGCCCAGTGATCGATTCTGCTATCAGCAAAGGTGGCAATCTGTGGGTGGGCGGTAACTGCACCGTGAGTTTGATGTTGATGGCGATGGGCGGATTGTTCCGTGAAGGTGCCATTGAGTGGGTCAGTGCTATGACTTACCAAGCAGCTTCTGGGGCGGGTGCTCAGAACATGCGTGAGTTGTTGTCTCAAATGGGTGCTTTGCACGATGCTGTTAAAGCAGAATTGGCTGATCCTGCATCTGCTATTTTGGACATTGATCGCAAAGTTGCTGAAACGATGCGCTCGGCTAATTTCCCGAAAAAGAATTTCCGCAACACAGCCTTGGCTGGTAGCTTGATTCCATGGATTGATGTGCCGGTTGAACATGGTCAAACCAAGGAAGAGTGGAAGGGCGGTTCAGAGTGCAACAAGATTCTAGGTAACCCTCCATTCAGATCAGCGGGCAGTATTCCAATTGATGGCTTGTGTGTGCGTATCGGCGCGATGCGTTGCCATTCACAGGGCTTGACCATCAAGCTCAAAAAAGACATTCCTTTGAGCGATATTGAGGGCATCTTGGCGAGCGCAAATGATTGGGTCAAGGTAGTGCCAAACGATCGCGAAACGACCGAAAGAGATCTAACACCTGCTGCTGTGACTGGTACTTTGACTGTGCCTGTGGGACGTTTGCATAAATTAGCCATGGGCCCTGATTATTTAGGCGCATTCACAGTAGGCGACCAGTTGTTATGGGGCGCTGCTGAGCCATTGCGCCGTATGTTGCGCATTTTGTTGGAGCGTTAATTTCTTGATTGCGCTCTTGCCAAGTTTTCATCGTTTAGCACTTGGGTTGATCTCGGCAATTTTTGCCGGACAAGCGCTTGCCTTGAATTTAGGCAACTTGAGCATTCAGTCAAAAGTGGGTGAGCCGCTGCTTGCTCAAATCTCGATTCAAATTGATCCTGCAGAACTTGCCTCAATCAAAGATATGCAGGCGGCTTTGGCCGGTCCTGAGATGTATCAACGATTGGGTATCACATCTTCTAATGCCCAAGCGCAATTAAAAGTCGAGTTACTGAAGGGCTCAAAAGAAGAGCCGGTAGCGATCAAGATCACTTCAGATGAAGTCTTAAAATTAGCTGCCAATGAAATATTCTTGGATGCTTTGGTAGAGCTTCGCTGGTCAACTGGTTTGGTGCGCCGTGTTTACACATTGATGGTGGCAGATCAAGCGCGTGTAGAGGTAAAAGCTGGAGATACACTGACTGAAATTGCCAGCAAGCTGGCGGCTAATTTTGACGAGGCCAGTCTTGATCAGGCTTTGATTTCTTTGTACAGGGCCAATCCTCAAGCATTCGCTGGCGGTAGTATCCATCGCTTGATGGCTGGTGCTGAGTTAAAGATGCCTAGCCAAGCAATGGTCAAGAGTGTGCCAAAGCAAGAGGCCAAAGAAATTGCACAGTCTGCGGACGTGGCTTATCGCTCAGGCAAGGCTGACATGCCATTGAGTGGATTGACTGCAAGTCAAGATAAAGAGATTTCACCAGCAAACGTTGTGGGTGATCGATTAAAGGTGGGTCCTGCTGCTGGCTTAGAGGGTGAAGCCAAGCGCCGCATGGAAGAATTGCTGGTTCAAGAGAAAGCTTTATCAGAAGCCAAGCAAAGAATTGTTGAATTAGAAAAAAACATTGCTGATCTGAAGAAGTTGATGCAAAACCAAGGGGCAGGGCAAGCAAATACCGAGACGTTTGATTGGAGAAATCAAACTGGTCCTTTGGCTATTGCCGTTTTTGTTTTCCTAGCAATTTTGGTTTTATTAAAGCTATCAAAGAGTGAGGCAAAGAAGGTTCGTCAGTCTGATAGTTCTGCTACTAAGCCAAATGCTCAGTCAAATACAGTTCCTGAACAAGCCGCCAAGTTGTTTGCGTCGCTTGATTTAAATCTTGGACCTGCACCAGTTGCTTCTCAAAACTCTGGCGTATCTTTGCCGAGTCCTGAAAGTCTTCGTGTGAAACTGAATCTGATCAGAGCCTACATCACCATTGAAGATTTCGCCGCCGCTAGAGTGGCCATCCAGGAAGTATTGGCAGTGAGCAATCAGATTGATCCTGCGTTAACCATTCAAGCCAAATCATTGATGGCTGAAGTTAATCAACTCTCATCCAAATAGCATGCGCATTGCCTTGGGTTTGCAGTATGACGGGTCTGCTTTCTCTGGCTGGCAAACCCAAAGTAACGGCCAAACAGTTCAAGATCACCTAGAGTTAGCCTTGAGTCGCTTCATTGGTGAAAACAATGAGCCAGTTAAAACCATCACAGCAGGAAGAACCGACACAGGAGTTCATGCTTTGGGTCAGGTGGTTCATTTTGATACTGAAGTGGTGAGACCAGATCTTTCTTGGGTCAAAGGCGTTAATGCCTTTTTGCCACCAAGTGTCACAGTTCAGTGGGTCAAGCCAGTGCCAGATCATTTTGATGCCCGCTACATGGCTTTTGAGCGAAGCTATTGCTATGCCTTGCTCACTGGTTCAACGCCATCCCCTTTGTTGCACGGCAAAGCAGGCTTTCTGAATTTACCCAAGGGTAAAACCTTGGATACACTGGCCATGCATGAAGCAGCCCAGGTATTGGTGGGTGAGCATGACTTCAGTTCATTTCGTTCATCTGAATGCCAAAGTAAAACCCCGATCAAGACTTTGTACCAAGTATCAGTGATTGAGAATGGACCATGGGTGTACTTTGTTTTCAGGGGCAATGCCTTCCTTCATCACATGGTTCGTAATTTGGTGGGCAGCTTGCTTTTGATTGGGGCTGGAAAAGAACCGGTCACTTGGATGAGCAGTTTGTTGGCAGCAAAAAATCGCCAATTGGCGGGCGCCACCTTCATGGCCGATGGACTTTATCTTCTTAGGGTAGGATACCCAGAGCAATTCGATATTCCTGAGCCGAATTTGGCCAATAGCTTTTTACCAATCAATCTTTTAGGGCAGTCAGGCACTGATGGGCTTACTCAAGCAAACCGCTGATAAAACCAGAATTAAGTTCTGTGGTTTTACTCGTTCAAGCGATGTGGATGCGGCTGTTTCCATGGGAGTCGATGCCCTGGGATTCGTCTTTTATGAGCCCAGCCCCCGGTATGTCAGCCCTGAAATGGCCGCTGCCTTGATTGCCCGCATGCCTGGTGGGATGGATGCTGTGGCTTTGGTGGTAAACCCAACAGATGAAGAGGTTTTGAGGATCCAGGAGCGTGTTCCCACGACTTTGTGGCAGTTTCATGGAGATGAGACCCCGGAACGCTGTCAAGAGATCGCTCAGGGCATGCCATGGCTGAAAGCCGCCAGAATCAAGGCGGGCTTCAACTTATCTGAATTTTCTCTACAATACGCAGATGCAGCCGGCTTTTTACTGGATGCCTTCGTTGAGGGCTATGGTGGCGGTGGGCATGTATTTGATTGGTCATTGATACCGGACACATGGACAAAAGAAAACGCGCATCGGGTCGTTTTGAGTGGTGGATTGAACACGCACAACGTGGGCGAGGGTATTGCACACCTTAAACCTTGCGCTGTGGATGTGTCGAGTGGCATTGAAGTGGCAAAAGGTCAAAAAAGCCCTGAATTAATGAAGGCGTTTATTCAAGCAGTCCGGGATGCCGATCAAGGCATCTCATTCGTGTAGAGGTAACACTATGTATGATTTTCCAGACGTCAGAGGTCATTTCGGCCCCTATGGCGGTGTCTTCGTTTCTGAAACTTTGATGTATGCCTTGACTGAGCTCAAAGAGACGTACGCCAAGTATCAACATGACCCAGAATTTTTAGCTGAATTCCATTCAGAGTTAAAACACTTTGTGGGTCGTCCTTCACCCGTGTATCACGCCAAACGCTGGAGCGAGATGTTGGGTGGAGCTCAAATCTATCTCAAGCGTGAAGATTTGAACCACACAGGCGCGCACAAAATTAACAACGTGATTGGTCAAGCGATGTTGGCCAAACGCATGGGTAAAAAACGCATCATTGCTGAAACAGGTGCTGGTCAGCACGGTGTGGCAACAGCCACGATTTGTGCCCGTATGGGATTAGAGTGCATCGTTTACCAGGGTTCTGTCGACGTGGCGCGCCAAGCTCAAAACGTTTATCGCATGAAACTCTTGGGTGCGACGGTTGTGCCAGTAGAGTCAGGTACCAAAACTCTTAAAGATGCTTTGAACGAAGCGATGCGCGATTGGGTGACCAATGTGGAAAGTACGTTCTACATCATCGGTACGGTGGCAGGTCCTCATCCATACCCAATGATGGTGAGGGATTTCCAAAGCGTGATTGGTGAAGAGTGCAAAGTACAAATGCCAGAAATGATTGGTCGTCAACCAGATTACGTGATGGCTTGCGTGGGTGGTGGATCAAACGCCATGGGTATTTTCTATCCGTACATCGATGTGCCAAATGTGAAGTTGGTTGGTGTTGAAGCAGCCGGTCATGGTTTGAATACCAAAGAGCATTCAGCTGCATTGGTGGCAGGAACTCCAGGCGTCTTGCACGGCAACCGCACTTATTTGTTGCAAGATGAAAACGGCCAAATTGCTGAGACGCATTCAGTATCAGCCGGCATGGACTATCCAGGCGTTGGCCCTGAGCATGCTTGGTTAAAAGACTCTAAGCGTGCGGAATATGTCGCTGTAACGGATGACGAAGCACTCAAGGCCTTCCATGATTGCTGTCAAATTGAAGGCATCATTCCTGCTTTAGAAAGCAGCCATGCCATCGCATACGCCTGTAAATTGGCCCCAACCTTGCCGAAAGATAAATCAATCTTGATCAATCTATCGGGAAGAGGGGACAAAGACATGCACACCGTTGCTCAAGAATCAGGTTTGAAGTTTTAGGAATATAGATGTCAAAGATTGCAAAAGTATTTGCTGATTTAAAAGCACAGGGCCGCAAAGGTCTTGTGCCGTTTATCACTGCAGGTGATCCTGAGCCAGGTATCACCCTTGATTTAATGCACGCCTTGGTGCGTGGCGGCGCTGATGTCATTGAGTTAGGAGTGCCTTTCTCGGACCCAATGGCTGATGGCCCTGTGATTCAAAGAGCTTCAGAAAGAGCTTTGTCTCATGGCACCACACTCAAGCACTGTATCGAATTGGTCAAACAATTTCGCCAAACCAATGATCACACCCCAGTGGTCTTGATGGGGTATGCCAATCCAATTGAGCACATGGGCACTGAAACCTTTGTTAGAACTGCCAAAGATGCAGGGGTTGATGGAATTTTGGTGGTGGACTATCCACCAGAAGAATGCGAAGACTTTGCCAAGCAATGTAAAGCAGCCGGCATCGATCCTATTTTCTTATTGGCACCGACTTCATCGCAAGCGCGCATTGACCAGGTTGGCAAAGTGGCCGCTGGCTACATCTACTATGTGTCTCTCAAGGGCGTCACGGGAGCTGCTAATTTGGATACCCAGGCAGTGGCAGGCATTATTCCCCAAATCAGAGCAGCTTCTTCAGTACCGATTGCGGTTGGTTTTGGCATCAGAGATGCCCAATCAGCCGTGGCCATTGGCAAGGCTGCTGATGCGGTTGTGATTGGCAGCCGAATCGTTCAACTTTTAGAAGAAGCAGCCCCGGCACAGAGAGTACAATTGCTGGAAGACTTTCTAAAGGATATCCGTAAGGCTTTGGATCAATAAATATGAGCTGGATTGATAAACTTCTCCCCCCAAGTATTCAACACACTGACCCTGCGCAGCGCAAAAGCGTTCCTGAAGGTTTATGGATCAAATGCCCGTCATGTGAAGCCGTTCTTTACCGCAATGACTTAGAGTCAAACATGCACGTGTGCCCTAAATGTGATCATCACATGCGCATCAATGCACGTGAGCGTTTAGATAAATTATTGGATTTAGAAGGTCGTCATGAGATTGGTCAAGAAGTATTGCCAATTGATGCCCTGAAATTCAAGGACACTAAAAAATACCCAGATCGTCTAAAAGATGCCATTGATTCAACGGGTGAAACTGATGCCATGGTCGTCATGGCTGGATCGATTCACACCATTCCTGTGGTGGTAGCCTGTTTTGAATTTGAATTCATGGGCGGTTCCATGGGTTCCGTGGTGGGCGAGCGTTTTGTGCGCGGTGCGCAAATGGCCTTGGAGCAAAAAGTGCCGTTCATTTGTGTCAGCGCCACCGGCGGTGCTCGTATGCAAGAGAGTTTGTTGTCATTGATGCAAATGGCTAAAACCAATGCGATGTTGGTGAAGTTGGCGCATGCAAAACTTCCTTACATCAGTGTTCTAACTGATCCAACCATGGGCGGTATCTCTGCTAGTTTCGCTTTCATGGGTGATGTGGTGATGGCTGAGCCAAAAGCATTGATTGGTTTTGCTGGTCCACGCGTGATCGAGCAAACTGTTCGCGAAAAACTTCCTGAGGGCTTCCAGCGTTCAGAGTTCTTGATGCAAAAGGGTGGCATTGACATGATTGTCGATCGTCGCCAAATGCGCAAAGAGATTGCTGATCTATTGGCGCTGTTGTTGAAGTTGCCAACAGATTCTGTTGTTTAAGCCCCCAGCCTCACTTGCCTGCCACGTTTGACAATTTAGATGATTGGCTCCAGCACCTAGAGACAGCCCACCCCGTTGGGATCGATATGGGCTTGGAGCGCATCACGCGCGTTAAAGAAGCTCTTCAACTAAATTTCCAAGCAGTGGTTTTTACTGTTGGCGGCACCAATGGCAAAGGTTCTACCTGCGCTTTATTAGAAAGCGTCTTGTTGGCAGCATCCTACAAGGTCGGTTGCCATACATCTCCACATTTACTGTCATTCAATGAACGTGCCCGTGTGAACGGAGAAAACGTGAGTGATGAACTTTTGCTTGAGCATTTCAAGGCAGTTGAGTTGGCCAGAGCATCTTTGCCTAATCCACCAACGCTGACTTACTTTGAGTTCACCACCTTGGCCATCATGCATTTATTTGCAACAGCTGATTTGGATGCGGTCATTCTGGAAGTTGGGTTGGGTGGTCGTTTGGATGCGGTGAACATGATTGACACAGATTGTGCGATTGTCACCAGCATTGATTTGGATCACATGGAGTACCTTGGGGATACCCGAGAAAAAATCGCTTTTGAAAAAGCGGGTATCTTCCGTTCCGATAAACCTGCCATTTGCGCAGATCCTGTGCCACCACAATCCTTGATTGATCATGCAGCATCGATTGGTGCTGATTTATGGTTGCTCGGCAAAGACTATAACTTTCAGGGTGATAAACAGCAGTGGGGATGGGCAGGGCGAGGCAAACGTTTTTCAGGATTGGGTTATCCAGCACTGCGGGGCGCCAATCAATTGCTCAATGCCAGCGCTGTGATTGCGGCCTTGATTGCTGTCAGAGACAAATTACCGGTTGGGGCTCAAGAAATCAGGAATGGCATGGCTTGGGTTGAGTTGCCAGGCCGTTTTCAGGTTCTACCTGGGCAGCCAACCATCATCTTGGATGTGGCCCACAATCCTCATGCCAGCGCTGCTCTTGCGCAAAACCTTGAGAACATGGCCTATCACCCCTACACAATTGCAGTTTTTGGTGCGATGGCGGACAAAGACATTGATGGTGTCTTGAAACCCATGATGGATAAGATTGATTTTTGGTATTTTTGTGATTTGCCGACCGCTCGTGCAGCCTCTGCAGAATCCCTGGCGACACGCTTGAGATCTTTAGGCTTTAAAGAGGGCGCCGACTCTGGGATCGAGGTTTTCTCAAGTCCTGCTTTGGCCTATGAATCAGCCTTAAAAAAGGCGGGTGAGGGTGATAGAATATCGGTATTCGGGTCCTTTTATACCGTTGCTGGTGTTCTGGCCTATCGAAATGCAAAAGCTCATTAACCATGACACAACTTTGAACCTAAAACTTAGCTGATGCGACTACCTTTCTTTAACCGCCCAAGTAGTAAAAACAACACACCTGTTGAGGATGGTCTAACAGAAGATCCAGAGCGTCAAAAAGCCAGACACCGTTTGATTGGCGCAGTTTTTTTGGTGACTGTTGCGGTGGCTGGTCTTCCCATCATTTTTGACTCTAAGCCAAAACAATATAACAACGATATTGCGATTCAGATCATTCAGCCTGGATCAAAAGAAGAAAAAAAAGTTGAAGAGCCTAAAGAGACTAAGGCCACTGATTCAGCCACACCATCGGCGCCTGTGACATCAGTAGAAAACAAAGACACCAAAGACACCAAAGACACCAAAGATTCCAAAGAATCTAAAGACGCCAAAAAAGAAGACATTAAGACTGACAAGACCACACCGGTTGCTAAATCATTGGATAAAGGTGAAGAGGTTTTGTCGATTCTTGAAAGTCGCACGCCAGCCACTCCCGCTGCTCCAAATTCGGGCGTTAGTTCCAACGGCAAGTTCATTGTTCAAATCGGCGCTTTCTCATCAGAAGAGCGCGTCAAGAATTGGCAGAAAAAATTAACAGAACAAAAAGTCAGCAGCTACATTGAAATCAAAACGAATAAAGAAGGCGTCAAGCTTCATCATTTGAGATCTGGCCCATATCAAGATAAAGCCAGTGCTGAAGCTGCTGAGAAAAAAATCAAGTACGTTGGTTTAAGTCCGAAGATTATTGAGCAAAAGCCACAGTGATAACAGGATCTGAACAGCCATGAACCTTCACTTCACTGTCGTTGACATAGCATTTTTTGCAGTACTCGCAATCTCTGCACTCTTGGGTATTTGGCGTGGCTTGATCAGAGAAGTTTTTGCTCTGATTGCTTGGGTTGCTGCTGCTTGGATTTCTTATCACTATGCCACTTGGTTGGCCAAAGAGTGGTTGAGTGGCGTACCGGGTGGTGAGATGACTCAGTTGGCCCTTGGCTTTGTGATTTTGTTCATTGTGACGATGATCATTTGCGCATTGATTGGACGTTTTTTGGCCAAGCTCATGCAGCAAGCTGGATTGAGCCCGATGGATCGTTTTTTAGGTTTTGCTTTTGGTCTCCTCAGAGGTTTGTTGGTCATCGTTGTGTTGAGCAGTCTCTTGTCATTGACTGGGGCAACGCAAACAAGCGAATGGCGTAAAGCTTGGACTTTGCCAGCAATTGAATTGCTCACTGGCATGACTCAAGCTTGGTTACCAGATGAATGGGCTGCTCAGGTGTCTGGGCAGTTAAAGAAGTAGTTTTAAAAAGATAGAGGTCTTTATGTGTGGAATTGTCGGGGCGGTTGGCAATAGTCCAGTGAATCAGTTGCTCTATGACGCATTGTTGCTTTTGCAACATCGTGGTCAGGATGCCGCTGGTATAGCTACCATGAATGGCAGTTCATTCAGTATGCATAAAGCTAACGGCATGGTCCGTGATGTTTTTAGAACACGCAATATGCGCAGCTTGCCAGGTAATGCTGGTATTGGTCAGGTTCGTTATCCCACCGCTGGATCAGCAAGCAGTGAAGAAGAGGCCCAGCCGTTTTATGTGAACGCCCCATTTGGTTTGATCTTGGCTCACAACGGCAATCTAACCAATGCTCCTGCTTTGCGCGATGAGATGTTCTACCGTGATCGCCGTCATATCAACACTAATTCAGATACTGAAGTTTTATTGAACGTGTTGGCTGATGAGTTGCAGCGCGCCACAGACAGCATTGCCTTGGATGCTGCATCAGCATTCACCGCAGTGACCAAAGTGCAAAAGCGTTTAAAAGGTTCCTACGCAGTGGTCGCCTTGATCGCTGGTTATGGTTTATTGGCATTCCGTGACCCATTCGGCATTCGCCCTTTGTGCATTGGTCGCATGGACACACCTAATGGCCCTGAGTGGTTGATTGCTTCTGAGTCTGTGACTTTAGAAGGTTTGGGTTTCAAGTTCGTCAGAGACGTGGCTCCCGGTGAAGCGATCTTTATAGGTCTTGATGGTCAGTTCCAAAGCAAGTTGTGCTCAGAAAATGCCACGCTCAATCCATGTATCTTTGAATACGTTTATTTGGCAAGACCTGATTCATGCATTGATGGCGTGACTGTTTATGACGTGCGCTTATTAATGGGTAATTACTTGGCAGAAAAAATTGCCCGAGAAACCGATGTCTCGCAAATTGATGTGGTGATGCCGATCCCTGATTCAAGCCGCCCAGCAGCGATGCAAGTGGCCAAATTATTGGGTGTGCCATACCGTGAAGGTTTCTTTAAAAATCGCTACGTGGGTCGCACCTTCATCATGCCTGGTCAAGCGATGCGCAAAAAATCAGTGCGTCAAAAGCTCAATGCAATGCGCTTAGAGTTCAAAGATAAAAACGTATTGATTGTGGATGACTCCATCGTGCGTGGCACAACCTCTTATGAGATCGTGCAAATGGCACGTGATGCTGGTGCCAAGAAAGTAATCTTTGCTTCTGCTGCACCTCCTGTGCGTTTTCCAAACGTGTATGGCATCGACATGCCAACTCGCAGCGAATTAGTCGCCTATGGCCGAACCCATGAGGAGATCACCAAGTTGATTGGTGCGGATGAACTTATTTACCAAGACGTTGAAGATCTTAAAAAAGCGGTCAGAGACATCAATCCTGCGATCACTAATTTTGATGCATCTTGCTTTGATGGCAAGTACATCACAGGCGATATCACTGAGTCTTATTTGGACGCTCTAGAGGCTTCTAGAAACACTCCTAAAGCCTTGGCAGATCGTCAGCAGGCCGATGGAACAGACTTGGCCCGTTCACAATTACATTTACATTTAGCCTCTCAAGAGTAGTATTGAGTCATGAGCGATAAAAAACGACCACCTTTAGATATCAAAAACCTGCACACCGACACTCTTGGTGTGCGTGCAGGCGTGCGTCGTACTGAGTTCAATGAACACTCTGAGGCGATGTTTTTAACCTCCAGTTTTTGCTTTGACAGTGCGGCAGATGCTGCCCATGGTTTTGCGAACGCGGAAAAAGGTTTTATTTACTCTCGTTTCACCAACCCAACCGTTGCGATGTTCCAAGATCGCTTGGCAGCGCTGGAGGGTGGTGAGGCATGTATTGCGACATCTTCTGGTATGTCAGCGATCATGACGGTAGCGATGTCACATTTACAAGCTGGCGACCACGTGGTTTGTTCTCGCTCGGTGTTTGGTGCCACCATTCAACTGTTCAACAGTATTTTGAGTAAGTTTGGGATTGAAACAACTTACGTGGACATGGCCAACCTTGATTCTTGGAAAGCCGCTGTTAAACCCAACACCAAACTATTTTATTTAGAGACGCCATCCAATCCTTTGACTGAGGTGGGTGATATTGCTGCTATTGCAAAAATCGCAAAAGCAGCCAATGCGCTTTACGTGGTAGATAACTGCTTTTGCACCCCAGCCCTGCAAAAGCCATTAGAGCTGGGTGCTGATGTGATCATTCATTCGGCTACCAAGTATCTAGATGGCCAGGGTCGTGTTCTAGGCGGCGCCATTGTCGGCACTGAAGAATTTGTTTTGGGTAAAGTGTTCCCTTATGTCAGAACTGCTGGACCAACACTGTCTGCCTTCAACGCTTGGGTTTTGTTGAAGGGCTTAGAAACACTGAACTTGAGATTGGAAAAGCAAAGTCAGTCAGCGCTTGAGTTGGCGACTTGGTTGGAGAAGCATCCTGCGGTTGAGCGTGTGTATCACCCAGGCTTATCTTCACACCCACAGTATGAATTGGCCAAGAAGCAGCAAAGAATGGGCGGCCCAATTTTGTCATTTGTGCTGAAGGGCGGTAAAGAGGCCGCTTGGAAAGTCATCGATGGCACCAAGCTTTTATCGATCACAGCCAATTTGGGTGATACAAGAACCACCATCACTCATCCTGCAACCACCACGCATGTGCGTGTCACACCAGAAGCACGTGCGGCAGCGGGTATCACCGATAGCTTGGTGAGGATTGCTGTTGGCTTGGAAAATATTGAAGATATTAAAAATGACTTACTGCCTGGTCTAGGTAAATAAGTCATCAAGAGAATCAGAACAGAAAAGGAAGCTTAAAAAGCTTCCTTTTCTGCTTCTAGGTAGGCAAGACTTGTGTACTTACCGATGTTCCCATCAAATCCTTTGGTGCGTTTTGCATACTTCACTACACGAGGGTCTTTGAGTACCAGATTTTTGGCAGAGCTTGGGTCAAGACCATCTTGAACTGCTTTAACGCAAGTTTCATAAATCCCTGACATGAACTCACCATATTCTGCGAGCAATTCTTTTTTAGCATTGCCATGTCCTGGAATCCAGAGTTGAGGGCCTGCAGCTTGAGTCAATGCTTTATATGTTTTGAAGGTGCCAACATATGAACCGTCATCCATGTTAGCAATTCGATCATCCATTGCCACATCGCCAACATGCGTGACCTTGTCCTCAACAATTTCCATGCAAATATCACCAGGGGTGTGCGCAACACCATAGTGATGAATCTTGATGGTGACATCGCCGTACTTGAATATGTCACCATGATTCGCAATGTGAGTCGGTGGAATCACTTTGGTGCCTGCGGTTGCTTGATTGGTCCAGCGCTCCATCAAATTCTTCCAAGCATTGCCTTCAACGCCTTTGATTTCTTTCATGCTGAACGGGTGTGCATAAATGGGCATTGGTCCATAGGCCTCAACGAAAGCTTGGTTACCCAAGAAGTGATCGCCATGATAGTGAGAATTGAAAAGAGCGATCACAGGTTTCTTGGTGAAGGTTTTCATCATCCTGATGGCCATTTCACCAATCTGCACAGAAGCACCTGTGTCAATCA
>Ga0222712_10001158_pt1 | contig 33696 bp, 18 predicted proteins | sample C33_657DmetaG_FD_165043 | JGI IMG/M metagenome (GOLD analysis project Ga0222712, IMG submission 165043) | Estuarine water microbial communities from San Francisco Bay, California, United States - C33_657D | ecosystem: Environmental > Aquatic > Marine > Unclassified | place: USA: California...
CCACATTAGCAGCAGATTTGTTTTATCTTTTAAGTAGTAATTATAAATGCCATTGGTTAAATGCAGACAAAGTTCGTGAACAATTCAATGACTGGGACTTCAGCGAAGCTGGTCGCGAACGCCAAGCTAAAAGAATGAAAGATCTGGCCGATATGTACGGTCAATATAACGAAATAATTATTTGCGATTTTGTATGTCCATTACAGAAAACTAGAGATCAATTTAATCCTGATTATATAATTTTCATGAATACTATTGATGAATCAAGATACGAAGATACGAACAAGGTATTCGAACCGCCGAAAAAGTTTGATGTCGAAGTCAAAAGTAAGAATAGCAACTATTATTCTAAAATGATCTATAACGAAATAGTTCATAAAATGAATAAAAAAGTGTAAGTAGTATATATGGTTAATTATAGCGTCCATGATTTGGCTGATGAGATTTTTGGAAACGAATTCGACTACGACAGTGGTTATGCCCAGTTTTATTATATTTCTGGATGGCTTGGTAATAATGTCGGACTATTGAATACAAAATTATTTACCAATTTTAGTGTTGATGGTTCTAATTTCATTCCTACAGGAGAATTTAAACAGGAAGAAAGATCGATATATAAACAAATGTATTTGTATGAGTTTTATACAAAGAAAACTCGTCAGGTTCTTCGTGGAATAGATTCTAGTGTTGATTTTGTCACTCTTCGCGAAGGTGATACAATGATCACTCGTACAAATAAAAATGAACTAGCCAAAACCTATCGTGGATTGGCTAACGACGCTAGAGAAGAAATGGAAAGATTGGTTACTGCTTATAATATATATCAAGCAGCACCAGTTCAAGTAGCGGGAGAAGATGGTTCGCCTATATTTACTGGTTCTGGATACTTCTATTATCCTTATGGATATGGCATTGGCCCTTGATAGTTAAATTAAAATAAAAAACCCCCAGTCTTGCGACTGGGGGTTTATTGTTTTTATCTATTAGTAATTTCTGGCACTGCCGATTGTGTAGAACTCTGTAATAAGACCTGACAAACCATTAGGATATGAATTAGATAGTGTTGGATTAGTTCCAGTTGTATAACTTCCGCTCATAAATAATCCATTAGTGGAGTCATTGGCTCCACCGATTTGAATTGAATATGTCAAATCAACAGTTTCATTACCTCCGATATCTTGAGTGTGATTTTCACTGGTCAAGATAGCTCCACGGAAGTTGTAAGCAATCTTTGGAGTTGGAGTTTGTCCAACGTCAGCGCATTGATTCAAAGTAATTGTGAATTCCTTAGTTGGTTGAGTTCCGCAAAGAACATTGAATAGATCTTTATTTGGAGCCAATTCATTTACCAAGGCGTTGATTGTAATATCCATGTTTAGAGGAACATTGACAACGCGATTGTAACCGAACAAGCTTCCAAGTCTGCTAAGAGTTGTTCTAGCTAGAGGAACTGTGAATCCAAAGCTTTGAATATTGATAGCGTTTGTTCCAATATCAGCCACATTAACAAATGTATCTTCCGTTGAAGCGTTGGCTCCTGGAACGCTTAGAACGATATCTCCTGGTCTCAAAGCTGTTACTGTAGCTGCGCCAGTACCCGCTGTACTTCCAAGTTGAGCAGCATTGATCTTATAATACTTATTATATCCAGTAATTCTTGTAGCTGGAGAAGTTGCTGAACCGTTATAAATAGCTGGTGAACTACCACTATATCCTACTCCAGCAGTTCCAGCTCCAACATCACTCTTGATGTTGAATCCTTCGACAGTTACAGAAGCGGTAGGAACTTCGCCTACAGAAGCTGTAAATTGATAATTAGTAACGAAACCATTACCAATTGCAATTACACTGTCGGTAGCAGATCCGATAGTGGCTCCAACTACGTCTTCACCTTCGTCAACAGTTAGAATATAATAGTTTTGTCCTTGAGTTTCTGATAAGAAACCAGAAATAGCTCCTGCTCCAGATATCATGGCAGTATCCCAAGATGGAGCGCCAGCAGTTGATGTAGTAGTTCCACCGAAATTGAATCCCATCAATCTTTCATTCAAGCCATCAGTAATATAATAGCTATAATCAAGAGTTACGGTGGGGGGTTCGTTAACGATAGTTCCGATACGAGCTAGTTTACCGAATTCATTGACATCTTGACGGTTAATTGTAAAGTTAAAATTACAATTTTGTACGCGATCTAGCTTATAAAGAAGACCTGTTCCATTATATCCAGATAAACCAGCGGCTGCTGATCCTAATTCAGGTTGATTTTTAGCAGCAGCAGCGGTTGATGCGCCTTCGGCCCAAAGTTGAACTCCTGTTGAATTTGGAGCGATAAATAAAGCTTTGCTTTGATATATTACACGATTTCTTGACATATGTTTGTATAGTTAAATTGTTAATATTTTTTACAGAGTAAAAGTATTTTTGTGAAATTAATTTCTTGGGAAACGAACATTTCCAATACTGAATTCCATGAATCCGATATGTAAATTTGGATTAAGTTCTTTAAGAACATTGTCGCGAATCTTAGATATGTCAATATTATATATAAAACAAGGATTCGTAAATCCACCATTTGTTATAGCGTTAGCGTAATCAAAACCAGTAGGATATAATCCTGTTTTTAATTTACTAAACTCGCCTAATGGATGGGCAGTCATTGGTACGATTTTAAAACAACTATTGAAAGAATCGGCAAAAGTACTTAGAACACCGTCTAATTGATATAGATTTTCGGCAAAAACAACGCTTTTTATTTTTATGTTGGTTTGATCTTGACCGCCAAATGAAAAAGGTTCATTAAAATTATGTTCTAAAGATATAAAACAACAAGGCGTGACAGGATTATATGGAGGAACATATGTTTCTTGAACAGTAAAACGGCTATTTTGTATATATTTACCTTCAATTATTAGATCGTCTTCTGGTTGATCTGTTATATAACTATTGACTTCTTTTACTGTGTAAGTACCAGTTATATTTAAACCGCTTGATACGCCGCTATTAAATATGGCTCTACCATTATCAAAATCAAATGCTAATCCACTTGTTCCAGTAGGAACAAAGTTTCCATTGATAGTTAGACCGCTTGGTATAATTGCTCCAGTTATATTATGATCAAAAACCCATTGTTTATATGGACTTCCATATACAACTTTGCCGCCTCCTAGTCTTGGATCTTCATAATTATAAAATTTAGTAGTGTAAGTTTTATAAGCATCGCTTCTTTTCATCAAAAAATTATCATACCATAAAAAGAATGAATTTACTATATCATGCGTAAATTTGGGTTTCATAAAATTGATTTTTCTAGTTCTTGAATTTTTTTATTATATTTATTAATTAAATTAGATATGTAAGGAGTATTTTTAAATCGAACTCCGTCCCTAACTTTGTTTTCGCTTTGAACGCCGAGTCCAGATCGACTATTTTTAACTTGTTTTACATAATATCCTAATCCAGAAATACCTTCTTCTATACCTTTTGCCCAGCTTCTTCCGGTTTCCCAAGGTAAAGGAGTGGCTAAAAATATTTGTTTAGCCGTTGGGATTTCGAATATATAAGTTATTATCGAATTATTTTGTACTATTTTTCTAAAAGCAGATTGTTTTAACATTTGACGAATGACTTCAGTTGGTCTGTCGCCATTTTCAAAACCGATAAAAGAATACAAATTAGTAATACCATTCAATGTCCTAGAAGAATTAGAAGCATCTATTCCTCCTTCTATTTCTACAGTAATAGGATGATTATCAAAATCAGCCAACATCTCTGTTTTTAATTTATCAAATTGATCTGAAATAGCTTTGTCGGCATAAGAGATATATTCGGGCTGTTTGTTTAATTGTCTTAGTATTGCATTTAAATCTTGTGGATTTAGGTTCATCTTATGGATCAGGCTTGAGATATAAAGTATAATACTGGCTATCAAATAATCCGTGGCCTCTAAAAGATGAATTTAAAACAAATCTTCTACCATCTAAATCAAAACGTCTAGCATCTTTAATATATTCATAGTCTTCCGCTCTAATTTTTAGTCTTACGGTTCCTACAACTGCTTCTAGTTTGATTTGGGTGTTTACGGCAGTTTCGCTCCAATATTGTTTTCTAATATCATCATTATAATAAATTCTTGCTTTAAATTGCTTGTAAACAGGTGTATTTATGATAGAGGTCGTTTGACCGGCGGTATTATATAATGGATTAAAGTTTGGATCAGTGATAATGACAACTTCAGACGCTTCTTTAAAAACTGTAATAGTACGAGCGAATGTTTCATGAACATCCTCTATTATTAAGTCTAAAGCGGCTTTTTCACTATCTGATAATAAACTTGTAGCCATAATAGAAATTTAATTTATTAACTTTATTATAAGTATGTCTAAGAGTATTTACACGTTTAATATAGAAAAGAAAGCTGAAGTAGAAGAAAAAAGAATAGAAACTTATTTGGAAGATGGTGTCGAAAAACAAAGAACCATCACTGAAAAGGTAGAAAAGATTATTCCAATAGAGATTTTATTGAAGGAACCAAACAGAAAACAAGTTCAAGAGGCAGAGCTAGTCTTCTCTGTAGAGATGAGTAAATCTATTAAACTCGGCATCCTGACAAAGAACATGTTGCTAAATAAGTACAAGGATACTGGAGGTTTGGATGGAGAAAAAGAAACAAAGGCTTTGTCGCAAGCTTATGCAGATTATCAGCAAGTACAAATAGACATCGTAAATCTCAGAATCATTCCTGATGCTGAAAAGACGGAAGATCAGGTACAAGAACTTCAACAAAAAGAAAATAGAATGCTAGAATTGAGAAAAGAAATTGTTCAGCGTGAAAGCAGTTATTTGACTTTATTCAGTCACACGGCGGATGCGAGGGCGCAGAATAAGTCTATTTTGTGGTACGTTTTAAATCTATCTTATTATAAAGATACAAGCTTGGGTCATAAAGATTTCGTTCCCATTTTCAAGGGTAACACTTTCGAAGAAAAGGAAGAAGCGTTGTCAAAGATGGAAGACGAGCAAGACTTTATTTATCAAAACACTTATCTAAAGTTGGCAAGCTTGTTTAGTTACTGGTTCTTCTCTGGAGTTGTCGATAAGGAAGAGTTTGATAAGATTATAAAAGAACAGAATGGATGATTCCCTCTTCTATAAAAATATATTTAAAGATATATGTGCTGGCTTTTCTGTAATCGAAACCGTTTTTGGAAAAGCCTATGTGAAGCATATTAATTTTATCGAACAAAGTTATATAGAAGAAAATAGAAAAAAACATTTAGAATACGCTAAGAAAAATGGGCTTCCTACCGTTCAGGAAGCCCTTGCTAATTTAGAAGAAGAAGGATTTTGGACAAAAGTTGATGAAAGCAAGATTAATCAAGAAGAAGTTTTCATTAGAAAACTTCAAGATCAAAAGAAAACTACATATTTAAAATCTCAAATTGACGCTTTTAATAGTCAAATCGAAGAAAGTATTAAGAAATTAAACAAGTTGAAAAATACAAGAAACTCTTATCTTGGTAATACTTGCGAGAATTACGCCGATCAAAAAAATACAGAAGACTTTTTAAAGTTTACTTTATACACAAGTCCATCTTTAACAGATAAAAAATTTTCTGATGAAGAATTCGACGAGATTCTTGTGTCAGATCTGGGCGATATAATCGAACAATATAATGAAGTTAATCGCAAATTCACCGATTTAAATATACAAAAGACAGTATTGCAGGACTTTTTTAGTTATTATATATCGTTTTCAGAAGATCCTATTCATTTTTTTGGTCTTCCAGTAACTAAATTAACGTTTAATCAATTAAGAACATTAATTTATGCAAGATATTTTAAGAATATCTTTATGCAAAACGACAATATGCCAGAAGAATATCGCCGAGATCCTGAGAAGATTTTTGATTATGTAAATGCCAATGAAAAAGCTAAAGAATTAATTAATAAAGAAAAAGATGGTCAGGCGCAATCTATTGTAGGAGCGACCAAAGAAGATTACAAATACCTTAACATGGATAAAGGTACAACAAAAACTCTTTCTTTGGCGGAAGAAGCAAAGAAAAAAGGTGGCTCGTTGGACATGAATGATTTAATGAAAATCATGGGAGTTTAATAGTTTTTAAGTGTAATTAAAAATATGGCAGTACAAATTAGTGTTCAAGCTAGTCAAACAGCATTAGCGCAGAGTATCGCTCAAGGCGTTGCTGCGTTTAATGCAAGATATGCATCACAGAATCAATTAAATCTGCAAGTTAATGCAAGTGGTTTTACTCAGCCATTAGGAAGAATCACTGGTAATTTAAAAGAATTTGAATCTGCACTCGCAGCTTCTAATGCTCGCGTACTTGCATTCGGAGCTTCTACAGCGGTAATCGGAGGCGTAGGTAAAGCTTTCAGAGAAATAGCTGATGTTACTATAGAAGTTGAAAAAAATATTACAGACATTAATCGTGTTTTAGGATTAAGCACAGATAAATTACAGAAATTCTCTTCTGATCTTTTTGGAGTTGCTAAACAAACAGCTTCTTCATTCCAAGATGCTGCAAAAGCAAGTTTAGAGTTTTCAAGACAAGGTTTAAATGCTGAAGATACTTTAAAGAAAACTGCTGATGCTTTAACGCTCGTTCGTCTTACTGGCGTATCAGCCGCTCAAGCTGTTGAAGATTTGACTGCTGCCACAAACGCTTTTAAAGAAACAGGATTAACTACAAACGATATTTTAAATAAAATCGTAGCAGTCGAACAACAATTTGCAGTATCAGCCGATGACTTGACTTCAGCCGTTTCTAGAACAGGTCAGGCGGCAAAAGAAGCTGGTGTTAATTTCGATCAATTGAATGCCTTGGTTGCTTCTGCTCAGGAAAAAACTGCCCGTGGTGGTGCAGTTATCGGTAACGCTCTTAAAACAATTTTTACTCGTCTACAAAGAACTGAAACTTTGGATCAGTTAGAGAATTTTAATATTGCCGTAAGAGATATCGAAGGAAATGTTTTGCCAGCTATACAAATATTACAAAATTTTGCTGGAGCTTATAAAGATTTAAGTACAGCACAAAAAGCAAGTCTTTCTGAACAAGTTGCGGGTGTTTATCAAGTTAACATCTTAAAATCTATAATCACAGACCTTAATGAAAAACAAGGAGTTTATAATAGAGCTTTGGATTATGGAACGCAAGCTACAAATGAAGCTGAACAAGCTAACGCTAAACTAAATTTAACTTTAGCTGCACTAATATCTCAAACGGGAACAAATCTTCAACAGTTAAGTAATAATATTGGTAAAGTAACTTTCGAACCTGTTTTCAAGAGTTTGGTAAGCCCTTTTAACGATGCAGTAACTTATATTAATGATCTTTTAGAAGGAGAAGGCATTGGTTCTCAATTTGCAAATGGTCTATTGCTTGGGATTAAAAATATATTGAGTGGCCCCGGTTTAGTTGGTGCAGTCGCAGTAATTGGAAAAGTAATTACAAATACTTTTAGTTATGCAAGTTCTGCATTGCCAGCTTTATTCGGAATCACTACCGAAACACAAAAGAGAAAAAATATTGAAGAAGCGGTTTTAAAGATTATCCAAAGTCAATCTCAAGTATCTTTGGCATTAAGAGGTCAACAAGGAAATCTTGTAGCACAATCTCAAATTTTATTTAATTTAGCTCAAGCTCAAACAGCAGAATATCAGCAACAATTAGCAACAGCAAAGCAATTAGCTGCTGCTTTAACTCCTCGTAATATTACGGTAGGGCAAGCTGGATTGCAAGTTGGGAAAATAAAAGCTGGTGGATATATTCCAAGAGACGTTCAAAATGCTGAAGTAATGGGTGCGGCAATTGGTGGGTACAAAGCTGGAAAGGTGGTAAAAGCTCCAGTTGGCGGCGTAATGAATACCGCAGAAACAGTAAAATATATTCCCGGTTTTGCTCAACCTTTTATCAATCCTCCAGCAGGATCAAAAGCCGGTCGTATGCATAGAATAAAATCTATAAATCAAACAGGCATTGATCCATATGCTGCTAACGGATTTTTACCTAATTTTGCAATTCCGCCAGCATATGTAGAGGAAAGATATGATAACGTAGTTAGAGGTAAAACTCCTAATAAATCAAGAAATTCTTATTCTTTAAATATTGATGGTTTACCATCTGATCGTTTGAACGCTGATTTAAATTTAGATTTTAAAGGCACAAAAATAGATGCTGGTTATTCTAATGCGGACGAAATTCCAACTAGAAATAAGTATTTTGATCAAATTTATGGCCAGATAAAAATTGTCAAATTTCTTGAAAAAGAAATGATTACTAATGCTGTAGATTCTATTTGGGAAAAAGTTGTATCTGGTAAAAATGATTATTCTCCTGATGATCCAATTTCAAAACTTTTATTATCTCCTGATTTAACTAAACAAGCATTCAATCGCGCTTTATTAAAAAACAATATTTCTCTTCTAGATTTAAGAGATAAATATAATCGTTCGAATGGTGGAATGCCTTTGCAAGATAAAACATTTAAAACTATTAGAACCAAAAGGGAATTAAAAACACCAAAGGATTTTCAAGAATCTTTATTTGGCGATAAAAATAATTTTATTGGTTCATTTTATGAAGGTATTCTTTTAAATAATTTAAAAGGTTATGTTTTAGCTGATAATGAATATAGCGCTGTTGATTTAGTCGGCGATAAATACAATTTGTCATTACCACCATTGGAAGCTAAAGGTGGACAAGCTGAACTTGATCAATTAATAAGAAAAGGAATTCGTAGCAGTTCTTTAAAGGCGGACGATAAAACAGGTCCAGAAAATTTTGGAAGATTAGTAGTGGTTCAGCCTTATGGTTCTGGTTTGGCTTATAATTCTGGTTTTATACCTAACTTTTCTCCAATAATAGATGATAATTATTTTGATAAACACGCATTTCCCGGTGGCACTGCGATTGGTCCAATTCCAGACAAAGCTATACAAAATATTTTAGATAGACAAAGAAAACGTCAAATGACGTATTTGGATTTTGATAGAACATTAGTAAGAACAATGGGCGATATCGCTTATGCTAAAGTTGCGCCAGATCAGAAAAAAGGTGTTTTGCAAAAAATGTTTTTGGATAAAGAAGCTAGATTGAAAGATGTTAAAGGATCTAAACTTACTCAGTTTGGTGAATTATTACGTCAAAAAATACAACAAAAAATAATTGATCCAAGTTTACTTGGATTAATGACGGCTTCTGATGAAACTCCAGGTATGCCAGAATATATATCTAGCATTTGGGGCATACAAAAAAGAAATCAAGTTTACTCAGCAAAACCCGGTACAAAAGAAGCCAGATTAGCAAGTCTAGGTGTTTCAGCAAATGGATTTATTCCAAATTTTGCAACAGGTTTATCTCCAAAAGTCACAAGACTTCCTTGGTTGAAATCTTTTGCTAATAAAGAATGGTTTAATAAATTTCCTTGGTTCAATGATATTGATTTAAAAAATACAAGTCAAAATATGGATTACAATCCATATACTGGTGAAAGAAAATTAATTGCTGGTTCTGAAATGTTCAGAGAGTTAAATTTCTTAACTCATGGAAATAATAAAAATCTTACAACTGGAAATTCTCCATTGTTTAGTTATTTATATGAAGAATATGTTCGTGATATTTTAAATGAGGTTACTAAAAACAAATCCATTAAAGATGCTGAAGAAGCTGGTTTTCCAATGCGAGATAAATATGGAAATCCTACAAAATTTGATCCTTTCAAAGCAGCAAATACTGCTCCAATGGACGCTCTTATTAGAAATAGAGCAGGAAGAATTGGCGGCATTGAAATAAAAGGCGGAACAGAAGAAAACTGGAAAACAAAAGATATACTTAAAAAAGAACAAGATTTTGAAACTCAAAATCCCGGTTCTACTTTGGGTAGACGTACTCGCGTTTATTCAAACATGTACAAAGGTACTGATTTTCTTACTAAAGGATTATTAAAAAGACTCGGAGTTGACAAAGCTAAAATAATTACTAATAAATTAATAAGCTTTTATGCTGATAAAATTGCGGGTCACGAATCAGAAATAGAAAGTAATTGGAAAGCTAATAAAGGATTGAGTGGAGGTTTCGTGCCTAATTTTGCAAGTGATGTTGAAGCTAACGCTAGTTTAATGCGTCAAGTTTTAGGTATAATGCCTTTCCTTGTTGATTTGAAGAGAGGAACGTATGCTGAAGGCGATATGTTTCATTTTGAAATAGCTAATAAAAAATTCGTTGATCCAAAAACTAAAAAATCTATTTATGGATCTTTGTCAGATAAAGATATTCATGGAAATGTATATCAAGATACTTTTTTAAGAGGTTTTTATAATCCGTCTTCAGGAGTAGTTGATTTTGAATTAACAGAAGCTCAGAAAAAAGATGAAAGCTTCATGACTAGACATTCTGTGCTTTTAAATGCAGTAAAAGCTAAATATAAGAAAAGATTTGAAGAGGCGATTCAATCAAAACCTAGATATGTTTCACCTTTGGCAGCGTTTAGAAATGAAGGTTTTGTTCCTAATTTTGGATTGATAGGAGACAGATTAAGAGAAGCGTATACTGGATCATCAGAAAAAACAACTAATGAAGTTGTTCCATTTGTATTAGACTCCAATGGAAAAATTTATTCTGATGGAAAAGATGTTCATCATGAACAAATTGTTTTTAAAAATAATATTAAAAAATGGATTCGTGGATATTATGGAGTCTCAAATTCTAAAACTCAAGCTCCTTCTTTAAATTTCAGTACAGGCTCAAACGATCCTTCAGATAAAATATTTAGTAAATATACTAGTGCGGCAAATAAATTGTCACTATTGGATAAATTAAAATCTATATTTACTAAAGCTAAAACCGTAACTGCAAGTCAAAAATTTAGAGACAGTCTAATTACATTTAATTCTCCTGACGCGTCAAATCTTTTCTCAAAAGGTTTCATTCCTAATTTTGCTTATCAACAAGCAGTAATGAGCTTGGAGGAAAGCATGAGTGGAAACAAAGCAATTCTTGATACAAGCACTGGACCTTTTCCATTTATTAGAAATAGTAGTCAACCAAATTTCGCTTCAGCGGTAGCAGATCATGGTGGAGTTCAAAATGCATTGAAAGATTCAATGGCTGGACAAAAAGCCGCTGGATTGATGGCCGATGGTAATATACCTAATTTTGCAGCGCCCAATCCAATAACTTTAACAGGAAAAGGATATGCTGGAAACGCTAAAGTTGAACAAGCGATAAATAATTATTTAAAATCTATTGATATTTTAACTATTTCGAATAGCGACATTAGAAAAGCTTTAGACGGTTTATATAAAACATTAGGATTAACTGGTCAAGAATTTGAAAAATTAAAAAAAGAAGTGGTTGCACATGCGAAAGCAGAAAAAAAAGCAGCACAAGCTTTTATTGGGCCAATGCCTCAACAAAATACCGCAACAACGGCAGCGGCGGCAGTTCCTCTTGGGCCACCTAATCCAACAGCATTACAGTCTGCTAGATTAAGAGCATCAAGCTTTGGTAGAAAAGCTAACACATTTGCTCAAGGGATTGGTAATAATTTAGCTTTCACTTTAGGCGCTCCGTTAATTGCTGGGCAACTTGAAAGCGCCATTACAAGGGGTCGCGACAGATCTGAATTGTCTGTTGGAGAAAGATTTGCGGGTTCTGCTATAAGTTCTGGATTAACAAACATAAGTACTGGAGCTTCTTTAGGAACAGCTTTAGCGCCTATTCTTGGACCATTAGCTCCTTTTGGTCCAGCTATTGGTGCAGCAACTGGAGCAATTGTAGGATTGGGAACAGCAGCATTCGGAGCTTCTGATAATCTTGAAGATTTACAAAAGAAAGCTGAAAATTATAGAAATCAAACTCAAGAAGCAATTCAATCTGGAAAAGGTATAATTGATACAGTAAAAAGTCTAGGGAATTTAGATCCTAATTCTTTAGAAGCTTTCGACGCTAATCAAAAATTAGAAGAATATTTTATAAAAATATCAGAAACGGGTCTAGATGAAAAATTTAGAGAAGCTGGATCTGATGTTGAAAAAATGACAGAAGCTATAAAAGCTTACGAAATGGAAAGAATGGCTGGTGCTAAGAGAGTTGCTGAATCGGCAAATAGAATGTCTAAAAAGGATTTATCTATTGAAGAATTGGGTAAAAAGGGAATTTTGAGAACAGAAAAAGCGGCAGTAACTAAATACGCTCAAAATCAAGGTCTTGGAGGCGCTACTTCAAGTTATGTGGTGATGGAAGATGTGATAGCTAGCACAGGAGAAGCTGGAGAAGCTAATTTTAAAAAGATAGTTACTCAAAATAGTCAACTTTTTGCTGATTTAGAAAATGTTCAAAACCAGTTAAAAAATAATTTTGTACAATTTGCAACAGAATTTAAATCTCAATTTTCTGATTTAGTTTTTAATCAAGGAGAATTGTCTGATATACTTAAAAAGTATAATGTTACCGGAATAGACGCAAATGCTTTGGCAGTTCAGCTTCAAGAAGTCGCAAAAGATAATGGCGACTATGGAAAATTCATAGTTAATAATTTTGATAAAATTATTGAAGGTTTAGTAAGCGGTAAATATAAAACAGCAGCAGAAGCTGCTAAAGCTCAAAAAGAAATTGCACAAAGACAAGAAGGTGTTCGTCAAAAGTTGTTTCAATATTCTCAAGCTATTGAACAAGCTATTGCAAGTACAGCAATGCAGATTGAAAATTATGATTTTGAAAAGAGTTTTGGAAAATTAAATTTAGAAAAATCATCTCAATTAATTAATGATGGACTTGCTGCTATTTCTAAAAATATAGATAACGCTTTTAAGAATCAGTTTGATTTATTGGTTGGAGAAACTGCAAATATTCAACAAAAAAGAATGTTGGATTTTGATGCTGCAAATTTTGAAAAAGGTTTTGCGTTACAAAAAGAATCTAGAACTTTAGGAAGATCAAAAGAACTAGTCACTGTTCTTCAAGGAGCTTTGGAAGAAACTGCTGCTGGAAATATAGATCAAGTTGTAGAAGCTTTTCAAAAAACAGGAAAAGTTGACATCTCTACTATATCTGGTCTTAAAAAAGGAGAAGAATCAAAAAGAGCTATCCAAGCTTTTAATTTAACTACGAGTTTAGAAGAAAAAGCAGCTAAAAATAAAGACGACAATGCGCGTAAAATATTTATGGCAGAACAAGCTTATGCTAATAAATCTTTGGAATTAAAAAGCGCTGTCGGAAAACTTGATTATGACCTTTCAGAAAGACGTTATAAAAATACTTTACGCGAAAAAGAATTAGTAGATAGCATCACTAATCAAAATAAACAGATTCAGATTAAGGGGCAAGCTCAGATCGAAAGAAGTCGCATCGAAACTGAAAGCCCTTATTTTATGCTTGGAAGGGGTGAGTATGCAATTTCGGACGAAAAGAGAAAAAGAGAAGCACAGAATACTCAAAAAGGTTTTGAGTTGGAAGCGAGACAGGCAATTGCTGATGCAGAAATAGCCAGAATACAAAGAGAAGTATTTGCTGATAATACTGATGCAACATTGAAAAATACAACAGCTATAGAAGATTTAATTATGGCTATGACACAGGAAGGAGCTAAAAATTTTGAAACACAAACTAATAAAATTGCAGAACTTGACAAGCAAATTCAAAATGTTGGATCAACTATATCTGATGAAGCAATGCAAAGAGATCCTTTAATTGTGCAAAAAGAAAGAAAAAAATTAGAAGAAGAAAAACAAAAAATTCTTTCTTCTTCTGAATACGCTTCTGGCAAAGCGGCTTCCGACTTGAGAAATAGACAGATAGAAATGCAAGCGGCTAGACAAGAAATACAAAAGCGTAAAGTTCAAGGAGGCGCTTTTAACGCAACGGACTTGTCTAATATAAAAGATCCAGTTCAATATTTAAAAGATAGAGCTTCTGAAGAAAGAAAAATTCTAGAATCATTGCAAGCTCAAAAAGATAGTTTAACTGTTCAATCGGAAAAGAGAGTTTTGACTAATGAAGAATCTCAAAAGTTAAAAACTCTTGACGAACAAATAGCTAAACAAAGAACTGTCGTCAATGATGTTGACAATGCAAACCTTTCTATACAAGAAAAAATAACAACAGAAAAAACTCGTCAAAATCAACTTGATAAAGATAGAGAAAAGAGGGGTAAATTTGGTACAGGAGTTTCTAAAGCTCTTGGAGACATAAGAACAGAAATTGATACTTTTGAAGAAAGACTTGGAGGAACAACCGTAACCGCTTTCAGAGATGGTTTGGTTGGAGCCATGGATGCTGCAATAAACAGGACTGATGATCTTGGAAGTGCGTTGTTAGAAGTCGCTGGAGGATTCTTAAAGAGCATACAAAATGCAATGTTCCAACAAATTGCTAATCAGATAGTCAGTGGAGCAGGTTTTGCAATTGGTAAGCAAAAAGGTGGGGTCATACACGCTCAGGCTGGCATGTATATTAGCGATGCTGGAAGAACTGGTGACGTTAATCCAGCCATGCTTGAAGATGGAGAATATGTATTAAATAGAAAAACAGTTAAAGCTTTGGGTGGTCCAAAAGAAATAGATAAACTTAATTTTGGGATGTTTCCAAGATTTGGTGTTGGAGCTAGAAGATTTGCTGATGGTGGAAATACTGGAAGTGTACAAGCGGCTGCTTCAATGAACGAGCCTTTTGCTCAGTTAAGTGAATTTGGAAAAGAAAATAATCCTGAATATCAAAAGTATTTGGAAAGAATAAGAGAAGAACAGGCTAAAAAAGATGCGAAGAAAGCTCAAAGAAGCGCATTGGTAAGATCTCTGATTGGTACAGCTTTAACAACTGGAATAATGATGGGTGTAGGTTCTTTGGCTAAAGGAATGACAGGTCCTAAAGTTGGTGGAGCAAAACCATCTTCTACACAATTGAGTCAATTAAAAAAGGCTGGAGTAACCATAAATGAAAGCGGCTTGCCAAATATGCAAAAAGGTGGAGTATTACATTTTGCAAATGGTGGTTATTTGCCTTATGGAAATAGATTAAATGATAGTATTCCAGCTTTACTAAGCGGTGGCGAATATATTGTTAATAGCAAAGCTGTTAGAAAGTATGGAGTTGGCGGACTAAATAGAATCAATTCTGGAGTCGCTAGATTCCAAGATGGAGGTTTGGTTGGTGACGCAGCAAAAACAAACGCTAATACAGAATCTTCAACTTCTAATAATGTTAGCGTTAATATTACAGTTAATGCTACAGATGGTAAAGCTCAGAATGAACAGTCTTCTGCTGATGGAGGAGATGATAAGAACAGAGCTTTGGGTAACAAGATTAAAGAAGTTGTTTTACAAGTTATCACAAATGAACAAAGAACTGGCGGCTTGTTAGATTCTACAAAGAAAAAATAACAAATGAAAAATAAAGCTCAAGCACAATATAATCAAAAAGTATTTTTGGAAGGAGTAAAACTAAAAGGTGTTACTTCTGTTGATGGATCGTATACTCATTCAGTTATGCCAATAAATGTGCTTGGTCAAGGAGCGGTTAAAACTGTTATCGCCGATGTTCCACAGGCTGATTTTTCTATAAGTAGAAATATTGCTTTTGCTGATATATTTAATCCTTTTACAGGAGTTGTGGAAAGGTTGCGAGGGTCTTTGAATTATGGAGACAAGATATTTGGATTTGAAGATGGTTATTTATCATCTTATTCGTATGACGTATCTTATGGAGACGTTCCACAAACTAATATTGGTATAAAAGTTTATGGAGACATTGGAAGCGGAATGTATTTATCAAACTCTTCTAATCCTCAATTTGTAGGAATAGATGGAACATTAAATGCAACAGGCGATTATAATGATGCAGAAGATATACCAATATATCCTGCAAACATTGTTTTGTCTTGCAGAAACAGTAGTACAAATAGAGTTAAATCTTTTTCTTTCTCTAGTAATATAAATTACGATGTTATATATGGCGTAAATTCTATAAAGCCAATTCAAGTTTCTATAAAATATCCTATTGAAGTTATGGTGGATTTCACCCTTGAAGTGGATGATTACGAAACAAAAAGAATGACAGATATGTTAGTAACTGGTATTGCAGATCCATTTACAATCGATGTTTTTGGAACAGTTTTTGAAGATCAGCCAATTTATACACAAACTTTTACTTTAAATGGTCCATTATTAACTCCTTTAGAGGCTGGCGATGGAACTCCTTTATTATTCAATAGAAAACCAAGTTTTAATAGTAATTTTGTAGGACCGATTCCAGAAAGTTCAGAATCTTATAATTATATTAAATTATTTAGTTTTTCTTATTCTCCAGATACTAGCAAATTAGTTTCTGAACAAGTTTCAGCATCTGCTGATGACGTAACCAATGTAAAATTAAGTTATATAACATATGTTAATAAAACTTCTCAAAGCTCTGACATCTTTTTCGATCAGTATAAAAATGATAAAATTGTTTATCAATCTGCTGCACAAGCTTTTGAAGAACAAAACAAGTAATTTAAAAAAATAGAGTGTAAATTAATATATATATGGCAGAAACAATTCCAGATCTAGGTCAAGTATCTTCGATACCTCAAAACGCTTTGTTTCTTTTGAGCTATTCAGGCGCACCTTCTCAAATTGTATCTTTTGAGGATTTGTCAAAAAACTTTAATTTTGTACAGCCTTTTTCTGGAAATGATATGTTGTTTGGAATTCAAGATGTTCCAGTAATGCGAATAGTTAATAGTAATAGATATATTGCAATATCGCCAACTGGATCTTTTTCTCCATTATCAGCATTTCATATTAGTGGAGCTTCTGGAGTTAATAATGTTTTTACTCTTCAGAACCATACCGGAGCAAGTGGTGCGATTAGATTTTACGATGAAACAGGATCTTGGTATCTGTTGAAAGATGGAAGTAATAATTTTTCAATTAGTGGAGTATTCAGCACAAATATTCAAAATAATAGCCTTTTAATTTCAAATGATGGATCTGTTTTAGTTACAGATGGTTCTTTATATTCTTATACTGGAGTAGATCCAGACGTTAATATTCAGTTTTCTGTAGCAACGGGAATAAGATTTAGTTTCGACGATAATACTAACGCTGGAGATATTACATTAAGTACTAGTGGAATTAATTTTGATTCTGATGTTTATATAGGATATAACACAGGAGCAAATATAATTACTGGAGCGTTTTTTGGTCTTAGTGGTGCGGTATTCGTAGACAAAGATGATGCCACAGTAAGAGTTGGAAACACAAATAGAAATACAGACGCAAGACTAACGGTTTCAAATGTTGTCGTTGACGGTTCTCCTTATAAAACATTATTGATAGAAGATGCTGGTGTTCCTAATTTATTTTTTAGAAATACAGGAACACTTCCAAATCTTACGGCTTCAATAATGTATAATCAGCCAGTCTCGCAATTACATTTCGCAAGAAATAAGACGGCGGCGACTGTTGCTACTACTGATCCTGTAATTTTTGATTTGGCTAACGGAAGATTAGGATTGGGAGGAATAGATCCTACATATCCATTAGACGTTACTGGAACTTCTTCATTTTTATCTCGTTATCAAAGTTATTCTCAATCTGCATTCTCAAGAATACAAAGTAATTATGCCACTTCAAGTGGTCCAGTTGATTATGTTGCAACTGCTTATGGATCAGGAGATTTTAACTCATTTATAATTGGATACGATTTTGATAAGGCTACAACTGGTCCTTCTGGTCCAGCTTCTGGACCAACATCAAGAGTTGGGCAGTTCTTCTTTCAAACTGGAAATGCTTCTAATATTTATGACGCTTCAAGAAATATAGTTACTATTTCAGATCAAGGAGATATAAATAATAAAGGATTATATACTAGTGATGATAATTTTTGTTATGGTAAGTTTATTGATATTCATCGCGCATCGAATTTAACAGGTGGCGCAGTTTATTTAAATTTAGATAATATAGATTATTCATTCAATCAGTCTGGAAGTGCAGCGTACCATACTCTTTTTCCAGCTTCAGGAAGAATAATTGGTGTTGATTTTATTTGCCAATTAAATAGCGGAATATCCGATGGAACCGGATATTTAATATTTAATAATTTTAGCGGAATGACGCTGAACAATGTTGGCGGAACAACATTTGTTAGTGGAATTTCTACTAGTGTTAATAAAAGATTTTTTCAAGTTTGGGACGCTTATTCTAATGATTACTACGATTCTCCAACTCTATCGAATCATTGTTATGTTTCTGGAGTTATATCTGGTCAAGGATTTTTAAATTTAAAAGCTAGAATAAATAACGCTTCAGTAGGAAATAAATTTAATAACTCAGTTACAAAATTAGCTTTTAATCGTTACGATTATGGAAGTTGGGTTGCATATGCTTTGAGAGATGATGGTTCTGGTGGAACGGTATTCACTCCTTTGACTGGAGCGATGAATATAACAACAATGGCAGAATATTTTTACGTTTCAGATACCGATTCAAGTGCTGGTACTTACATTTCACAGTAATGGCTAAATTTTTAACATTTGAAACAACAGCGATAAGATTAAACGATTCTATTTTCCCTTCTAATTCAGCATCGTTTGGTCTTCAGGCTAATACTGTTCCTGTTTTTGATATCAATGGTAATCTTATTGATTACGCCCCAAATGGGCCTATTCAAGGAAAATTTTCTACAGAATTTTATTTGACAGGAGCATTGCCGGACTTTCTAAAACTTGAGAATCAATCTGATGTTCCTATTTCAGTTTCTTTTAATAATTTTAATATTCCAAGTGCGTTTTTAACTGATTTAAGCTTTAGCGTTGAACCTTATCAGCCAATTGCAGTTAGCACAAGTTTTGATTTTTATCATGGAATCAAAGCTTTAGATACAAATTTAAATGATATTCATAATTTATTTAGTCCTGCTGATGGGTCAACAAAAGTTAAAAACAAGTTGGCGACATTAAATGGTCTATCAAGTTATATAATAACTAATAATAGATCTTCTTATCCTGATAATTATGATGATTTTATTGTAAGCAATTTTAATTATTCTTTTAGCGTAGAAAGACAGCCTCTTTTAAGAGTAAAACAAAGTATACCTTTAAGAGTGGCTTTGAAGCAGATTAATGCTCAGTTTGGTGTGACTGCGAATAATATTGATGGGATTTTAGACATTCATGGAAATGACGCAGTGTTTAATGCTGTTTTAAAAGACGCGCAAAATCCTTCAGTTTATACTAATATGAGTTTGACAGGAATAATTGTGGACCAAAATTATGCAATTTCTGATTCTAGTTATGGAGTTGGATCTATAAAAATGATTCAAAATATAAGTAAAAAGAGAAATATTATAAGCATACCTTTTGGAACCAATGATCCACAAATTGTTGAAACCGCTCCTCCAGTTTTGGGAATATGGACTCCAACAATAGTTGCTCCAACTATTCCTAAGAAACCTTTGCCTCCTGCTCCACCGGCACCAATAATTACCATTCCTCCAACACCAACACCTCCAGAATTAGATCCAGCTTTAATTTGGTTTAATATATATGCTGAAGTTTTAAGATTAGATAAAGATTGCTCTGATAGAGGCTACGCAAGTAGTATAAATAATATTATGGTGTCGTCTAATGTTGATTCTCAATTAAATAATACATATTTTGGAAAACAAATTCATTATTATATAGAATTCAAAAATGTTCAAAAATTCGTTCCTCTTAATAGAAATTTAGATTCTGAAGGAAATATAGTTTCAAATAATTATTTTATTTGCTCAGTGGGAGTTAATAAAAATGTTTTGGATCTTAATTTATCTAGTCCGGGTTTAAATTTTATAGAAGATTTTAATGAATTTGAAGTTATTGATCCTTGCTATACTGAAAATTTGTCCGCTAATGATCCTAATAGATTTTTAGCTATTCAAGCAAAGACAACAACTTGGGTTAAAAAATACGATGAATACGGACAGCAAGATGGTTGCAAAACAGAACATCCAGATGATAATTTATTATGTACATCTTGGAAAGTTTATAAGAATTGGGAATCTTTGATAAATTCTATGCAGACAGTTCGTAGCGCTAATCCTGGATTAGATTCATATAAAACTCCATATCCAATAATTTATAATATAATTTCATGAAAGCTGTAAACGATTATAGAATATTGATGCCAAACATTCCGTTTTACGAAACGGGAGTGACTTTTAATGAATTTGATGTTGTATATTATACTGGAATAAATCCTGGCACATACATAGACGACAAGGGAAACTCAAGGGTAGTCGCTGCGCCATTTACTACTGGTTATTTTTATTGTAAAACTAATTTACCTTCTGGAGAAAACTTTTTCTTTAATCGTCCAGATGGAAACAATAGTGGTTATTATTGGACAAATAAATTTTTCTTTGTTCCTACTTATGGGTCAAGCGTAAATTTTAAAGCTAATTTTTACGAAAATAAATTTCAAGATGATTATACTGTTATTATTGGTAAAAGTGAGAACGTAGTTCAAGTAGACGCGAAATTACAATTTAGTAATATAACAGATACTGAAGCAAAAGCTTTAAATCATTTTTATCAACAATCATTTGTAAAACCTGCGCAATCTAGCGGTCAAGGATTGTTGCCAATTGAGGCTGCTTTGTTTCCTCCACATTCAAAAGTAAGACCTTATTATCTTAAGACTATAGATAATAATTTTGAAATGGTTGATTTGAATTCTGTAACTCTAAGCTTAGAGTCTCCGTTTGTTTCAGTAACAGAGTGGAAAGAAAAATTAATACCATATGGCGCATCTGATTTTGATAATAATAAGCCATATTCTCAAGATGATTATGTTTTCTTGAATAATGCAGGATCAAAAAATGGATTTTATTATTTTAGCGGAGACGCTGGAGATGAACCTGTTGTGGGAATAAGTCCGGCAACTAGTAATTCATTTTGGACTCAAAAATTTTATTTTCAGCCAGACAATGCACAGCAGCTTCAATTTAATTCTAATAGTTATAAAAACGATTTAGGAAATTTTTATCTATACCAGAATGACGGTATTAATTCAAATTCTTTTGATTTTTCTTTAACTTTCAATAACAGATCAGATAAACAAGCAAAAGCAATTTTACATTTCTTAGAAAATCATAATGGAATTGATCTTTTTGATTATGATATGTATACATTCTTTACTGGAACAAGATCTTTTTATTGTCCAGAATGGAGCCATACTTATAATTTCTTAGACAACAATTCTATAACTGCAAGATTCATTGAGTCTAAATTTTCTTTTGACAGGGTATTCGATTTTAAAACTTATTTAACTCCAACTGGTTTTAATTTTGGTTTTCTTCCAGCAGGATTTCAAACAAATAAAGAATATGGTATTATAAACAGTGGATTAAGATATCCAGCTTCATATTCTATTTTAAATAAAGTAGAACAATCTACTCCAACAACAAATTTCTTTTATCACGATTCTTCAGAAAGTGCGACGATTGATGTAAGAGCGGGTAGTACGGGATATTTTAATATAATATTTCAACATCCACAAAATAGAACAGGTCCAGATCAAATATATGGATTTTTTAATGTGGGACAATCACAAGATAATTTTGGAACAGTTGGAAATGATTTTCAAATATATTATACAGGATCAAAAGTAAGTGCTGGATCGGCGGCTCCTTATAACTTCTTATCTGGCGTTCAAAACTGCGTAGCTTCGCCTGTTTTATATGAAAACAAATTAGCTCTTTTGACTCGTTGGACACTTCCTGAATCTGGATATTTCTTTACAGGATTTTCTGGAAGAATATCTACGAATAGTGGATTTTCTCCACTTTTATCTGTCACTGGAAAAAGCGTAGCAATTCCATTAAACACTTCAAATTATTTATATGATGTTGGAACTCCAGGAGTTGCTACATATGAAATGCTTTTTACAGATTTAAGTTTTGATACAGATTATTATGTCACAATAAGTGGCATGAATGATACATATACTAATACCACTGGCCAAGCCGTTTTCGCAAGTGGCGTTAGTGAAATAAATTCTTGGCCTTCTTCAGATCCGGTTCAAGGCTATGAGGCGGTATTCAGTGGATTAACGACAGGTGTTTTAAATAAAATTGGATCTACACCACCAAATTTAAGATTAACCAAAAAGATTGAAAGCAGAACAGTTAAATCTCAAAAGTTTGATTATTTAGACGTTTATGATTACATTAAGAAAAATTTTACATATGCAGATAAATTTGATTTTTATTCAGGAATAGTTTTAAACTTAGATAATGTGTTTATTGGTGCCGATAGTATATCTGATAATTATGATATATATAATACAGGCTGCTGTATAATAACTGGAAATTATTCTAGTTTAAGTAGCGGATTAACTGTTAATTTATTTAATAATTCGAATATATATGCTAAAGGTGGAAGCACAAGTAAGTTATCGACAGATTCCGATCCAGTAAAAACAGGAAAAAATGCCTTATATGTAAATTGTAGTGGCGATTTAAATCTTTATTTAGATAAAAGTTCTTATGTTATAGCTGGAGGAGGAGCGGGTGATAATATTGGAATAAGAGACGTTCTTAATGTAACAAATAATAAATTTTCAACATTAAAAGAAGTTTTCAGACAATCTTCATTATCGGCGTCTGGAATATTTGATATTCCAACAAATACAAAATACAATACACAAGATATAAATGATTTATTTGGAAGTTTTAATGATAGCGCTCAAATAATAAATAAAAATTTTACTTCTACGGTTGGAGCTTCTATTTTTTATGATTTCTTTGATCCAGCGGTTATTCCATCTGGATTAGTTTATGGAAGCCCAGCAACAGCTTTTGGTTCTGGATATTATACTGCTAATATAGAATACACACAAGACGCAGAAGTAAATAAACCTTCTGTTCCTTATGTATTAGCTAATCTTTTTAAAGTTCAAGGTTCTGTATACCCTTTAAAATCTTCTTAATTATGCCTTTTATACAAACTCAAAATTTAGTGGTAGAAAAAGAAGTTCTTTCGGAAATAACCGAACAAGAACAAAAAATTAAACCTGAAAAGTCTTCTTTGATAATATTGCAAGGTGGTCAGGGAGGGTCTTTTGGAGAAAAAAGTTATAAACCTAAAGTTGTATTAGCTAAAGCCGACATAAATAGCTCAGAGCTATCTTTAGCGTCGGCAAGCATAACAAATCATAGTACAACAGAAATAAAAAATGAAAATGATTGCGGTTATGCTATAGATTTTAAAACTGATGCTTCTAATCAATGTAATTTTACTATTGGACAATATAATCCTTATGGAGATTTAGATATTTATAATAGATCTCAGCTTTTGCAGTTTTCTGATGTTTTTACTGGAGGGGTTAGTAGTTCTACTGTTTTAAATGATGGTGATAGTGTTGGAAATTTCACGCTTGTTTCTTCGACTTCTTTAACTCCACAATTAGATTCAGAATTAAATTTAAATAAATATTATCTTGAATTAAGAAATTCAGCCGCTGTGGCTGACGGTTTTTATTTACAAAAATCAATTAACTTTGCAGATGTTGGTTCTAGTGTTTATATATTCTATGTGGCTCAAACAGATTTAGCAGATGGTTATGCCACATATAACACTGGACAAATATCTTATCAAAAAGATAATTTATCTACACAAATAACAGGAGGTTTTTATCATAACGCATTTCAAGTTGGAGATAAAATAAATATATCTCATCCAAATAATTATTTTGGTATCAATGCTACGGTAACTCAAAAAGATGCTTCAGATGTTTATACATTATCTATAACAAAAGAAATAAATACACCTTCTTCTGCAAAAAATAGTTTGATTGTTTTTCCAGTCGGATCAAGCGCAACAATTCAAGATGTTGAATTAGATGGTTCGAATAAATTATCTATTACAACAGAACAGTCTTTGTCAAGTTTTACAGATTATAATACTGTTTTTTCAAATCCTTCATTCGGAACTAAATTTAATATAGGTAAAAAAATAACTATTGATCAAAAAGAAACTTTAAATAATGTCGGTTTCAGTACAGAAGGAAAGTTTTTATCAGAGCAATTTACATCTTTACCTATCGATGTTTCGTATAATAGAATAGGTAGTAGAAGTTATATGCAAGATCAGTATGGCACAGATGTTGTAAAAAATGAAATTAAAAATAAAACAAAATTTGGTATTTTTTATCATGGAATAGAAAAAACAATTTCTAGAAATGAATCTAATACTAGCCAAGCATCTACCACTTATAACTGCGGATCAGAAATATCTTCTTTTATTTCCAATAATCAATTAAATCAAGATATTCTTAATATGTTGCAAGATAAAACAATTAAAATAATTTTAGGATCTCCTATAAAATATATAAATGGAGTTGCAAGGTGCTATTATTCCAATAAAATATATGAAGTTTTGGTATATATAGATTTAAAATCATCAGATATACCTAAAGTTTTGTCTTACCTTTCTAGAAAATATAAAGAAAAAATAACATTTTCTTCGCCAGTAGAATTTCAGTCTACTGATATGTATTATTCTATTACTGATAAAATTAATATAGTTGGTAAAATAAAGAAAACATCTACATAATATGGCAGATTTAATTTCAACTCAGTCTTTAATAGATTTAGATCCTGATTCTTTTGTAGATCTTTTTGAGATTTATATAGATGAATCTACTGGTATATTGCGATTTCATGCTGGTAAAAATTTTAATAAATATATAGTTTATAGAGGAAATCAATATACACCTGCTCCTATTGAGTATGGTGGATTTGAATTTTCATCTGATGGAAAACAAAGCAGACCATCTATAAGATTGGCAAATATAAACGGTCTGATAACTAATGTAATTAAAAATAAAAATGATTTAGTCAATTCAAGATTAAAGCGTTTAAAAGTTTTTGTAAAAAACCTTGATGACGAAAATTTTTCAGATGGTAAAAATCCTTTTTTTGGATACAGAACAAAAAGAAATTCTGTGCAAGGGTATGGTCAGTCTTTCTTTGAAGAAAATTATATTATAAATCGTAAGACTACAGAGAACAAGTATATTATAGAATTTGAGCTTTCAAGTCCTTTAGATTTTGAGAATCAGTTTTTACCTAATAGAAAAATATCAGATAATTTATGTTCTTGGTCATATAGAGGTTGTGGATGCAATTACGGAAAACTTCCTTGGAAGGATCAATCTGGGCAATCTCAAACAATAACTTATACAAATAGTAGCAATGAAATAATAACAAAAACAGCAACTGATATTTTTGGAGACAAAGTTCCAAATTTAGGAATTCCATTTGCAGATGAAAATAATAAACCATTCTACTCTCCTCAAGGGTACGGATTAAATATGGTTAATGGTGCTTATAGGGGATTTTGGAATTCAGACTCATCTTACAATGCTGGTGAATTTGTTGTGTATGCAGATTCGGTTAATTATGATTTTTTTGGTAGCAAGTTCCAATTTTCAGAAGATAATATTTCTATATCAGTATACGTTTGTATTGAAAATAATAGTAATAAAGATCCTAAACTTAATAAGCAATATTGGATAAAAGATTCTTGCTCAAAGAATATAAAGGGATGTGCTTTTAGATGGAAAGGACACAAAGATGGATTACCTTTCGGAGGATTCCCAGGAACGAGACCTTATAACTATCAAACTTAATAAAACTTTAAAAGAGATTAAAGCATTTTTATTGTCTAATTATCCATTTGAATCGGGAGGTTTGGTGGATAAAGATTATAACATTTATAAATATAATAGCGATAATCCGAGTTGTCATAGATTTTTCCCTCCTAACGATTTTTTTCTTAAATTAATAAGAAAACAATTTTTATTTTCTTTCCATAGTCACCTGCATTTATTAAATCCATCTGAAGAGGATATCTTTTTTATTAAAAATTACGATATTCCTATTATAATATATAGTTTAAATTGGGATCGATTTTTAAGTGTAAATATTAAACATGAAACAAGTTATTTTACATGGCCTATTACAGAAGATAGCTTGTGCATCTTTCGAAGCAAAAGTTGATTCTTTTGACGAATTGATATCTTGCATATCCGCCAACTTTGATAACTTTGGCCAGAAAATAAATAAATTGCGTGATAAATTTGACGGATTATTGATCGTTGTAGATGGGATTATAGTTGACAATGCTGCCGCATTGAATAGAAAAATTAAAATAGGAAAGACGATAGAATTGATTCCAGTAATTTCTTTGGCAGCTTTTGCTTCTTCTACAATTCTTTTTACAAGCATAACAGCAACAACTGTGGCTGGAAAAATAGGCGTTTTTCTTGTTAATACAATAATAATGTCTGTTATTTCTTTTGGAATAAGTTTTTTGATCAACAAGTTATTAAGCCCTAAAAATCCAAAACAAGTTCAAACATCTTCTTATATATTCTCTTCAAAAGAGAATACGGCAAACAGAAATACTCCAATACCTGTTTCATATGGTAGATTGAGGATAGGAACGCATGTTCTTAGCAGTGTAGGATTTAATTTTGATTTAAGTTATATACTAAACAATCAATCTCCTCAAATACTTAATACTGGAACAACATCGGTTGGTCTTGTAACAGCTTCAATAAAATGAAAAAAATTATATTACATGGGCTATTAAAGAAAATGTTTTGTGATTCATTTTTTGTTAAAGCGAATGCTTTAAAGGATATTTTTAAATGCATGGCAGCAAACACAAGGGATTATTCAGCTAAAATGAATAAGCTTGTAAAAAAAGAATATGGTTTGGCTTTGGTTATTGATGGGGTTCTTTACCATGAAAATGAAACAGAGCTAGATAATTTTATAAAACTCGCTTCTGAAATAGAAATTTTTATTTGTTCTGGTTTTAATTTTTGGGTATCTTTAACACTTGCTATAGCGACAGCTATTAAAAAACTTACTTTAGTTGCTGTTGCTAAATTTATTTTATTTTTAGCAATTAGCATAGGAATAAGTTATTTAATCTCAATGCTTTTAAAGCCGGGAGATCCGAAGCAGATTAAAACTTCTTCGTTTATATTTTCTGGAAAAGATAACGTGGCCGCAAGAAATACTCCAGTTCAATTAGGATATGGAAGATTAAAGGTAGGCACAAATGTTATAAATGCTGTGCTTTTTAATTTTGATTCGTCTTATAAAGCGACCGTAGAAAACACCTTTCAAACAGAAATCGGCGTAGGAAATTACTCATCAAAAATATGACAGAAAATTCTAGTTTAGATCAGTTTGGAACAAAGATGCTCGACTTCTTAAATAAGAAGGGTTCGTTTGCACCTTTCGCCTCCAATTCAAACAATGGAATCCTTGAATCCACAACAAAGTATTATGTTCAAGATTTGATAGGTGAAGGACCATTGGGTGGATTAGTTGATCCAGATGGTAATGAGCTTGTTCTTTTTGATGAGGGTCAAAATAATAGTGAAATATTTAAAGGCATTTATTTAAATGATTACGCAATAAAAAATCATTTAACCAATACTTACAACTATAATAGATTGGAAATTTTCTCAAGAGCGGGAACAGAATTTCAGTCTTATCTTTCTTCAGAAGGTAGTTCTATAGCAGATAGTTTTTTATTTTCTAATCCTGGGGTTTCTTATTCAATAGATAAAACTCTATATGGTCTCAATGAAAACGCAAATGCTATAACTTTTACATCGACACAAACGCATACTTCTAAATTAAGAGTAGTAAAGGGTTATGTTCCAAATGTCTCAAACACGACTCAATCAACTACAATAAGTAAAGAAGAGCAAAATTTTTTAAATTCTCCTTACGCTGGAGTTGCAAGATATCAGCAAAATTTTTATAGCAATACCAGTATACAAAGAACACAATCACAGCCTAGTGAAACATTTGATGTTTCAGCTTTTAGCGATTATAATTTTCAAACATGTTTTGGAGCTTATCATGAAATAAAAGATGTTAATACTGACTTTTTAATTCTTAGTTTAAAAATTCAAGCTTTGTATAATTTTGATAAAAAAGGCAATACTCAGCCAAATACAACAAACTTTGGAATTAAAATTGGATACAAGTTACGAGATGATTATGCTTGTTATATAGTTCATAGAGTAACTGGAATAGCAAGTTCGCCTTATCAATTTGATTTATTTTTTGATGTTTCTGATTTTGATTTTACTCTTGGACCATATATAAAAGTATTTAATTTGGATAAAAAAGTCGGGCCTACAGAAAATAAAGTTGGCCGAATGATTGGGGTTTCATCTGTTACTGAGATTACATCTTTAAAATTTAGATATCCAAATAGTTGTTATTTTTTAAGCGTTTTTGATGGAAGAGGTTTTACTCAGCCACCAAATAGACAATTCGATTTTAAGTTATTAAAAATCAAGGTTCCTGAGAATTACGATGCCGAATCTAAGACTTATGATGGATTTTGGAATGGCGAATTTGATTCTGTTTTAAGATGGACAGATAATCCAGCTTGGATACTGTATGATTTAATAACAAATTATAGATATGGATTAGGAAAATTTTCATTCCAAGAAAGTTTAGCTGATAAATGGAGCATGTACAAAATCGCAAAATATTGCGATGAACTTGTTCCAACTGATAACGTATCTAGATATAAACCAGTAAAAATAGATTCTATAAGTAAAAACAGCATAACCGTAAGTTCAGATTCAGCTATAGACTTCAAAGTATATTTTCCTGTTGGATCTAAAATAGATTTAGTTAATTTAGGTTTTATAGAAAAAGATGAAGACGGTTTGACAAAAAATGTTTCTAAAAGTTTTAAAAAGATAATTGTTTCAGTTACGAAAATAAATAATACAAGCGCCACCATTCAATTAGTAAATGAGTTCGGAATTCATAGAGCTTGTAGTTTATTTCCTTCTGTTAAAGAATTTTTAAAAACTAACACAAAGTTAGAAAATAGATATGCAAAATCTTTGAATGCTTTAATTACTGCTGTTTCTTCTCCAGCTAACGTTTCTTCTAGCAGTACAGTTGGAAGTCAAAATAATTCAGCATTAACAGGTTTTATTTCTTATATAAAATCTCAAGCCTGTTTTTCAGATGAAGATTTAGCTAACTATACAACTGTTTCAGAAAATAAAGGAAAAGCATCCGCTGAATTTCAAGGATTTTTACCGCTCGTAGAACCAAGATTTAGAGCGAATATTTCATTAAATAGTGAAACAGATGTTATTAATCTATTAAATAACGTAGCTTCGGTGTTTAAAGGTCTTGTTTATTGGTCTAATAATTTTGTTAATTTTGATAATGATAGACCAAAATCTCCAGCCTATTTCTTTAATAATTCTAATGTAAAAGATGGTATTTTTCAGTATTCTAGCTCTTCTAAAGATACAAGATATACAGTTGCAAAAATAACATATTCAGACGAAAAGAATAATTTTAAAGATCAAACTGTTTATGTTGAAGATCAAATAAATATAAGAAAATATGGTTATATAGAAAAAGAAATTATTGGTTTTGGAGTCACTTCTAAATCACAAGCAAAAAGAATAGGTCAATGGTTTTTAGTGACAAATCAAGTGGAGCAAGAATTGGTAAGCTTTACTGCTGGACCAGAAGCTTTATTACTATTACCGGGAAATGTGATATCTATAGCAGATGAAATGAAAGTTAGCGGAAGAAGAGGTGGAAGAGTGGTTTCTGTTTCTGGATCAGATATTGTGTTAGATGATAAATATGATTTTATAGGAGTTGGAGATACAATAGCGTTCATAATTCCTAACTCATCAATATCTCCATCTACTTTAAATAAAGAATCAGAATTATCCAACTCTGGAATATCAGATGCTAGAATAGATGAGTTATCTTCTACTTATATTTATAAATTTACTGTAGCGTCTACAGGTTTAGATGGTAACTTTAGAACTAAAATTGTATTGAATACATCAGGATTAACCGAAGAAGAGATATCTTTGATGCAAACAATTGGCGCTTCTACATTGTGGATATATGATTCTAAATCAGGTAGCTCACTAGCGTATTCAAAAAATTATCGTATTGTTTCTATAAAAGAGAAAACACAAACAGAGTTTGAAATTGGGGCAGCAGAATATGAAGTTACTAAATTTAACTTCATTGAAAACAATAAGAATTTGGCTCCTTCAATACTATTTTCTAATGATCAGGTAAATACAACAGAAATAATACCTAGAAATATTTTAGCGGATGTAGATCTTGTTGCAGAAGGTCTTGTGAGTGATACTTCTAGAAACTTTGATATAAATGAAAAATATGATTATTTAATACCTTCTTTTGATTATTCAGATGGTTCGTACAATAGTTTAACTAATGTAGTCGAAATATTTAATAACCAAATTTATAATTATGCTAGAACAAAAGCGGGTTTAAACGCTTCAATAACAGCGCAAATTAACGGTTTAGTTGTTGAATATATATTAAATTCTAAAAAAATAGCTTATGTGTGGAGATTTGGAGACGCCAGTTCAACAACAATAGCTTTACCACAAACAGAAATGGATTTATCTTTTGAGTTTTTAAGAGTGTATATAATAGGTAAGAACGATAATTTCTTAGTATAAGATGTTTAAAGAATCTACAGTTTATAGCAGTGGGCCATATAAAGTTACTAGTTTGAGTTCAAATTTGAACTCATCAATAGTAACAAATCAACAGGATTATGGTTTTTCTACTGATGTTGACATGCTTTTTGCATATGTAGATAGTCAAATAATAAATTTGCAATGGGACGTTCTTGATCCAGTAACGAATCAATCGGCCAATATTAATGATGGAATTTTTAATTATTTTACAGTTTCAATATTAGATAAGAATAATGAAATTGTTTCTATTTTAAATTCTTCTCTTAAAGATAAGTTTTATTCTTTTGATGTAGGGATTTTGCCTTCTTTTTCTCAATCTATATATAAAGACGTTAATTTTCTAAGAGATTGTAAAATACAAATAACTTCTTTTACAGTAGATGGTCTTTCTTCTAGCGGTGTTTTTGCATTTAATTTCAAATTTTCAACTTTTGAAAATGTAGAAGCTTCTACAAGTGATAGTATTTTTGTTAATTACGAATTAACTAATAAACAATATTCTACACAAGTATTTTTACAAAAAAGTCCTTCTTATTCTTTTGAATATATAGAAGATCAAAGCGCAGGATTCCCTGCTTCTTCAATTTCTTATTCGCCAGATTATTCTGAAAAGAAGTTTTATCGTTTAGTTTCTCAAGATTTTTATAATACTGGTACTGCTTATAATATTGGTTTAATTAAATTAGATATATTAAATCAAAATAGTTTTGATATAAAGCCTCAGAATATAAGTGGCGCTTTATCGATAAACTACGATCCAATTTCTTATACTTTTGATAGGAGATTGTTTGTTAAATGGGCGCGAAATTCATCTAATGTGCCATTGAATTATGAAATACAATTGCTTAAGAGTGGAGATTCAAGTGCATCAGATGTATTTTATTATAATTCTCCAAAGATAGATAGCATAGATGCTATAGTTCAAGGTACTGGAGAAAATCAATTATCTTTTTCTCAGCAAGGAATAAATGCTTTTTATTCTGGAACGTCTTATGAGTCTATATTTTCTCCGTCAGGAGTAAGCGGTATTCAGTGGAAACCTCATACAATAATTTTAGATTCAAGAGGAACATTTCCTGGAGGAGTTTTTGCTTCGTCTACTATAGATAATATTTATAGTATATCTTTTGATTCTGGATCTTTAAACTCTAAAAATCTTTATCTAGTTTATTATTACGACGAAAATACTAATTCTTTCGTTTATTATCCTAGCGAAGGTTCTTATAGTTCTGGATTATATAGTGGTCAATTAATTACATCTACAAGTGGAATAAATTACCTTAATAACTATACAGGAGCATTGGTTGCGGAAAGAGTTGATTTAAATTATCCAAGCGGATCAATAGTAGTTTCTCCGTACGAGCCATCTTTTTATATTCCGTTTTTCGTTTCTGAAGATTATCAAGTAAGAGTAAGAGGAGTATTATCTGATAATGATTATACAGATTTTTCTAATCTAATATCATTTTCTAAAGATACTATTGATGAGCAAACTTTAATTGTCCATGATCCAAGCAGTGGTATTGGAAACGGAACATCATTAATAGAATGTTTTACTCAAGCTTCTCACGGTTTTACAACTGGAAATTTGCTTCGTTTTGATGGTAGTACTTGGTATAAAGCTATAGCAGACTCTGCTGAAAATGCAGAAGTTATGGGAATGGTGCAAACAGTTGATGGCGATGAATTTTGTATAGTTTATAATGGAAAAATAGATAATTTAAGTGGTTTAACTGCTGGCGTGACTTATTTCTTATCTCCTTACATATCAGGAGAATATACACCCAATGAAACAGATATTGTAGGTGAAGTTTCTAAACCTGTTTTAATAGCTCTTTCATCAACTGAAGGAAATTATTTAAATTATCGTGGCGCAGTAATTTCTCCATCTGCGCCAGATGCCGAATTAGTAATTACAGTTAGTCAAATAAGTGGATCTACAATTTCAAACGAAATAACAGGAGTAAATAAATTAAGATTTGATACTGATGCCGGTTTTGAAGTTACAGATTTAACTTCTGGAGCAGTTAAAATATCAATGAATTCCACGTTTAAAACGTGGGAAGTTTCTGGTCAACAAGATCTAGTTGCACAAGGATTAGATACTATTGAATTTATAGCTGGAACAGGAATACAAATTACTACTGATCCATATTCTATTCCAAAATCTATAAGATTTGATTTTACGGGGTCATTTGCTTCTTCTGGAAGCTCAGGTAGTTCTGGAAGCAGCGGTTCTTCTGGAAGCAGTGGTTCTTCTGGAACCAGTGGATCTTCTGGAAGTAGTGGTTCTTCTGGAACCAGTGGATCTTCTGGAAAAAGTGGAATAAGTGGAACTAGCGGTATAAGCGGAACCAGTGGATCTAGCGGATCAAGTGGGTCTAGCGGTACAAGCGGTTCTAGCGGTGGAAGTGGAACAAGTGGAACAAGTGGCACAAGTGGAACTAGTGGCACAAGCGGTATAAGTGGTACAAGTGGTACAAGTGGAACTAGTGGATCTAGCGGTACAAGTGGATCTAGTGGTGGAAGTGGAACAAGTGGTTCTAGCGGAACAAGTGGTTCTAGTGGTGGAAGCGGAACCAGTGGTACAAGTGGAACTAGCGGTATAAGCGGAACCAGTGGATCTAGCGGATCAAGTGGATCTAGCGGTACAAGCGGTTCTAGCGGTGGAAGTGGAACAAGTGGTACAAGTGGTTCTAGTGGTGTAAGTGGAACTAGCGGTACAAGTGGTTCTAGTGGTGTAAGTGGAACAAGTGGTACAAGTGGTTCTAGTGGTGTAAGTGGAACTAGCGGTACAAGTGGTTCTAGTGGTGTAAGTGGAACTAGCGGTACAAGTGGTTCTAGTGGTGTAAGTGGAACTAGCGGTACAAGTGGTTCTAGTGGTGTAAGTGGAACTAGCGGTACAAGTGGTACAAGTGGTTCTAGTGGTGGAAGCGGAACCAGTGGTACAAGTGGATCTAGCGGAAAAAGTGGTACAAGTGGAACAAGTGGTTCTAGTGGTGTAAGTGGAACTAGCGGTACAAGTGGTTCTAGTGGTGTAAGTGGAACAAGTGGTACAAGTGGTTCTAGTGGTGTAAGTGGAACTAGCGGTACAAGTGGTTCTAGTGGTG
>Ga0222712_10001159_pt1 | contig 33677 bp, 22 predicted proteins | sample C33_657DmetaG_FD_165043 | JGI IMG/M metagenome (GOLD analysis project Ga0222712, IMG submission 165043) | Estuarine water microbial communities from San Francisco Bay, California, United States - C33_657D | ecosystem: Environmental > Aquatic > Marine > Unclassified | place: USA: California...
CCGCGCTCTGGATTATATGAAAACCGACAAGCAGGTTGATGGGGCCAAGGTTATTGTGCTTGGCCACTCCCGTTTGGGGAAGGCGGCTCTTTGGGCAGGTGCCAGAGACCAGCGTTTTGCAGCTGTTATTTCAAACAATTCAGGATGCGGTGGAGCCTCCATATACCGCGAAAAAGCAGGCGAAACCTTGTTGAAAATGAACAACCGGTTTCCCCGATGGACAGCCGTGAATTTCAAAAAGTATACCGAAAACGAATCTTTGCTTCCATTTGACCAGCACATGGTGTTGGCCATGGTCGCTCCCAGACCACTCTATGTGGCCAGTGCCTCCGAAGATGCCTGGGCTGATCCAAAAAATGAATTCAAATCCGCTTTTTTTGCTACACAGGTATATCATTTGTATGGATTGAAAGGAATTGAGTCTGATGTTTTTCCTGCCTTGAATACTCCGGTAGGTTCAACTGTTGCATACCATATCAGAAATGGCAAGCATGATATTTTGGCATATGATTGGGATCAATATATTTCCTTCGCAAAGAAATTTGTTCAATAATAAAGTAAAAAAGTGCAGATGAAAATGAAGTTTTGGATAGTGGTTTTTCTCTTGGGTTTGCAGTGTGCTGGATTCTCTCAGGTAAAAAAGCAATTTGATATTCCTGCGGTGCCCAATCCCCAAGCGCGAATGGAAAACCTGCAACAGCAATGGAATGCATTGCGCCAAAATCCGCCAAGGCTTGGCGTTCGTGATTGTTTTCTATTCCTGTTGGATGCTTTGGATACAAAGTTTTTAAAACCGGAAGAGGTTTTGTGGACCATTGATCTGGTGAAAACAAGGGTCATTACAGACAGCACAAAACCATCCTTTGGCAACATGTATTGGGGATGGACGGAAACCGGTGGCGATGTAGGAGATGGTAACAATGTTGAATTCTGTGTGCAGTATGGGATACTGATCAAATTACTGTTCAATGATCGTCTTTCTCCTGAAGCCAGGGCTTCTTTGGATGATCTTTTTGCCCAAACATTGGTTGGTATTCGCCGACAGCCCGTAAGGATTTCGTATACGAATATTTATTTGATGCGTTGTTGGAATTTCATTGCCCTTGGCCAAGCATACAACAATGCTTCAGTTGTTGAAGAAGGGCGCAAGGCATTTGATATTTGGTTGAAGCATGTCGCCAATTACGGGAACAGAGAGTATGACAGCCCAACTTATTCAGGGGTTGACATCGAATCATTGCTGTTGATGGTCCAATTTGCCAAAGATGCAGACATCCATCAAAAAGCCTCTGATGCATTGGAGTTTTTTCTGACTGATCTTGCCGCTCATTACAATCCATTGGGAGGATTTTTAGCAGGAGCCCATAGCCGGGATTATAACCGGGTATTTGGTCGAGACTTGCTGGAGGAGAAGTACATCAATCCATTGCTTGGAAGGGAAAATAAGAACAACCAGCTCTTCAATCAGGTATGCTATTCAATTTTAAAAGAACGTGGTCTGTCTTCATTCCAGAAGCAAATCATGGAGAAACCCAATCGTTTTATTGAACAACGCTGGGATAGTTTACCCCATACTTTTACAACAGATTATCACGGGAAGAAATTCTCCATCGCTTCTTCCAGTCAGTATTACAGCCCGGATGATAAGTCTTTTGTGATGTATCTCAACAGCCATCGCATTCCAGAAATGCCCAACATTGTCTATGTCATGGAAGGACGGAATGACCATTATGGAACCTGGGGTGCAACGGGAATGGGGGAGAAGATGAAGCATTTGATGCCGCCGAATTATCCCTCCAATGGTGGTTGGGGAAAGACAAGGCACTTGATGCCTTTCATGCAGGCATCTCAAAACAAGAATGAATTTGTGATGTTGGTCAGTGGTGATAAGGACCATAATTGCATTAATGAGTATGTCAATTCAACTGTAATACTTCCCAATTATTTTGATCAGCTTTGGTTCGGAAATACCCGCATCATGCAGCGCGCTGTGGGTTCTGAGATCCCACTTGATTCAACCAATACCTTTTTTGCAAAATTTGAAGATGTTGCCATTGCCATCAAAATAATTTACAGTAACGCGGACAATGGCGCAAGGGCAACATTGTACAACGATGGCTTCAAATACAATTCCAACAGAGAAGCATTTAATTTGGTGCACAATGAAGCGTTAAGGCTTACGTTGAAGCATCCCAACAATGGAAAAGCAAACATCGTAATGTGGTGGAAAGCTGCAGAAGGAATTGATACGGATGCAAAGTTTCAGGCCTTTAGGAATTCAGTATTGTATGCCCCCATTTCTTTCACAGAAACCAATGGCGTTGTTGACGTTTCGGTACTTACAACATCAGGAAAACTTGGATTGAAAGCAGACCTCAAGAAGAAATTAAGGTTGGATTATTACAACCCAACTCCATTGAACCGAAACCTGTTGTTCAGTGTGGATGGCGTTGATTATGGCAAGAAAATCATGGGTAAATACCAGTAATTAATATTTAAATTCATCTTATGAATAAATTGATTTTCCAAGCTATCATAGTGATCTTTCCATTTTTACTGTCTACGACATCATTTGCCCAATCCTGGGTTGATTCTATTGCAATGCATGGCAGAGAAGTATACATGCCTGCCGAAAAGTACAAATGGGATTGGGGCCAGGCAACATTCCTGAATTCCCTGAAGCAGTTGTACCATGCCAGTGCTGAAGATAAACGTGCCACTTATTTCGACTATATCAAAATCGCCATGGCTGTTTCAGATAAGGTGGCCAATGGCAAACATCCCAACGCTGTAGCTTCTGCCCATGGCATTGCTTTCCTGGCGCGCATCACAGGCGATAAAAATTATATCAACAAAGCCAATGGCATATATACCGATTACCTCAATATTCCTCGCGCATCCAATGGTGGAGTATCTCACCGCGCTGAAACCGTAGAACTCTGGGATGATACCGTATACATGCTCAGCATGTTTCTGCTGGAGATGTACAAGCTTACCGGTGATGAAAAATACATTGCCAACTTTCTTGAACAATTCAATGCCCACAACAAGGAGCTGGCCGATCAAAAAACTGGTCTTTGGGTGCATGGTTGGGATGCCGATAGCGTTTTTTATGACGATGGTTGCAGCATCAAGAATTGGCCTGACAAAATCACCCACAGGAATGACCAGATATGGGCCCGCGGCAATGGTTGGGTGGGTATGGCATTGGCCGATGCACTTGAAACCGTTGGAAGAAAATCCAAATACTGGAAACCACTTGAAAAAGGGTTGGTGCATTTTGTGAATGCAGTTTCGCCTTATCAAGACAAGTCAAGCGGACATTGGTATCAGTTGGTCAGCCTTCCGTCCTTGCAAGGGAATTTCCTGGAAAGTTCATGTACAGCCATGTTTTCCTATGCCATAACAAAGGGGATGCAATTGAAAATATTGGACAAGAAAAAATACATGCCCATGGTGGAAGCATCCTATGCAGGTTTGCAAAAAATGAGCATGCGAAAAGATGCCAACAGCCTAGTGCCCACAAGGGTTTCAGGTGGTACTTGCGTTGGTGACCAGCAATATTACATGGGCAGAAAACTGGGCGAAGGCACCGGTTTTGGATATGGCTCCTTCATCATGTTCGGATTGGCCTACGAACAACTCACCGGAAAAAGAAAATAACATGCAAAGAAGAAATTTCGTCACTTTGGGATCAACGGCCCTGGTCTCTATTCCATTCATGGGCTTCACAGGGTTTGACAAAGACCAACAGGCCATCCTTCAAAAACCAGAATGGCTGCTCAAATCTATCAGGGACAATGATGAAGGCTTGAAAGGTTTTGCTGCCTACAAAGTGACAGATCCTGCCGATGTTTATTTTGGTGGATACAGGGACGGCTCCAATTTGGTAAATCCCGGGAGTTGCAACGCTTTCCTGATCAATGCTTCCACTGCCATTTCCTGTGAGGAATCAAAATATTTCCGAGATCCAGAACTCCTCAAGGGAATTGAAGAAGTGCTTGTTTGCTTGCATGCCTTGCAACACGCTGATGGTACCATCGATCTTTTGGATACAAATTTCCATTCAACACCAGATACTGGATTCATGGTAAGGGCCCTGGTTCCTGCATATAAACGTTTTAAGGCAGCATCCATCAAGGGTGCTGAAAAGGCCTATGCATCTTTTGAATTGTTGCTTAAAAATGCTGGAGAATGCCTGGTTGTTGGTGGTCTGCATACACCCAATCACCGTTGGGTGGTTTGTGCTGCATTGATAGAACTCCATCAGGTATGGCCAGACCCACGTTATCTCAACAGGATCAATCAATGGTTGGCTGAAAAAATAGACCTTGATCCAGATGGGCAGTATACAGAAAAAAGTACGGGTGGATATTCTGGTATCGTTGATCATTGTCTGGTGACAATGTCCAAGGGGTTGAAGAACCCAGGTTTCTTGGATCCGGTCAGGAAAAATCTTCAGATGATGTATTACTACCTTCATCCCAATGGTGAAGTCGTCACAGAAGCCTCTAACCGTCAGGACAAGGGAACGATAGGCAGCATGGACGGCTATTATTATGCTTGTCGATACATGGCCATTGTAGACAATGATGGTCAATTGGCAAAGCTTTGCAGGATGATTGAAACGAGAAATCCCAACGTAACCAATGGCAATCTTGCTACTTTTTTGCAGGATCAAATGCTCTGGAAGGACTTGCCTTCATCTAAGCCTCTGCCCACGAGTTATGCAAAAGCATTCCCTTATTCGGGTGTAGCTCGTATTCGCAGGAATGAGTGGGATGCCACAATCCTTTCCAACAATGCTGGATGGCTTACTTTCCACAAGGAAAAAGTGATGCTTCAGGCCATGCGTGTTGCTTCTTCTTTCTTTGGAAAAGGGCAATTCCAGTCTTCTGTAATCAGCCAAGAAGGCGACAAATGGGTATTGAAAAGCAGCCTAGAAGGGGTTTACTATCAACCTTATCCGGAAGATAAAATTCCCGGTGATGGGGATTGGTCGAAGATGCCCAAAGCGAACAGAACACAATCTGAAATTCAACGCCTCAATACTGTCATCAGCATCAAGGAAACCAGCAATGGCCTTGAAGTGGATATTGACATTTCCGGTACAGACCATGTTCCGGTTTCGTTGGAGCTGATCTTCAGGCCTGGCGGGGTGTTTGCCGGTTTGGAAGAAGTGGTTCCCAACCAAACCTATGTGCTGAAAGGGGCAGCGGGAAAATATACCATGGAAAACCAATCCATTTCATTTGGTCCTGGAAAGGCTGAACACAAGCGCTACAACCTGCGCGGGGGGCTTCCAACCATGAATGCCCCGTCCGCATACATCACCGGATCAACGCCATTCAAACATACCCTACACTTATCATGATCATGCGCAATATCTTTATTCTCTGTTTATTCCTGACCATCAGTACAAATGCGCAGAACCGCTTTGAACCTGAGGAGTTAGTCAATGTGATGATGGGGACAGATTCAAAACTCAGTTTCTCCAATGGAAATACCTATCCGGCCATTGCGGTACCATGGGGCATGAATTTCTGGTCTCCTCAAACAGGACCCAATGGCAATGGATGGCAGTACCAGTATGCTTCAGAAAGGATACGTGGCTTCAAGCAAACCCATCAGCCATCTCCATGGATTGGTGATTATGGACAGTTCTCCATCATGCCCATGACCGGAAAAGCAAGGTTGAATGAAGAGCAAAGGGGCAGTTTTTTTTCACACAAGGCAGAGCTTGCAAAGCCATATTATTATAGTGTTTTTCTGGCTGATGATAACCTTCAAACCGAGATCGCACCAACCGAACGTGCGTCCCTATTTCGCATCACTTATCCAAAATCAGACAGTTCTTTTATTTTGGTAGATGCATTTGACCGGGGATCGTATATCAAGATCATACCAGCAGAAAATAAGATCGTTGGCTATACCACCCGCAACAGGGGAGGTGTACCCACCAATTTCAGAAATTATTTTGTGATCCAGTGCAGCAAAGCATTCCAGTTGTTTTTTACCGTCAACGATCAGTTGATTCGTTCCACTGAAAAAGAATTTACCGGTAACCATGCCCAGGCCTTGATTGCATTTGCCACCCAACGTGGAGAACAGGTTGAATTGAAAGTTGCCTCTTCCTTCATTTCGCCAGAGCAGGCCCAGCTGAACCTTGACCGTGAGGTCGGAGCCAAGCATTTTGACCAGGTAGTGAAAGAAGCGAAGCAATCATGGAATAAGGAACTTTCCAAGGTTAAGGCCGAGGGTGGTACTGAAGAGCAGTTGAAAACCTTTTATTCTTGTCTTTACAGAATGTTGCTTTTCCCACGGAAGTTTTATGAAATCAACAAGGAAAACCAAATCGTTCATTACAGCCCTTATAACGGTAAAGTTGAATCAGGATACATGTTTACCGATACCGGTTTTTGGGATACCTTCCGTTCGCTTTTTCCCTTTTTGGCATTGGTATTTCCTGAAGTAGACAGCCATATCATGGAGGGATTGGCCAATACCTACAAAGAAAGTGGATGGCTTCCTGAATGGGCAAGTCCTGGCCACAAAAAAAGCATGGTTGGCAACAACTCTGCTTCTGTTATTGCAGATGCTTACATGAAAGGCATCCGCGGATTTGACATCAATCTGCTCTATGAGGCGATGCTGAAAGGCAGCAATGAGGAGGGTTCCATCCCTACCATTGGAAGAAATGGTGCAGAGGCTTACAAAAGACTGGGTTATGTTCCTGTCGATCAGTTTGGTGGCAGTGCTGCAAAAACACTCGAATATGCGTATGCAGACTATTGCATCAGTCAGGTGGCCAAATCCCTGAAAAGACCACAGGCTGAAATTGATCTTTATCAAAAAAGAGCACTCAACTATTCCAACATTTTTGATCCTGCACATAACCTGATGCGCGGCAAAAAAGCCGATGGCAGTTTTGAAACAGGGTTTAATCCATTCCGTTGGGGATTTGAATTTGTTGAGGGCAACAGCTGGCATTACAGCTGGAGTGTTTTTCAGGACTTCAATGGATTGGCCAAGCTGATGGGTGGCCCTAAAGAGCTGGAACGCATGCTCGACAGCGTTTTTGTACTGCCTCCCATTTTTGATACAGCCTATTACAAAAGAACCATCCATGAAATGGTAGAGATGCAGGTAATGAACATGGGTCAGTATGCCCATGGAAACCAGCCCATTCAACACATGCTCTACATCTACAATTATTGTGGTGCGCCATGGAAAAGCCAGCAACATGTCAGAGATGCCATGAACAAACTCTACAAACCCACGCCAGATGGATATTGTGGTGATGAAGACAATGGTCAAACCAGTGCCTGGTATGTTTTCAGCGCCATGGGCCTCTATCCGGTTTGCCCAGGTTCAAATGAATACGTGTTGGGATCACCCTTGTTCAAAAAGATAACCATTGATCTTGGAAAAGGCAATAAATTTGCCATTGAATCACCAAACAATACGCCCTCTAACCTTTATATAGAGAGCGCTTTGTTGAACGGAAGTCCCTACAACAAAAATTTTATTAATCATTTTGACATTCAAAAAGGCGGTGTGCTTAAGTTTAACATGAGTTCCTTTCCCAACAAAAAGCGTGGAGTGAGCCAGGATGCATTTCCTTTTTCCATTTCAAAGCCTACTGTAAAATAAATTCTAAGAAGATGAAGAAAATATTGTGGTTGATTACGATGGTACTTTGCATGGCATTGGATTTAAATGCACAGGCTGATGTGGAGAAAAAAATCCAGACCGATCTGATCCTTGCCGAGGACGGGGATGTAGTTAACCTTGATGGAGGTGTTTTCAGCATTACAAAAAGCCTTTCTTTGGATGGCAAGAAAAATATTGTTGTTAGAGGGAAAGGCATCGACAAGACCATCCTTACTTTCAAGGATCAAACCTCAGGAGCAGAGGGCCTAAGGGTCAGCAACTGCGAGAACATCATACTGGAAGACATGACACTTCAGGATTCCAAGGGCGATCTGATCAAAACCATGCATGTCAAGGGAATTACCTTCAGGCGTGTAAAAGCAGAATGGACAGGCAAGCCCGATGAAAAAAATGGGGGATATGCACTCTATCCGGTACAATGCGAAAATGTACTGATCGACAGCTGTATTGCCATTGGTGCTTCAGATGCCGGAATCTATGTAGGCCAATCCAAATACATTGTGGTGAAAAATTGCACAGCCTATAACAATGTGGCCGGAATAGAAATTGAAAATTCTCTCTATGCTGAGGTTTACAACAACCTGGCCACAGGCAATACCGGCGGAATCCTTGTATTTGATCTTCCTGGATTGATCCAGAAACAAGGCGGATATGTATCCGTGCATAACAACATCATCAAAGAGAACAACCTTTCTAATTTTGCACCCAAAGGAAATATTGTGGCCAAGGTGCCAAAAGGAACTGGCGTGATGCTGCTAGCCGCCAACCATGTTGAGGTATTCAACAATGAGATCATCAACAACAGCACCATGGGTGTTGGTATCATCAGTTATTATATCACTGAGAACAAGTTCAAGGACAAGCAATACAATCCATACCCCAGTGCCATTTCAGTGCACGACAATATCTTTGAACGGAAGAAGCGCAAAGTGCCCATGGAAGGACGTTTTGCGCAGATCTATCATTTCAAACTGAAATTCGGCCGTAATGTTCCTCATATCGTTTATGACGGAATCATCAACCCCAAGTATAAAGATGCAGCAGGAAATATGAAGCCTGAATACATGATCTGCATCCAGAACAACAAGAACCAAAGCTTTGCCAATATTGATGCAGACAATGATTTCAAAAATATTTCACGCGATATCACACCATTCAACTGTACGCTTGCACCCATTGTATTGAACAATAAACAATAAGTTATAAGGATGAAGAAGGGATATGTTGCCATTGTGCTGCTGGTGTTGACGGTCACCATTTTTTCCATGTCTTTCAAGGCAGTGGAGAAGTTTGCCTATAAACAACGCTTATCTGAATACGGGCTTTTTCAAGGGAAAATCAGTGATCAGCAACCCGTGAAAAGCGTGATGCCCTATTCCCTCAACTCATCCTTGTTTTCTGACTATGCGCACAAGCTGCGTTTCGTGCAGTTGCCGAATGGCGAGCATGTTGCATACAATCCTGATTCAGTTTTTCAATTCCCTGTTGGTACCACCATCGCCAAGACCTTTTATTACTATAACGATGAGAAAGATCCATCGAAAGGCAGGCGTCTGATGGAAACACGCATCCTCATCCATGAAGCCAAAGGCTGGAAATCACTTCCTTACATTTGGAATGAAGAACAGTCGGATGCTTTACTTGAAGTGGCAGGAGGGAGTGCGAACGTTGAATACCTGAACGAAAAAGGAGAAAAAATTTCTTTTGAATATAGTGTTCCTAATATGAACCAATGCAAGAGTTGTCATGAAAGCAACGGAACCATGACACCCATCGGTCCATCTGCGAGGCAGCTCAACGGCAAACATGACTATGCAGCCGGAACAGAAAACCAGCTCAAGAAATGGTCGCAGGATGCCATGATGACGGGTCTTCCCCAAGACATGTCTGTTGTTCCGCAGTTTGTCAATTACAGTGATCCTACCAAAAACATTGATGACCGAGCCAAGGCATATCTTGATATCAATTGTGCACATTGCCACAACAAGACAGGCCCCGCGCAGACTTCAGGGCTTTTCCTTGATTGGAAGACATCAGACAAATCAGCCTATGGATTTTACAAGACACCCATTGCTGCAGGCAGGGGATCGGGCAATCTTCAGTTTGATATCCATCCGGGAAAACCCGCCGAAAGTATCCTTTTGTACCGCATGCAATCCACAGATCCGGGCGTGATGATGCCTGAGGTCAGTCGAAAGCTCATCCATGCTGAAGGTGTAAGACTCATCAGTGACTGGATAAAGTCAATGAAACCATAACGCATGAAGATGAAATACATAATCATTTCTCTTGTACTGACTTTGATGGTCAGCTCTATTTTCCACCATCCATCCATCGCTCAAAACAAGAAACCCAATATCATTTATATCCTAACCGATGATCTAGGATATGGAGATGTCAAGGTATATAATAACGAAGGCAAAATCAATACACCCAATATTGACAAGCTTGCCAGGCAGGGAATGCGTTTCACAGATGCACATTCACCATCAGGAGTATGCACCCCAACACGCTATTCGATCATGACCGGCCGCTATCCCTGGAGGAGCCAACGCCCTGTTGGAGTATTGAACGGTTTCAGCAGGCCTTTGATGGAAAATGATCGTGCAACGGTTGCCTCATTGCTGAAAGAAAATGGATACAATACTGCCGTTGTCGGAAAATGGCATTTGGGATTGGGATGGGTACCCAAACGTGAATATGCCCACCTCTTGGCCAACAAGCGCTATGGCATTGATGCAGAAATGAATCCTGATCATGTTGACCTTGCTGCACCGATGACAGTCAGTCCGAACACCAACGGATTCGATTATTCTTATGTCTTGCCAGCCTCCCTGGACATGCAACCCTATTGCTATGTGGAGAATGGGAAACTGGTTGATCCATTGACATCCTTTACACCAGGCAAAAAGCCGGATACGGGCTATGCTGGTGCATTCTGGAGGCCAGGACTGATGTCAACAAGGTTTGATTTTTTTGATGTTTTGCCAGGTTTTACAAGAAAGGCCAATGAATTTCTAAAGCGCCAAACAAAGGAAAAACCTTTCTTTCTTTATCTCCCCATGCCTGCACCACATACCCCTTGGATGCCCATCACAGGATTTATAGGAAGTTCCGGAGCAGGAGAGTATGGTGATTTTGTGCAACAAGTGGATGCCTCAGTTGGCGCCATCATGAAGACCCTCGATAGTATGGGGCTTTCCAACAATACCATGGTTGTATTTACCAGTGACAATGGTCCTTATTGGCGAGATGATTATGTCAGCAAATTCCAACACAAGTCAGCAGGCCCTTGGCGAGGAATGAAAGGGGATGCCTTTGAAGGAGGACACCGCGTACCTTTCATTGTGCGCTGGCCAGGCACTGTCAAGCCTGGACGTACTTCTGCAGCAACCACCACCTTGGCAAACCTGATGTCAACAGCGGCAGAGATTGTTGGGAATACCCATCCACGCTACAATACAGAGGATAGTTACAGCATCTTGTCGGTTTTGAAAGGGAAGTCCATATCAGTGGACAATCAACCTGCTGTTGTTCATAGCTCTTCTATTGGTTATTTCGCCATCAGGATAGGCGATTGGAAGTTGATCCAGGGCCTTGGCTCAGGTGGCTTTACAGTTCCCAAACAAATCAATCCCAAGACTGGTGAAGCCAAAGGGCAGCTGTACAATCTTGCTGAAGATCCGCACGAAGATAAAAATCTCTATGACCAATTCCCTGAAAAGGTCAAAACAATGACTGAGATGTTGATGCAGATTCGCAGTGCATCTACCAGGGTAAACAAAACGTCAGTGCAATAATTTCTAAGATTTTGTTCAAAAACTCCCCTCCTGGACAGGAGGGATGCCCTGCCGCAAGGCAGGGCGGGGTGGTTGTTTACAAAAATATTGCCCGAATATTTCATTATTTAAATTAACTCTACTAAATTTGTAGACTAATAAAATAATCGAACATGAGTAACCAATTAAGATTTGAAACACTTCAATTGCATGCTGGACAGGAACCAGATCCAGTAACCGGTTCACGTGCAGTGCCCATCCACCAGACAACTTCTTATGTATTCAAAAACGCAGATCATGCGGCCAATCTGTTTGGATTGAGAGAATTCGGCAACATTTACACCAGGCTGATGAACCCCACCAATGATGTTTTTGAAAAACGCATTGCAGCACTCGAAGGTGGTGTTGCGGCACTGGCAACATCCTCTGGTCAGGCTGCACAATTCTTGGCATTGAACAATATCCTCCAGGCGGGTGATAATTTTATCAGCAGCTCATTTGTGTATGGAGGAACTTATAACCAGTTCAAAGTGGCATTCAAGAGGCTTGGCATTGAGGCCAGGTTTGCAGAAGGAGATGATCCACTGAATTTTGAAAAGCTGATAGATGAAAAGACTAAGGCCATCTATATTGAAACCATCGGAAACCCCCGGTTGAACATTCCTGATTTCAAGCAGTTTGCAGCCCTTGCCCGAAAACATGATATCCCATTGATTGTTGACAATACATTCGGAGCAGGTGGATACCTGGCACAGCCCATCAAACATGGTGCTAACATTGTGGTGGAATCTGCCACCAAATGGATTGGTGGCCACGGAACCAGTATCGGTGGTGTCATTGTAGATGGAGGTAATTATAACTGGGGCAATGGAAAGTTTCCACAGTTCACAGAACCATCAGAGGGATACCATGGATTGAGATTTTGGGATGTTTTTGGAGAAGGCAATCCATTGGGATTACCCAACATCGCTTTCATCATCCGTGCAAGGGTAGAAGGTCTGAGAGATTTTGGTCCATCACAGAGTCCATTCAATTCTTTCCTGCTCTTACAAGGCCTAGAGACCTTATCGCTCAGGGTTGAACGCCATGCTCAGAATGCCCTGGCATTGGCCCAATGGCTGGAATCTCACCCATCAGTTGACTTTGTATGGTATCCAGGGCTAAGCAACAATCCTTACCATGAGCTTGCCAAGACCTACCTTCAAAACGGATTCGGAGGTGTACTTCAATTTGGAATCAAGGGAGGGGCAGAAAATGGAAAGAAGTTCATCAATGGACTTAAGCTGGTCAGCCATCTGGCGAATGTTGGCGATGCCAAGACGCTTGCCATTCATCCTGCATCCACCACCCACGAACAATTGAGTGAAGCCGAGCAGGTGCAAGCCGGTGTCTTGTCAAACTTGATCAGGATCAGTGTTGGCATAGAGCATATTGAAGACATCAAAGCGGATTTTGAACAGTCGTTCCATCATGTTTTTGCCTGATGGCCAATAGCTTAAAAAGAAAAAGAGGCCATTAGGCCTCTTTTTTTATATCATGGGTTGATGATGTCTATCTGTAACCAACCAGGTTTCTGTTCATCTGACAGCCGCCTCCTGCAGAACCACGATAAGTAGTGCATGAGCTGAAAACAATGATGGATGCAAGTATGAACAACAAAACAACAGGCTTTCTCATTTAGTTGGGTTTGATTTTACAAATATAGAACTCAATTTTGAGGGTTTTGGTATAATTAGTACTGTTTTTTTCTTTGAAATCAGAATTTTAACGCAACCATCACAGTTGAATTTCTCCCAAATTCATGGGAAAATACTATCCCGCACTTAGTTTTTCAGCTTATCTTGTGGCGATAATTTATCATATGAACATTGAACTGCTCCGACCGATTGTATTTCTCGACCTTGAAACAACAGGCCTAAGCCTGACACAGGACAGGGTGGTTGAGATTGCAATGCTCAAGGTTTCTGCGAATGGAAGCAGGCAAATGAAACGGAGATTGATCAATCCCGAGAAACCAATTCCCGCCGAGGTTTCCGCCATTCATGGGATAACGGATGAAATGGTAAAAGATGCCCCAACTTTCAAGCAAGTGGCCAATGAAATCAGGCAATACTTGGAAGGGGCAGACCTTGGAGGCTATAATTCGAACAAGTTCGACTGGCCACTGCTGGCTGAAGAATTCCTGCGTGCCGGACTGGAATTTGACATTCAGGGAAAGCGTTTGCTGGATGTTCAAAAAATTTACCACCAGATGGAGCCCCGTACACTTTCTGCTGCTTACAAGTTTTATTGTGAAAAAGACCTTGAGAATGCCCATTCAGCAGAAATAGACATCAATGCTACCTTGGAAGTGTTTTTGGCTCAAATCAACAAATATCCCCAATTGGGAAATTCGATTGATACAGTGATGAAAGTAATTGGTGAAGAGCCAATCGTAGACTTTGCAAGAAGAATGGTCATCGAAAACGGTAAGGAAATCTTTAATTTTGGTAAGCACAAAGGAAAGGTTGTTGTTGATGTATTGAAGACTGAACCTTCTTATTACGACTGGATGATGAAAAGTGAATTTGCGCTGCATACCAAGCTCAAGCTCACTGAAATTTTCAACCGCGTCATGTTGAACCCCAAAACAACCTAAGGATAAATTATAGTATCACTGATTTGAAGAAGCTCGTCATCATACCAACCTACAAGGAAAAAGAAAATATTCAACTGATTATTGAGGCGGTCATTAATCTTGGTCAACAATACCATCTGTTGATCATTGACGATAATTCACCCGATGGCACTGCTGACATCGTAAAATCCATGCAACAACGCTATCCCAAAGAAATTTTTCTGATCGAGAGATCTGGAAAACTCGGGTTGGGAACTGCCTATATAGCGGGGTTTGAATGGGCACTGGCAAACGGCTATGATTTTGTTTTTGAAATGGATGCCGACTTTTCCCATGATCCCAACGATCTGGAAAGATTGTATGATGCCTGTCAAAAGGGTGGTGCTGACATGGCAGTAGGGTCAAGGTATGTTTCAGGAGGGCAAATTGAGAACTGGCCTTTTAGCAGAAAGCTCATTTCTAAGGCCGGAGCACTGTACAGTAAACTCATTACCTGGCTTCCTGTCAATGATGCCACGGCTGGGTTTGTTTGTTATTCCAGAAAAGTCCTTGCCACCATGGACCTCAAATCCATACGTTTCATCGGCTATGCATTCCAAATCGAAATGAAATTTACTGCATGGAAACTTGGTTTTACAATCAAGGAAGTACCCATCACTTTCAGGGATAGAAAATTTGGTGCATCTAAAATGACCAAAGGGATTATCCAGGAAGGCATTGTAGGAGTGCTCTCCATGCAAATGCAGTACCTTTTCGATGGTCTTGGTAAACAAAAAAAATAAGCTGATCCCCTTCATTCATTAGCAATTTTCATGAAAAAAGCCCTCCTGCAACTTCACCTCTCTGTCTTTCTTGCAGGATTTACTGGCGTTTTGGGCCGATTGATTACCATCAACGAATCCTTGTTGGTTTGGTACCGCATGTTTTTCTCCGCCCTGATTTTGCTGGCTATTTCAATTTTTACAAAAAAGATTAAACTGCTTCACTGGAAAGAAATGCTTCCGCTCATAGGCATTGGTGGCATTATCGCCCTTCACTGGGTGACTTTTTATGGATCCATTAAATATGCCAATATTTCCGTTGCTCTTGTATGTTTTTCTGCTGTTGGATTTTTTTCATCTTTTCTTGACCCATTGATCTCCAAAAGAAGACCGATCATGGCAGAAGTATTGCTTGGCTCATTGGTGATGCTTGGAGTTTACCTGATTTTTCATTTTGACCAGCACTTCAGAATAGGAATTCTTTTTGGTATCCTCTCAGCCTTCCTAGCTACCATTTTCCCCATCCTTAACAAAAGGTTTGTTGGTAAACATGGAGCAGATACCATTACTTTTTATGAGATCGGTGGAGGATGGTTGGTTCTCAATTTTGTGGTTCCTGTTTATCTTTTGTACACTCCAGTATCAACCTATCTTCTCGATGCCAAAGACTTTTTCTGGCTTTTGTTTATGAGTCTTTTTTGCACCGTTCTTGCCTTCAATCTTTCGGTAAGGGCACTTTCAAAAGTATCGCCATTCACCGTTAACCTCACTTTCAACCTTGAGCCTGTTTATGGCATCTTGTTAGCATTTCTGATCTACAAAGAACACAAAACGCTGGGGCCATCCTTCTATGCCGGAATTGCCATCATCATTCTGGCAGTAGTATTGCAAAATTTGAAAGTTTGGCGTGATTCTAAACCCTAATTGAATAACAATTGAACCGTTTTTAAGGTCAATTCGTTAATTTCAATACAAATTACACTTCATATGCGCCATTGTAAAATATCATTGCTGTTCGTATTGTCATTTCTTAGCTTCAGTCTGATGGGTTGGAGCCAAAAAAAGCCATTGGACCATAGCGTTTATGATGGATGGCAGTCCATTGGTGAAAGAAAGATCAGTAACAACGGCACATGGATTGCTTATACGATAGACCCACAGGAAGGAGATGGACAGATGGTATTGCAAAAGACAGATTCTTCTTTTGTGACAGTTATTCCAAGAGGTTATTCTATTTCGTTTTCAGAGGATAACCATTTTCTTGTTTTTAAAATAAAGCCATTTTTTGCAGACACAAGAAATGCTAAAATCAAGAAAAAAAGACCTGATGAATTTCCTAAAGATTCACTGGGTATTTTTGACTTGGGTCAACGTTCTTTAGAGAAAATTGCAGGTGTCAGCTCATATAAAATGCCAGAAAAAGCAGGTGGACTCCTGGCCTATCAATTGATTAAGAAGCCCACAGATTCAGTAAAAATGACCTTGGCAAAAGATACTGCTGTCAAAAAGCAGGATTCTGTAAAGAGACAGATTCCACTCATCATCGAGCAGGTGCCAGACAAAAAACAAAAAAGAAAACTGACTGCAAAAGGGGAGAATGACGAAGAGATGGTTGATGCAGAAGGTGATGAGGGGACTGCAGCGCCAGTTCAAGAAGGAACTGAACTTGTGGTGTTGAGGCTGGGACAAAAAAATCCCAAGACACTTCCCCTGACCAGTGATTACCTCTGGAGTGAAAATGGCAAGATCCTTTTGGTTGAATCATCGTCCAGTAAATCAAACAAAGGCATCAAGCCAATGGTGTACATCTGGCGATCTGTTGAAGACCGATTTGATACCCTGTTGGTGGGAGGAAATGATTTCAGGAATTTCGCCATCGATGAGGATGGATACCAGGTTGCATTCGTGGCAGAACGAGACAGCGCATTCAAGTCTCTCCAGAAGTTTCATAAATTATGGTATTGGCAGAATGGCGATGCCTCGGCTACCGTTTTGGCAGATAAGTTTACGCCAGGCATGAAGATCAACTGGACCATCAGTGAAAATTATATTCCCAATTTCAGCAAATCAGGAAAACGTCTTTTTCTGGGAACCGCTCCCATCAAACCGATCAAGGACACCTCGCTCATTGACATTGATCTTGTAAAGTTGGATGTTTGGCATTACAATGATGATTATTTGCAGCCATACCAACTGAGAACAGCAGAAATGGACAACCGGAAATCCTACCTGGCCATGGTAGACCTGTCCACCAAAAAACTGACCCAGCTGGCTGATCTTGATCTCCCTCAGGTGATGACTGCTGCAGAAGGTGATGGAAAACAATTCCTCGGCATGAGTGACAAAGGAAAAAGGGTAGCCAGCCAGTGGGAAGGTGGAACAAAAAAAGATATTTACTTGGTCGATCCTGCTACTGGATCTAAAAAAATCATTGCCAGGGATTTATCGGGTATGCCACAGTTTTCGCCGGAAGGAAACCACCTTGTTTGGTATGATGCAAAGCAAAGGCATTATTATGCTTACCACAATGGACAAATCATCAACATCAGTAAGCAGGTTCCAGTAAAACTCTATGATGAAGAATATGACATGCCCTCTGATCCATCTCCTTATGGCCAGATGCGTTGGCAGAAAAATGATGAAGCCCTTTACGTGTACGACAGGTATGATATTTGGAAACTGGATCCAAAAGGTCTGGTTGCACCCATCAACATCACTGCAGGCAATGGAAGAAAGGCCCATTACAGTTATCGTTTCATCCCCATGGATCAGGAAGAGCGTGCTTTACAAGCAGGACAAACCATTCACCTGAGGATCTTTGATGAAAAAACAAAACATGCTGGCATAGGTACCATGCAATTGATGCCCAATGCAACCATAAATGTACTTCAAACAGGAGCCTTTGCCATGGGCTTTCCCGTCAAGGCAAAAAATGCTAACGCATACATCTACACCAAAGAAAGCTTTGCATCATCCCCCAACATCCATTTCTCCAATGATTTGGTGAAGGAAACAAAATTCAGCAGCATAAATCCGCAACAAGCGCAGTACAATTGGGTAAAAGCAGAGTTGTTTTCCTGGAAGGCATACGACGGGAAAATGACCACAGGTATTGTTTACAAACCTGAAAACTTTGATCCTTCAAAGAAGTATCCCATGATTGCCTACTTCTATGAAACCCTTTCTGATGGCCTGTTTAGCTACCAGTCTCCATCACCAACTCCAAGCAGACTGAACATTCCATTCTTCGTCAGCAGGGGATATATTGTGTTGGCTCCAGACATTCATTATACCGATGGTTATCCCGGTAAGGCTGCGTATGATTATGTGGTCAGCGGTGCAAGGGCCCTGGTGAAAAAAGGATGGGTAGACAGTACCAAAATGGGCATCCAAGGTCAGAGTTGGGGAGGTTACCAGGTGGCACACATCATTACCAGAACCAACTTGTTTGCAGCGGCCTGGGCTGGTGCTCCGGTTGCCAACATGACCAGTGCCTACGGTGGAATCCGCTGGGAGAGTGGCATGAACAGGCAGTTCCAATATGAGAAAACGCAGAGCAGGATTGGTGCAACCCTTTGGGAGAAACCACAATTGTACATTGAAAATTCACCACTGTTCCATTTGCCCAAAGTCAAAACACCTTTGGTGATCATGTCCAATGACAATGATGGTGCAGTACCTTGGTACCAGGGTATTGAAATGTTTACAGCAATGCGCAGGCTGAACAAAAAGGTCTGGATGCTCAATTACAATGGAGAAGCCCATAATCTCGTGGAAAGGAAAAACAGGAAAGATATTCAGATCAGAGAACAGCAGTTCTTTGATTGGTTGTTGAAGGGTGAAAAGCCCGCTGTATGGTTGACGGATGGTGTTCCTGCCACAGAAAAAGGCAGGAGTTGGGGCCTTGAAACCAAGTTAGACCAATAAAATAAGAGGTTTAAAATAAGCGCTTAATGCATTTAAAGTCGGAGCAATCCGACTTTATGCATTGTGTTCATTGGCTTGTTGTCAATGAACAATTCAAAGTCTTCAAGCCCGGCAGCCTCATGGCTTTCCTTCATTTCCTGTAAGGTCATCAACCTGTCGCCAATCCTTATTTTTTCAAGTGTGGGCAGCAGCCAGTCTGCATCCTGTCTTGGAATGTCAATCACCAATTCAGTACTCTTGTTGATAAACGTGATTTTGGCCATTTCCCTTTTCATCCCTTTCTTGGATTTCGTGTAATACTCGAATCCAATGGGTTTGCCCAGCCATACCAATTTTGTGGTGGGCCTGAACAGGGGCAAGGGTTCTTCCAAAAGGATTTTCTCAATATGGTTGGGTTCAACATCCGTCTTGGGTATTTTGAAATCAAACCAATTTTGCAAGGGATCATCGAGACCAATATGTTGCATGAAATTGAACAGGGATTTCTTCAATCCAAAGCTGAAGATTTCATGGTTGGCACCCGATGGATCAACATGGGCGATATCATTGTTGGCAAAGCTACCCATTGCTTCACTCAGTTTTTTCACCTTGAATTTGGCAGGATCAAGGCCCACAGGGCTGTGCGCTGTCATGGCAAATTGATGCCAGAACCCTGATTGAAGCACACCGGTTTTGAACAATTGACGAACCATTTCCAGCGAGTCAACAGTTTCCTGCATGGTTTGTGTAGGGAATCCGTACATCAGGTAGGCGTGCACCATGATTCCTGCCTCAGTGAAGTTCTTGTTTACTACAGCAACCTGTGCAACCGTAATACCCTTGTCGATGAGTTCTAGCAGTCTGTCTGAGGCCACTTCAAGCCCACCACTCACAGCGATGCATCCTGAGGCACGCAAAAGGATGCACAGATCCCTGGTAAAGCTTTTTTCAAAACGCACATTGGTCCACCAACTTACCACCAATCTTCTTTTCAGGATTTCCAATGCCAATGCACGCATCAGGGCAGGAGGAGCGGCTTCATCCACAAAATGAAATCCATTTTGTCCTGTCTGTTCAATCAATGCCTCCATTCTGTCGCAGAGCAAAGCCGCTGCCACAGGCTCATAGAGTTTGATATAATCAAGGCTGATGTCACAAAAAGTACATTTGCCCCAATAACAACCATGGGCCATGGTCAGCTTGTTCCACCGGCCATCGCTCCAGAGCCGGTGCATGGGGTTGGCAATCTCAACTGCAGAGATGTATTGGTCCAACAAGAGGTCTGAATAATCAGGCGTTCCCAATTCAGACTGCTTATAATCTTTGCAAGATGCGTTGTTGCGGTAGCTTACTTTGCCATCCTCTAAAATGAATGTCCTTTTGAGGGCATCAATATTTTTACGTCCTTCAACAAAGTCAATCAAGTTTTCCAGTGGAGCTTCACCGTCATCCAGTGTGATAAAATCAAAAAACTCAAATACGCGCGCATCAGATAAGGAACGAAGTTCAGTGTTGGGGAAACCACCACCCATGGCAATCTTGATGCCAGGCCTGTTTTTCCTGATCCATTGTGCAGACCTGAATGCTGTATACAGATTGCCAGGAAAGGGAACTGAAAAGGCTACAATGCCAGGATGGATTGCATCGATATGTTGCTCCAGCAATTGGAGGTAGATCTTGTCAACATAGGTATGATCACCTTGTAAAGTTGCATAGAGCTCATCAAAGCTGTTTGCACTCCTGCCCAGGCGTTCTGCATACCTGCTGAATCCGAAATGCTCATCCACCACTTCCTTGATGAGGTCTGACAGATCTTCCATGTACATGGTACAAAGGAACTTGGACAAGTCATTGTTGCCCATGGTTCCAAATGCCCATTCCAACTGATCGGTTTGCTCAAACCTTGAAGCCTCTGGCAGAAATTTACGTTTGCTGATATGATAGGCCAGAGTCGGATTTTTGCCTTGCAAAAATCCGATAACATGATCAATCGTATCGGTATAATCATTTTCAAGGGCAACCATCCTGCTGGCATTTGCAGAAAGGGGTTGACCCGATTGTTTGATGTATTGGAACAGCTCAATCAGACCTTTTTTGCTGAAAATGGCCAGTATGGTTTCAATCCCAAGATCTGCCTGTTTGCTGATGATCTTTTTTGTGTTCAGAAATCCCTTGATATAAGCAGTAGCCGGATACGGCGTATTGAGTTGCGTAAACGGGGGAGTGACCAAAAAAATGGAGCTGCTCACTAGAAGGTGCGGTTGACATCAAAAGATTCCAGCGCCTCTACAAAAGCGGCCAGGAAAAGAGAGCCCATTCCCCCATCGATGATCCGATGGTCATAAGACATGGAAACGAACATCATGTGCCGGATGGCAATGCTGTCTCCTTTATCTGATTCAATGACCACAGGTTTTTTCTTGATGGCACCGGTTGCCAAAATAGCCACTTGAGGCTGGTTGATGATAGGCGTTCCCATGAGGCTCCCAAAAGTACCCACATTGGTAAAAGTAAAGGTGCCATCCTGTGTATCGCCTGGCTGAAGCTTGCCAATGCGGGCGCTGTTGGCAAGCCTGTTCACTTGTTTTGCCAAACCGATGATGTTGAACTGGTCAGCATACTTGATCACCGGAACAATCAGGTTTCCATTGGGAAGTGCAGTGGCCATCCCAACATTGATATCTTTTTTGATGATGATATTGTCTCCAATCACACTGGAATTGAGCATTGGATATTTCTTGATGCACTTTACAATGGCTTCAATGAACAGTGGTGTGAAGGTGATTTTCTCTCCCTCCCTTTTTTCGAATTCTTTTTTGGACTTGTCTCTCCATGTCACCAAATTGGTAACATCGGCTTCTGCAAAACTGGTCACATGGGCACTGGTAGCAAGGCTCCTCGTCATGTGATCTGAAATGTATTTGCGCATCCTGTCCATTTCGATGACCTCAACATTTCCGCTGGCCGTTAGATCCGCCTGTGCAGGGGAGTGAGATGCATGTTCCTGAATATATGGAGCTGGTGTTGCCTGATAAGGTGCTTGCTTAAAAGACTGGTTTGTAACAGGCAGAGGATTGTTTTCTCTTTGCTCCAGATAGGCCAAAACATCAGCTTTGGTAACCCTTCCATCATTGCCGGAACCCTTGATATGCTCAAGCTCTGAGAACGGAATTCCTTCTCTTGAGGCAATGTTCATTACTAGAGGGGAAAAGAATCTTCCATTTTCTTGTTTGTGTGGAACTGCCATCTCACTGGGCTGAAAAGGTACCCTGAAGTCTTCTTGTTTTTGAGAGACACCATTTGTGAGGCTAACATTCTGGGATGACTGAGCAGGAGAAACAGAAGTTGCAGAAACAATCGCTGGCTCAGGAGCATTTGTCCTTATTTTGCCGATCACCGATCCAATAGAAATCACGTCATTCTCTTTGCAGAGGATTTCCTCTAGAATACCTTCCGCTGTAGATGGAACTTCACTATCAACCTTGTCTGTTGCAATGTCCAGCAGTGTTTCATCCAAGGCTACGGCATCACCAACCTTTTTGTGCCATTTGAGCACAGTGGCTTCCATGATGCTCTCTCCGAGCTTGGGCATTATGATGTTGACTAAAGCCATTGAATCTGCTGAAATGGGTTAATTGTGGTGTAAAGTTAACTGATTTAATGGTTCTTTTCGGGTTGAAATTCACCAACTTATCCCATATTTTTCCTCAGAAAGTCGAGGGCATGTGCTGCAGTCAATTCTATGTTTCTTTTTCTGTCGAAGCGGAACTGAAATGTAGTGGTGGATGTCTGTTCGGCTGAGCAAAAAGCCACACAAACAAAACCAACATGCTTTTCTGGGGTGCCGCCAGTTGGTCCCATGATGCCAGAGGTTGCAAGGCTAAAATCCGCACCAGTTTGTTTTCTGATTCCTTCCGCCATCTGTTTTGCCGTTTCTACACTGACTGAACCAAATTGGGAAATGGTTTCTGGATCAACGCCCAAAACATCGATTTTCATTTCATTGGAATAACTCACAACCCCTCCCAGGTAATAGGCGCTGCTTCCGGGCAACATGGTGATCAGGTGGGAAATATAGCCTCCTGTACAGCTTTCTGCAATGGCGAGCGTCTTTTTCTTTTCCAGCAAAACCTTTGCAATGGTTTCCTGCAGGGTGAGGTCCTGGTCTACCACCAAATGGGCTTTGACCAGTGTTTTGAGTTGTTCGAACAGGGCATCTATCTCTTGAGGATCTTTTGTACCATCAAGCCCGGTCAGCCTCAAACGCACCATGCCATAGTTGGGCAAATAAGCCAGTTTGTAATCTTTTGGCAGGGTATTTTCAAATTCTAGCAATAATTCGGCCAAAAAAGATTCCCCGATGCCCGCTGTCAAAAGGGTTCTGTGTTGAACAGGAGATAAATTGAAACGATTGACCAGGGTTGGAATCACATCTTCAGTCATCATTCCCTTCATTTCATGGGGGACGCCAGGCATGCTCACATAAATAGCGCCATTTTTTTCAAACCACATGCCAGGTGCCGTTCCTCTTTTGTTTTGAATCACCCTGCAGTTATCAGGCACTTCGGCCTGTTTTAGGTTTCTTTCCAGCAATGGCCTGTTGAGTTTCTTTGAAAAGATTTCAATTACATTGTCCAAAGCAGCCTGATCCCTGACCATTTTGCCTCCAAAAAAATCACACAACAAAGGCTTGGTGATATCGTCAGAGGTGGGTCCTAGCCCACCAGTGATCAGCACAATGTCTGCAGCCTTTCCCTCAGTGGTGAGGGCTTGCCATATTTCATTCCAGTCGTCGCCGACAGCGAGGCGCCGTTTTACTGTAATGCCTGCCTGGTTCAATACTGTGGCCATCCAGGCACTGTTCGTGTCAATGGTTTGTCCAATCAACAGCTCGTCCCCAATTGTCAGGATAACAGCGGCAATTGAATGCGCTTCTTTCGTCATCAAAATATTATTTACTGGCAATGCCATCTACGCTGGCTCTGCCGGGTCCACACAAAAGCAAAACTAAAAATCCAGCAAGATATAAACTGGCTTTTTCCCCTGTATCAAAGAAATCCATTTTATGAACGCTGAAAACGGCTATAGACATGACAATCACCAGTGGAATGGATACAAGCCTGGTAAACAATCCAATCACCACAAACAAGGCACAAAAGAATTCGGCAAAAATGCACAACATCAATGAAGCGGTGGATCCAAGGCTTAAAAAACTGTAAAAAACAGCCTTTTTTTCACTGAAATGCACAAGTTTTTCATAACCATGAGACATCATGAGCGTTCCCATGGACAAACGCAACACCAACATGGCGGCATTAAAGGAAAACGCATTGTAATGTGTACTGAGCAATTTCTTCATTTTAACTGATTGAATGAGCCCTTTAAATCTTAGTTAAATCTTTCCAGACAAAGGTACAATAATGATCGGATCTCATGATTTAAAGGTTATTTTTGATCAGAACAAAAAGCTTAATCTTTTATGTTTCAATTCCCAAGACTGGTTCAGCTACTCACTTTTTTTTCTCTGGCATTGGTTTCAATGCACCTGCAAGGACAAGCCACCCGATCAACCGCTTCCCCACAGCTTGTTCTGAACAAAGCCCGGCAGCTTTTTGATGAAGGCCAATACCAGACAGCAAGTATATTTGTGGAAGATTATCTTTCCTCACATGAAGCCAAAGGGCTTCTGACAAAAAATGATGCAGAAGAATTAGCCTACATCAGGATTGCCAGTGGGGTGATTCAACATGAAGCAATTGCTGTTGAGCTCGCTACCGCCAAGGTCAATAAGGCAGAAAATCGATTAACAGCGGTCAAATTGGCCTATCATCTTGGTCATTATTATTTCAGTCTGGCCATGTATCCTGAAACGATCTTTTTCCTGGAAATGACAGACAAACTCTATCTTTCAAAAGAGGAGGGGCAGCGGGTGGCTTTTGAAAAAGGGGTTTCCTATTTTTCGCAAAAAAAATTCGACAACGCCAAGCCATATTTCAAGCAATTGCTTGATGAAAAATCTTCCACTTACACCGCCGATGTGCAGTATTACCTGGGCTTTGTGGCCTTTTCAGAAAGACAATACAAAGAGGCCCTCGAATGGTTTCAGGCCATTGAAAAAGATCCCCGTTACGCACTGGCTGTGCCTTTTTACCTCGCCTATATTTATCATGAAAACGGGCAAGATGCCAAGGCCATCAGTTATGGAGAAAATTACCTGAAGGCTGGTGATGGTCTACACAACAGCGAGATGCTTCAATTGCTCGCCTCGATTTATTTCAACAAAGGCGATCAACAGCGTGCTGTTGTGCTTTATGAAAAGGCTATCAGTTCAGGCATTGTACTCAATCCTGTTCAACGCTTTGAGCTGGGTTCAGGCTATCATTTTACAGGGAAATTCACCAAGGCCGTAGAGCAGCTCAAACCCCTGTCTGCGGGCAAGGATACGGTGGCCTTACAATCCATGTATATCCTTGGTCATACTTATCTGCAGCTCAGCGAAAAGTCCAATGCCAGAAGTGCCTTTCAATACTGTATCTCTGGAAATATCGGCGCGGATAAAAAAGAGATTGCCCGATTCATGATTGCCAAGCTCTCACTGGATATGGGTTTTGAGGATCAGGCATTGCAAGGCCTGAGCAATTTTGTCAATGATTTTCCTTCCTCAGCCTATGTCAAAGAAGCCAATGATCTTTTGCTATCTTATTATGCCCGTACCAACAATTTCAGACAGGCCCTGGTTTTGCTTGAGCGTATCGGTAGCTTCAGTGCTTCTTATAAATCCCTTGCACCAAGGATATTCTTTGGCAGGGGAATTGAACTGGTCAACGATCTGCAGTATCCCGCGGCAGACAAGATGATGGAATCAATTGCCGCATTCAAAAACACTCCATTCTATGCTCTTTCTCTTTTCTGGAGAGGCGAACTTGCCCTGCGAAATGAGCAATTTGAAAAGGCCATCAAATTCCTGCAGGACTATCTCAAAATGCCCACCAAGCCTGTGGGAGAGGCGAATGAAGAAAATGCGCTCTACAATATTGGGTATGCATTTTTTGAAATGGAAGACTATGCTAAAGCTGCTCCCTTTTTCGAAAAAATTTACGCTGGTAACCGAAATGTCTCTCCCGAAATCAAAGGGGAAGCCATGTTGAGGGCTGCAGACTGTGCATTCATGGAAAAAAATATCGGCAAGGCCAAAACCATTTACACCATCGTTCAGAACAACAAAGGCGAAGGTGCGGACTATGCCTCCTTTCAACTTGCGCTTATTGAAGGCATCAAGTCACCGGCCAATAAAATTCTGCTGCTCAAGGCAGCTGAAAACCAATATTCATCATCCGCTTATTTACCACTCATCACCATGGAGATTGGTGATACGCACATGGCTGAAGAAGAATTTGAAAATGCCATTCCTTACCTAAAGCGCATTCCTTCTTTGGTGGAAAAGGATGATGAAATGATTCCGGCATCATTGCTCAAGCTGGGCATTGCCTATTATAACCTGGATAAAATCGAAGAAGCCATCAGTCAATACAAAACCCTGGTCAAGGAATATCCTGCTTCAGCTCAAGCGGCTGAAGCCATTGAAAGTGCACAAAGTCTTTATGTAGACAATGGTCGCATCGATGAATACCAGCAATTTTTAGAAGCGGGTGGTAAGACGATAGACCAGATCCAGAAGGATTCACTGCTGTTCAGGTTTGTACAAACTACTTATGCAGATGGTAAACCTCAGGCATCTTTGAATGCTTTGGATGAATACCTGCGAAAATTCCCCAACGGATTGTTCATTGCTGAGGTCTTGAATTACAAAGGCGAATTGCTTGTAAAAGACAAAGACTGGAAGGCTGCCGCCCAATTGTATGATCTGCTGGCATCTATAGGTACCAGCAAGTACCAGGAAAAAGCTCTGCGCATGGCTGCTAAGCTGTATTTCTTTGAGCTGAAAGATTATGCCGCAGCATTGAAACAATTCACTCAACTGTCTAGGCTTACCACAAAGGCAGATGTATTGATCGAATCGCTAAGGGGTGAAGTGAGGTCTTTTTATCATTTGAAGCAATGGGTGCAGGGGCGTGATGCCTCCAATGCACTCATGAGCAATGCTGCTGCCAATCAGGATGATCAATCCTTCGCTGAGACTGTTTTAGGATATGCTGCTCAGGCTGAAAACAAGTTCGAAAACTCCATTGCTTCTTTCAGCAAAGTGGTGGTCAATAACCAATCATCTTTGGCTGCAGAAGCCAGGCATCAATTGGCGATGAATGCCTTTAAATTGGGCAACTGGGATGCAGCTGAAAAAGCTGCACTGGCCTCCATCGAAAACTCCGGCTCCTATGAGTTTTGGATCACCCGGTCGTATATGCTTCTCGGTGATATTTTCTTGGAACAAAAAGATTTTTTCAATGCCAAAGCCACATTGAAAAGTGTAGTAGAAAACTGTTCCATTGCCGAACTGAAACTGGAAGCCTCAGAAAAATTGAAGGCCGTAGAGCTTGCTGAAAAAACAGGTCTAAAAAAATAATATGAGATCAAATAATTTGTTTCAGGTCTTCATGCCTGTTCTCTGCTTTTTGCTCATTCTTACAAGTGGAAATGTTGCTGCACAAGACAAGCGTGGCAAAAAAGAAGAAATCAGCATTACGTCCAGCTTCAAGCCCAGCATTGTAAAATCAGGCAAGTTGGAATTTCAGGCCCAAACCCCACCCAAAGACACAACTGCTTATCGGTTGAGTTACCCAATGCTGCCGATACAGTTCACCACTCCCATGAGTTCTTTTATGATCAAGCCGCTATCTTTTCAAACCACTGAAAATCAGCAAGACAAAGAAGATGTTTATGCGAAACTGGGATTCGGAAACCTCTCCACTCCCTTTGCATCCCTGGGCCTTACTGCTCGAAAGGCAAAGGAGCAGTTTTCGGCCAACCTGGACCATATATCTTCAAAAGGGAAATTGGAAGACCAGCAGTATGCTCACTCTTCTTTGAACCTGGGCTATAAAAATACCCTTTCAGAAAACCGTGTTGCGCGTGTCTATGCCGGTTATGACAGGCAGGGTTATCGGTTGTATGGCTTTGACCATGTAGTTAACCCTGGTTTACCTGAGGCAGATCTCCGTCAAAACTTCAGTAATTTCCACCTGGGAGCACAATATGATCATCTTGCTGCTGAAAATGGTTCCATGACCTTAAAGCCCGAATTCAGGGCAGATTTTCTGACGGCCAGCAGAAAGCAATCGGAATTTGCGTTCAGATTGGCCATCCCAGTTTCTTATACAATCAATGAAACCTTGAAAGTTGCCATAGCAGTTGATGCTCAATTGGCCAACCTCAAAAAGGGAACGCAATCAAATCAATCTGCTGCCTTGGTGCAAGTTCCCTTATCCTTTGAGTACAGTCCTTCATCTTTCAGTATCAATGGATCCATCATTCCTGTTTTAAAATCCAATAAATTCAATCTTTTACCCAATCTGCAGGTGGACTATTCATTAGCAGAAACTGGAGTAAAGCTAAAGATTGGCGCTTTAAATAAATTGGATATCAATTCACTACACAAATTATATGCAATCAACCCTTTCCTTGTTTCTCCTGATTCACTCACCATATTTCAACAGACCGATTATTATGCCGGGGTTGAATGGCTGAATGCGAAAGGCTTGCAGCTCAAGTTCAACGGAGGATTTACCGTTTTCAATGACTTGCCTCTTTTTATCAACGGTGAAGGAACAGGAAAGGAAATGAAAGTCTTAAATGAAACGCAATTGAATGCTATTCATCTTGGGGGCGAGGTCAACTATACCTTCACTCCAGAAATGGAATTCAGGTCTTCCATCAACATGTATGCATTCCAAAACCAGGTAAGATATGCAGCAGCCTATGGTCTTCTTCCTTTGGAATTAAAGTTCGGTTTGAAGTGGAAACCCATCAAGGGGCTTACAACCCGCGTGAATGCAGATTTCTGGCGTGGTGCCATTTCCAGGTCTCCTGGCATGCCAGAGAAACGGTTAAAGGATGCCGCAGACATAAACCTGGGTGTGGATTATAAGTTTAATAAAAAATGGGCATTGTGGGTTGATTTGAATAATATTGCCAATATCCAATACCAGCGATGGAACCAATACGTCTCCTTTGGTTTCAATTTTATCGCAGGTCTGCGGTATTCATTCACAAAAGCCAAATGACCCTCTGCATGCAATTTGTTGAACTTCCCCGTTTGCTATACAAGTACTTTTCATTGAATGGGAATGTATCCATACCTGGGTTGGGGTCATTATCCCTGGTGAGAGTCCCTGCAGTAATTGATTTTACCACAAAACAGTTGTTCCCACCATTTCAAGTCTTAAAATTCAAAGCCAATAACAACGATTCAACCCCTGAACAATCCATTTATATTGCCCGATTGTCTGGATTGAATAAAGATGTTATCGATGATGAGTTGAAGATATTGGGTGAATCGTTAAAAAAACGCTTGATGGCTGAGCGAAAACTGGAATGGATGGATGTGGGTAGTTTTTCTTTATCTGATGAAGGTGAAATTGGTTTCGTTCCCAAAACAGTAACAACAGATTTTTTTCTTCCTGTCCAATATAACCATGTGTTAAGACCAGATGCCGAGCATACCATCAAAGTAGGCGAGGAAGAGAAAACCAATACTGACATGGAGGTCTTTTTTGAAGACCAGCGGTCCAATGCCGGAAAGAACAAATGGCAAAAAGCTGCAATGGTAATGGTTTTAATGGCGGTATTGCTCATCGTCGTCCGATTCATGTTTGGAAGTTTTGATTTACGCGAATCACGGTACAATCCTCTGAAGTTCATCACACCAAAGGCAACGTACAGGGTTATATAAATTTAAATTAGCGCACCATGTTATGCCCTGTTTGCAGCCACAATCAATACAGCAAGATACTTACGGTCAAAGATTTTACTGTTTCTGCGGAAAATTTTGAGGTCGTTGAATGTGCCTCATGTGGATTCAGGTTCACTGCCCATCCACCAGCTCCAGATCAGATTGGAAGGTATTATCAATCGGATGCATACATCTCCCATACCGACAGCAAGAAAGGTATATTCAACACCATTTACCAGCTGATCAGAAAACAGGCCGTACAATCCAAGCGCAAACTGGTCAGTCATTTCAGTCAACGCAACACAGGAACGCTACTCGATTATGGCTGTGGCACCGGAGCATTTCTATTGGAAATGAAATCAGCAGGTTGGCAGGTGGAGGGTATGGAACCTGATCCTGGCGCCCGTTCCAGAGCAGAGGCCCTGACAGCATCCAATATCATGGAGCCTGACAAGCTTTCATTGTTGGATAGCGCAAGTGTTGATGTGGTTACCATGTGGCACGTGCTTGAGCATGTACACGAATTGCATGAAACATTGTCGCAGGTCAAAAGAATACTCAAAGAAAATGGACTGTTGGTAGTGGCTGTTCCCAACCACATGTCTCATGATGCCAGGCATTATGCAGAGTATTGGGCGGCCTACGATGTGCCTCGTCACCTGCATCATTTTAGTCCGGCAAGCATCACCCACCTGATGAAGATGCATGGTTTGCAGGTGAGGGAACTGCTGCCCATGTGGTACGATGCTTTTTATGTAAGCCTGCTGAGTGAGAAATACAAGACCGGCGGTATGAGGTTGATACCCGCTGTATGGACTGGCTTGATTTCCAACCTCAAGGCCCTATTCAACAAAGGGGTTTGCAGCTCACAGATTTACATCATCAGCCAATAGCATTATTTCCCAATGGTCTCAACCGCCCTGACAAATCCAATGTCAGATTTATTCAGTACCTGAAAATATCCTGTCTCATTCCATGCAATCCTGGCCACCATGGCCTTGATTCTTAGTTTTGTCCAGTTGACGGAAGCATTGCTGTTCAACTTGACAAAGACGCCTTGTTTCTGTGCAAAATCCGTCAATTGGTTGATGACATTGTCATCAACATTGAAGCCGCTCGCAAAGGTTGAAGCGTCAGCAAATGCCTTGATCTTGACACTGTTGGTCAAGAAATACCGGTATGCGAAATTGCCAATGATATTCTTCTGGTAAAGAGCGTTAAGGCTGGTGTCAAATAAAACTGGATCAATCTCAACTACTGCGTCAGGCGTGATGCCTCCGCCGCCATACAAGACTTTTCCTTTGGCTGTTTTAAAAGACTTACCCAACTTGGTGCCAGCATTTGAAGCGGCACTGTCATGGTTGTGCACCCTGTTCAACACCTCCATGTTGTACTTGGCATGGCCTTCATTGTATGGCTTTTGGATGCTTCTCCCCAAGGGAGTATAGTACCTGGCAATGGTCAGCCTGAGTGCCGATCCATCAGACAATACATATTGTTCCTGGACAAGTCCCTTTCCAAAGCTTCTTCTTCCAACAATCATGGCCCTGTCATGGTCCTGAAGGGCTCCGGCGATGACCTCACTGGCCGATGCCGAACCTTCATTCATCAGCACCACCAAATCTCCTGTTTCAAATAAACCGGCCCTTTTGGCCTTGTATTCTTTCTTTGGACTGTTTTGTCCTTCAGTAAAAACGATCAGTTTTTCTCCTCCGATAAATTCATCAATTATGTCAATGGCTTCTTCCAGAATGCCACCACCATTGTCGCGGAGGTCAAGCACCAGTGATGTCATTCCAGCAGCCTTCAGTTTTTCCAATGCTTCCAGAAATTCCTTGTAGGTATTGCTGGAGAAACGGTTCAGCCGGATATAGCCCTTGCTTTTGTCAATCATGTATGAAGCATCCAGAGAAGTGATGGGAATGCTGCCACGGACAACAGATTTGCTGATGACTTTTCCTTCATGCATCAACCGGATGTTCACCGTTGATCCTGCAGGTCCCTTGACCCATTTCTTCAATTGTTCACTGTCCTTCAGCCCTGTTGCAATACTGTCGTTTACCGCAAGTATCCGGTCTCCGACGGTCAGTCCAGCATTTTTTGCTGGGCCGTTTTCAAGCACTGAAAGGATATGAACGGTGTCATTGAAAATATTGAATTCAATGCCAATGCCCTGAAACTGACCCTCCAGGTCTTCCGTGATGTCGGTCAATTCAGATGTTGGGATATATACTGAATGAGGGTCAAGGGTATTGACCAGTCCATTGATGGCATTTGAAGAGGCGGAGTCAACATTGACCTTGTCCACATAGCGTTGTTTGATGAGTTGCATCACTTCATTCAAGGTATTGCTGCCCGGCGAAGTCAAAAAACTTTTCGTCATTGGCATATTGCTGCGTAATTTGTAGCCGATGAACATGCCCAATACTACGGCAATTGAAAAAAGGATGGGAGTAGCTGCGTTGATTTTCCTGTTGCTCATGTTGTTCTCTCAATTGTAATTTTGCAAAGTTCCTGAATTAACCTGAATTATGGACGGATTAAAACTCATAGCAGACAGCGGAGCCACCAAAACAGAATGGAGACTGGTAGGCAAGGGAAGTTTCAAGTCTTTTTTTACCACTGGAATCAGCCCTTATCACATGAACCGAAGCCAGATCCGGGACCTTCTGCTCAAGGAATTTCCCAAGCCGGTATTGAAGAAAGACATTGTTTCCATTCATTATTACGGTACTGGTTGCAAGACCAAGGCCAATGCCAATATTGTCAAAAAAGCCCTTGAAGATATATTTCCTGCTGCTGCTGTTCATGTAACCCATGACCTGATGGGGGCTGCCATTGCCACCTGTGGCAACAAGCCGGGCATTGCCTGTATCCTCGGTACAGGATCGAACTCATGTTCTTTCAATGGAAAAAAAATCCTTTTGAATTCTCCTGGCCTGGGCTATATTCTTGGGGATGAGGGAAGTGGTGCTTATCTGGGCCGAAAAGTAGTACAGCATTTCCTCTATGGCACATTTGATGCCCCATTGATGAAATCATTCAAGGAGCATTTCAAGACCGATAAAAACGAGATTCTTCAGAAAGTATACAAGGAACCCTTTGCCAACCGCTACCTTGCGGGCTTTGCCATGTTTCTTTCTTTGCATAGGGGCCATTTTATCATCGAAAACATCATTGAAGACGGATTGAGGGATTTCTTTGAACAACACCTAGGGTCATATCCGCAGCGTTTTAACATACCGATTCATTTTGTTGGAAGCATTGCTTTTTATTTCAAGGATAAAATTGCCGAACTTTGCCACGATTTCGGATTCAGCATGGGAGTGGTCATCAAACGACCCATGGAAGGATTAGCGAACTACCATAAAAAACATTAAGGCAATACATCAATCATGAACGCCAGAACTACAGAGCAGGATTCTCGCTACAGGCACCTTGAAAAAATGTCTGTTCTTGAATTGCTTGAAAACATCAATAGAGAAGACCGGATCGTTCCTGAAGCGGTAGCCAAATCCATCCCACAGATCACGGCTTTGGTAGAAGCAGCTGCTGACCGCATGTTGGCAGGTGGAAGATTATTTTATATTGGCGCCGGCACCAGTGGAAGGCTTGGCGTTGTGGATGCATCTGAATGTCCGCCCACATTTGGTGTATCTCCGGATTTGGTCATCGGAGTAATCGCCGGTGGAAAAGGGGCCATGTTCAACGCAGTGGAATTTGCCGAAGATGACAAAGAACAGGCATGGAAAGACCTTTCAGCATTTGATATCAATGAAAAAGATACTGTGATAGGCATTGCAGCCAGTGGAACCACACCCTATGTGATAGGTGGATTGACTGCCTGTCGTGCAAACAATATTCTCACTGGTTCCATTTCCTGTAATGCAAATGCTCCTGTTTCTGCAGCTGCCGACCATGCGGTAGAAGTGGTGGTGGGGCCTGAATTTGTTACAGGAAGCACAAGGATGAAAAGTGGAACTGCACAAAAGCTGGTCCTGAACATGATATCTACTTCACTGATGATACAGTTGGGCAGGGTAGAAGACAACAAAATGGTCAACATGCAACTTACCAATGATAAGTTGATTGAC
>Ga0222712_10001160_pt1 | contig 33660 bp, 28 predicted proteins | sample C33_657DmetaG_FD_165043 | JGI IMG/M metagenome (GOLD analysis project Ga0222712, IMG submission 165043) | Estuarine water microbial communities from San Francisco Bay, California, United States - C33_657D | ecosystem: Environmental > Aquatic > Marine > Unclassified | place: USA: California...
AGCGCGACATCGGTCTCATCGTCGGGTTGCCAGCGCAGCGCGCCGCCTAGGCCCCAGCGAAATCCATCGGTCAGGCCGACCGATTCTTCAGCCGCGAGCTCCAGACCATAGATCACCTGACCCGCATGCTTGTCCGTCAGCTTCCATTGACGGAAGCCGGACACCATCAGGTCCTGCGTATTACCATAAGAACGATCAGTCCCGGCGACCGCGCCGGTGAAGTCATGCTCGTAACGATACCACTCCAGGTCGATGGCCTGGTCGTCGGTCTGGTAGATCAGTTCGGCCCCGGAGCGGGAACGTCCGAAGGACCCCGTCACGCCGCCCGCATGGGAGATGACGTCGGCATCCCGGTATTGGCCATCGGCCATCAACAGCCAATGCTTGGGCTGAGTCTGGCCTAGGGACTCCGTGGAGATGAGTAAGAATGAGCAAATTAAGCCGATTTGCTCAACTTTGTGCAGACGTTTCATCGTGTAAAAATAAATTATTCCCGAAAAACTCGGATAGCAAGCGGGTAGGTGGCACTGGTCGTTTTATGGCACGACTATTGCTTAATATGTCGCAACATGCTTATTTCTGCCACTCCGGCGCCGAACACCGCCGACAACGTCTGGGTCCTGATCAGCACCGCATTGGTCCTGATGATGTGCATCCCGGGCCTCTTCCTCTTCTACGGCGGCCTCGTCCGCGGCAAGAACGTGCTCTCGGTCGCGGCGCAATGCTTGGCGCTGACCGCCATGGGCATCCTCATGTGGTGGGCCTTCGGCTACAGCTTCGTCTTCGGCAAGAACTTCGCGGGCGGTTTCCTCGGACACATCTTCGGCGGCAGCGAGCATCTCGGCTTCGCCGGCCTCGGCTTCACGCCTGACACCGCCTACGCGGCCGGGATTTCCTCCGGCACCTTCGCGCTCTTCCAGGCCATGTTCGCGGCCATCACGCCGGCCCTCATCATCGGCGCGGTCGCCGAGCGCATGAAGTTCTCCGCCGTGCTGCTCTTTTCCTTCCTCTGGACGATCGGCGTCTATTACCCTGTCGCGCATGCCGTCTGGGGCGCCACCGGCGACTTCTCCGGCATCGCGAACGCTGACGCCGCCTTCAAGGCCGCGGACTTCGCCGGCGGCATCGTCGTGCACATGACCTCGGGCTGGTCCGCCCTGCTCCTCTGCGTGCTCGTCGGCCCGCGTACCGGTTTCGGCAAGCGTGCGATGCCGCCGCACAGCATGGTGCTTTGCGTCATCGGCACGGGCCTGCTCTGGACCGGCTGGTATGGTTTCAACGCGGGTTCAGCCCTCGCCGCCGACGGCGTGGCCCTCCAGGCTTTCCTGACGACCACGCTTGGCGCCGCCACGGCCACGATGATGTGGGCGCTCGTCGAGAAGCTCCACCGCGGCAAAATCTCGGTGCTCGGTCTCTGCTCGGGCGCGATCGCGGGCCTCGCCACCGTGACCAACGCCGCCGGCTTCGTCTCCGGCGGTTCGGCCGTGATCATCGGCCTGCTCGCCGGCGGCATCTCCTATTGGGCCTGCTCGGTCCTCAAGCCGCGCTTCGGCTATGACGACGCATTGGACACCTTCGGCGTGCACGGCGTCGGCGGCACGATCGGCGCGCTCGCGACCGCCCTGCTCATGGACGGCGCGGTCAACGAAGCCGGCGGCAAGCTTGTCGCCAAGGGCCTGCTCAAAGGCCAGCTCACGGCCATGCTGCTCTGCATCGTCGTCTCGCTCGTTATGACCTGGATCATCGCGAAGGTCGTCGCCGCGACCGTCGGGCTACGCCCATCGGAAGAAGCGGAAGCCCAGGGCCTGGACATCGCGGACCACGGCGAAGAAGGTTATAACGCGAATTAAGACGGTTTTCTTCCGCTGAAACTGACCGCCTGCCTCTTTTCGGGCAGGCGGCAGAGAAGGCTTCGCTTTATTTTAAGCACTTTTAGGCCATCGGTTCGAATGCGAGGTGTTGGCACGGGGGTTGCGAAAGGGCTTACGCCATGAAATCCCTGCTACGAACTCTCACTATCCTCGCCCTGGCGGCAGTGCCTTACCTGTCGTCGGCGCAGAACGCGCCCGCTCCGGCGGCTGAACCCGCCAAAGCCGCACCCGCTGCTCCCGCCATCGAACAGCGCGTGGCTGACCTCGAAGCCTACGTCAACAACACCGGGCCGAAGGCAGCGGATGACAAGGTGGCCGCCGGCCCGATCGCCGCTTCCGCGGGTCCTGGCCACAACGCCTTCATCATGGTGTGCGCCGCGCTGGTGCTCTTCATGACGCTGCCCGGCCTCTTCCTCTTCTACGGCGGCTTGGTACGCTCGAAGAACGTCCTCTCCGTGGTCGCCCAGTGCTTCGGTCTGGCGGGCATGGTGGCGATCCTCTGGTGGGCCGTGGGTTACTCCCTGGTCTTCGGCAAGAGCTTCGGCGGCACCGTCCTCGGCAAGTTCTTCGGCGGCAGCGAATTCTTCTTCCTGAACGGCGTCGGCGCCGCCCCGAACGGAGATTACGCCTACTGGATCTCCCAGAACGTCTTCTCGATGTTCCAGCTCATGTTCGCTATCATCACGCCGGCCCTCATCGTCGGCGCCATCGCCGAGCGCATGAAGTTCTCCGCGGTCATGCTCTTCATGCTGGGCTGGATGTTCCTCGTCTACTTCCCGATGGCCCACCACATCTGGGGCATCACCGGTGAGATGAACGGCGTCTGGAACGCCAAGGCCTCCATCAAGGCGATCGACTTCGCCGGCGGCACGGTCGTCCACATGACCTCGGGCTGGTCCGCGCTCCTGCTCTGCATCATCCTCGGACCTCGCATCGGCTTCGGCAAGAAGGCCATGACCCCGCACAGCATGGTGCTCTGCGCCATCGGCACCGGTATGCTCTGGGTGGGTTGGTACGGTTTCAACGCCGGCTCGGCCCTCGCCGCGGACGGCGTCGGTGCCCAGGCCTTCATGACCACCACGCTCGCCGCCGGTGTCGCCGCCTTCACCTGGGGCGCCCTCGAGTGGATCCTCCGCAAGCACGCCAGCATCCTCGGTCTCTGCTCGGGCGCCGTCGCCGGCCTCGTCGTGATCACCCCGGCTGCGGGCTTCGTGACCGCCAGCTCCGCGGTGCTGATCGGCGTCCTCGCCGGTGTGGTGCCCTTCCTGGCCGTGGTCTACATGAAGTCCAAGCTCGGCTATGACGACGCGCTCGACACCTTCGGCGTCCACGCGGTCGGCGGCACCCTCGGCGCCATCCTGACCGGCATCCTCGCCACGGCCGACGTCAACGGCAACTTGAACACGAACCTCAAGGAGATCGTCGGTAAGACCCTCCTCACCGAGCAGCTCAAGGCGATCGGCATCACCCTGGTGCTTTCCCTGGTCGCTACTGCGATCCTCGCCTACGTGATCAAGGCCGTCATCGGCCTCCGCCCGACCGAAGAAGAAGAGGCCCGCGGCCTCGATATCTCGGACCACGGCGAAGAAGGTTACAGCCACAACTCCTAAGCCTCCCTCCAGGGAAGCCGGCCCGCAGGCCGTCCGATGCCGGACGGCCTGCTTCTTTTAGGGGATTTCCTGACAGTGGCTGAATCTACTATAGAATTGCCAACTTTCAGATACTGACACCAGAATGTCTTCATCCGTCCGCCATGCTTAAAATCTCCGCCCAACTGAACGACCGGGACTTCCAAGGCACCGCCGAGGAATTAGCCACCTTCGTGTCCGAGAAGCTGGCTGAACTGGGCTTCGGCGAGCGCCACCGCTCCTCCGAGCGCCTGGTCCGCTTCTACGCCTACCAGAAACTCCTGAGCCGACCGGAAAAAGCCCCTGACGACGGACGCCAGCGGCTCTTCGGCCAGCTGCAGGTCCGCCAGCTCCTGCTCGCCCGCCTCCTCGCCGAACGCGGCTGGGATCTCGACCGTATCCGCACCCTCCTCCTGCAGAACCAGGAGATCAGCGCGCTGAACAAGCTGATCGATGAATTAGCCACGCCCACCGAGGCGGAAAAGCTCTTCTTCCGTACCCGGGCGAGCAACGACGAGGAGGCCGTGGCGCAGCTGCGAAGCGAACGAACCAGGCTTCATTCCCGCATGCCGACGGCCTACTCCCAGCGCGATGATGAGATGGCCGAACCCTCAGCCCCCGCCTACAAGCCCGTCCGCAAGTCCAGCTTCTCCATGGTGCAGCAGATGAAGCAGGTCGCCGAAAGCGATGAATCCCCTGCCGATGCCCTTCGCCTGATGATAAAAAAGGAGCTAGCCCGGGACGACCTCAGCCCGGCCGCCCGCAGCCTGCTCGATCAGCTGTTGTCCTTCAATCCGACCTCCCGCGGCGATGAACCGAAGACCGAAAGATGGACCAAAGTCCGGCTGACCCATTGGTGCGAAGCTCACTTTAATATCGATAGCCGCGTGACTCCCACCAAAGAAGAACTGTTAGAAATAGCCGACAATTTTAGCAAAGCCTTGATGAAGAAGTATTTATAATTATGACAGTTTTAGTCTGATGGCATCTGTGTGATAGTTACTTTTCATATGTTGACAGTATAAGGGTTTAGGGCATGGTGGTGGGGATGATTCCTCCCATGAGCCAACCCAAGATCGAAATCCTGCCCTTGAAGAAGGGCTTCCTCCGCGCCGCCTCCGAAGCGACGCATGTCCTCGTCCGCATCGTCGCCCCCAGCCAGCCGGCTGACGTCGTCGCCACTCCCCGCGCACCGCTCGACCTCGCCCTGGTGATCGACCGCTCCGGCTCGATGTCCGGACGCCCGCTGGAAGCCGCCCTCGAAAGCGCCGCCCGCATCGTCAGTGGCCTGCGTAGCGACGACCGTGTCGCCGTCGTGGCTTTCGATGGTGAGATCGAAGTCGTCCAGCCGCTCGTCGCGGCCACCGACCGAGCCTCGCTCGTCCAGCGCATCCGTTCGATCGACGCCCGCGGCTCCACCGACCTCTTCGGCGGCTGGGAAGAGGCCGTGAAGCAGCTCGCGCCGTTCACCCGCAAAGACCGCATCGCCCGCGTCATCCTCCTCAGCGACGGCCAGGCCAACCACGGCCTCGTGAACGAGCAGGAGATCTTCGCCCGCGTCACCAAGGCCGCCGGCGCCGGCATCACGACCTCCACCGTCGGCCTCGGCCACGGCTTCAACGAATCGCTCATGACGGGCATGGCGACCGCCGGCGAAGGCGTCGCCAACTTCGGCCAGACCGCGGATGACCTCGATGAGGCCTTCGAGGAACAGTTCGCGATCCTCTCGAATAGCTTCCTGCGCCAGGTGAAGGTCAGCGTGCAGGGCGGCAGCGACGTGCAGGCCCGCTTGGTCGGCGAACTCCTCGAGGAAGGCGTCGCCCGCAGCCGCAAGCTGGGTACCCTGCCCTGGGATGCTTCGCTCGTCGCGGTCGTCGAACTGAAGATCGGCGCCGGCGCCAAGCCCGACGCGCTCGCCGCCGTGAACTTCGAAGCCGTGACGAAGGATGGCGAAGCGGTCAAGTTCGGCCCGGAACTCATCGCCCTCCCGGAACTCGACCTCGCCGCCTTCTCGGTCCTGCCGGTCGACGCTTCGGTCGCGGCCGCGGTATCCGAAGCCTTGGTCTCCGAGAAGATCGAGGCCGTCGAAGCCCTCACCCGCGCCGGCAAGTTCGCCGAAGCGAAACAGGAATTCGAGGAGCTCCTCAAGCGCTCCGACCTGACGGACTGGGCCAAGCAGAAGCTGGAACACCTCCGGAACCTGCTCGATGAGGACGCCGCCATGGCGGTCAAAGAGATGCGCTACGGCCGTTCCCGCATGCTCCGACAGACCAAGGTCGCGATGATGCGCGACTTCGACACGCAGTTCTGCGCCGCCTCGGAAGACGCGAAACCGATCTACCTTCAGAAGAAGATCGTGACCGGCGCCGCCCGTAAACCGAAGCCCCCGCAGGGCGGCCAGGCCCCTCAGGCCTAAGCAGCGGACAAACCGCGGGATTTCAGCCCGGTGGAAGCGATTCCACCGGGCTTTTTGTTGCCCGCTCCGGACGGCCGGGCAAGATGGGTCTCCGCCTCCCATGTCCCGCGCTCTCCGCATCACCCTCTGGAGCGTCGGCCTCGTCGCCGTCGCCGTCGGAGCCACCCTTTTCTGGATCGAATCCCAGCTCCGTCCCGAACCCCTCGGCGCCCGCGTCAAAGGCCTGCTCGCCGACAACGGCATCAAGGGAGGCATCGCCCGCATCGAAGCGTCCCTCGACGGAAAATTCTCCGCCGAGGGCATCGACCTCGTCCTGGCCGACGGCACCAAGGTCGCCGCGGCCTCGCTCAAAGGCGAAGCCGACCTCTTCGCCATCATCGGCGGCACCTACGCGCTGCGCAGCCTCGAGCTCAAGACGATCGACGTCGACCTGAGCGCACGTCGGCCCGCCGCCCAACCGGAAGCCGCTCCCGCCGCCACGGCGCCGAAAACCACGTTGCCACCGTTCGTCCTCGGACCGTATGCCGCGACGGGACGCGTCCGGCTGGCCGACGGTACGCTGCTGCGCTTCAGCGTCCGCGGTGACGCGTTCGATTCCCGCGGTCAGGCCGATCTCCGCGCCGGGGTCGCCTGGCCCGGCTTCGTCGTCGGCAAGCAGACCACCGATCCGCGCGGCGAGGTCTCCCTGAAGGCCTCGTTCCGTCGTCCGCTCGGCGCCGAAGGCATCTCGCTCGATGCGCTCTTCGACGACCTGGCGTCGCTCCGTATCGAGCTCGCGGCGAAGGACGCCAGTCCGGCCGCCGTCGGCTCCGTCGGCTTCATCCTGGACGCGGCTTCCGTCCCCGGCAAACCGGGCGTCACTTTCACGGGCACGATGAGCGACTCCGCCGGACGTCCCGCGGTGAAGCTCCGCGGCGAGCATCTCGCCGGACGCACCTCGGTCGCCGCCGACCTCGACGTCGACCCCTCGCGCTTCGGCATCCTCAGCCAGCAGCTCCCCGACGTCCGCATCACCGGCGGGGCGAAAGGCGAACTGGAAGGCGCTCGCTGGCAGGCCGACGTCGACCTCAAGGCGCTCTGGGCCGACCTGAGCAAGATCTCCCCGCGCCTGCCCAAGGGCGGCCGCTCCGAATGGCGGCTCGCGGCGAACGCGCAGAGCACCGACGTCGGCTTCGCGGTGAAAAGCCTGACCATCGCGGGCCACGGCGTGAAGATCGCCATCCCGCAGACCCTCACCTGGAAAGGCGGGCTCCTGCCGGTGAACGCCGATGAGGCGACCGTGACCATCACCGCCGACGACGCCGACCTCGTCGCGCTGAATCCTTTCCTCGCGTCCGCGGACGTGATCGCGACCGCTGGTCGCTGGACCGGCGAAGCCTCGGTGTCCTTCAAGGACGGACAGCCTGCGGTGCGCAGCGTGCGCACGCACAGCCTGCGCGGCGTCACCCTCGAGCAAACGGGCAAGCCGCTGGTGCGCGGCATCGACGCGGAACTCCCCGTGAGCTCCGCCGACGGGACGATCGCCCTGGGCCCCTTCAGCGTGCGCTGCGCCGCCGGCGAGATCGCGGGCGGACGCCTCACCCTCCGACCCGGCGCCGATGGCGCCTGGACCGCGCTCGCGGACATCGACGTAGGCATCGTCGAACTCGCCTCGCAGCCGAACTGGGAAGACCTCCCGGTGGACAAACTGAAAGGCATCCGCATCAGCGCGAAGGCCGCCGTGGAACGCGCCGCCGGCCAAGCCCCGGTCGTCGCTTCCGCCGAAGCACGGATCTTCCGCGAGGGTCGCAACCTGCTCGCCCTGAAACTGCGCCAACCCCTGCCGACCGTCGGAGCCAGACCGACCGGCGTGCTGGTCGAAGCCACCGCGCGCGACCTTCCGCTCGAATCCCTCGCCGCCGTGGTCCCGGGCCTCAAACTGTCCGGCGACCTCACCCGCGCCGACCTCGTCGCCGGCTTCAGCCGGGAAGGCCTCTTCGTCCGGACCGAAGGCGCGCCACTCGCCTTCGCCCGGACGAGCGCCTCCTGGGCTGGCAAAGCGTGGGTCAAGGAATGCGACCTCGCCGCCAGCCTCGATCTCCTCATCGGAGAGAAGTCCACGCTGATCGGCTTCAACCAAGCTTCGCTGCGGAACCAGAATCGCGTCCTTGCCGAAGGGGACATCAAAGTCGGGCTCGGCGAAGCCGGCACGACGCTCCGCCTGCAGGGCGACCTCGGCGCCTTGGCCGAACAACCTTTCGCGGGCCCGCTGGGCATCGTCACGGGCGGCCGCTACCGTGCCAGCGCGGACCGAGCCCAGGACGGCGAGATCAAGGTCTCCCTGGAAGTCAGCGACGTCGGCCTTCGTCAGAGCGAAGGACGCATCGCGCAGGCGACCGTCACGGGACGCTACGCGCCCAAGCCGGACGGGCTCGACGCCGAGGGCGGCTTCCGCCTGCAGGCCGCGCACACCAGCGCCGGTAAGTTCACCCTCACGCAGCGCGTCGCCGGGACGAGGACCGACTGGCAGGCCAAGGTCACGGTCGACAACATCGACGTCGACGACGTGCTCTCGCTGCTGCCGAAGTCCGAGGAGATCGTGGCCGAAACACCGACGACCCCGCCGGCGCCGGACCGGACGCCCTTCTGGGCTGGGCATACCGGCGCACTGGAAATCACCGTCGGCACCGCGAAGGCTTATGGCATCAAGGCCGAGGGGCTCGTCGTCCGCGCCGATGCGCAGCCGAACGGCCTGCGACTGAGCCAACTGTCCGGCCGGCTCGCGGAAGGCACGCTCAGCGGGCGCGGCCAGCTGGCCTTCCAGCCGACCACGAGCAACGGTCCTTACGCCCTCGCCGGGTCGCTGAACCTGACGCAATTCAACTTCGGCGAGGTCGCGCAAGCGGTCCCGGCGGTAAAGGACTTCCTCCAAGGCAAGGGCGACGCCACCGTCTCCGTCACCAGCGTGAGCGGCACCCCGGGCGAGCTCCTCGGCCGCCTCCAGGCCGACACGCAGCTCACCTCCCGCGGCGGCGTCATCCGCGCCTTCGGCGACAAGAACAGCAGCATGTCGCTGTCCGCCAACAAGGCGGGCGACATCGGCGAGACGCTCGGCGGACTCGCCCTGATCGCCGGTGCGCTCACCAAGAACCAGCAGCAAGGCGAGAAGATCGCCAAGATCGGCGCCGCGATGACGGCGGCCGCCAAGCTCCAGAAAGCCGTCGCCGAGTTCGCTTATACCACCGCGACCATCAAGGCCTCCCGACTGGCCTCAGGCACGATCAAGCTCGAGACGGCCGACATCCGCAACGAGACGCTGCAACTCTCGGCCAAGGGCGGCATCAGCGTCGACCCGAAGGCCGGCTTCGCCGACTGGCCGATGGCCTTCACCACCCAGATGCGTGGCTCGGGCGAATTCGCGGAATACTTCCAAGTGCTCGGTTTCGGCAACGGTCCGGCCGTCGCCGACGGCTTCACCGATGGCCCAGGCATCAACGTGACCGGCTCGCTGAACCAAGTCCGCACCGACCTGACGGAGAAACTCCAGGCCGCCGTCGACCGCACGCGTAACGCCCCCGCGGCCGCGCCGGCCGGTCAGTCCCCTCAGGCCGCTCCCGGCGGTCAGGCCGCGCCGCCTCGGCGCCGCAACCCGCTGGGCGACCTGCTTAACGAGCTCGGTCGTTGATGACGGCCAAGCGCGCAACCTTGGCCGGCCTCGCCGGACTGGCGGTGCTCGTCGCGCTGGCCCTTTCCGTGGGCGCCCAAGGCTTCGGCTGGGGTGATGGCGGCGCATGGGCCATGTTACGCGCCCCGCGCGTGCTCGCGGCGCTGGCCGCCGGTCTGGCGCTCGGCGTCGGCGGCGCCGCGCAACAAGGTGTCTTCCGTAATCCGCTGGCCGACCCCGGGCTCACCGGCGTCTTCGGCGGCGCCCTCTTCGGCATCGCCGTATTGCTGGGCTTCGCGCCGGAAACGGCTTGGCGCCACGTCTGGCTCCTACCCGCGGCCGCCTTCGCCGGAGCGCTCACGACCTCGGCCTTGCTCGTCGTCTGCGGCCGCGGCGGTTCCTCCGCGCGCCTGCTCCTGACCGGACTCGGCCTCAACGCCTTCACCGCGGCCGGAACGCTCGTGATCGCCTCGCGCAGCGGCGAATCCCGCGAGTTGCTGACCAACGGAGCCTACGGCGACTGGCTCGGCATGGCGACCTTCGAACTCACCTGGGTGCCGATCCTGCTCTGCCTCGCCGCGACGCTGCTGCTCCTGCCGAAGGCGCGCCCGCTCGACCTCCTCGCCTTCGGCGACGACGCCGCCCGCGGCTTCGGCACGGACGTCACCGGAGTGCGACGCGATGCGGTAATGCTGACCGCGCTGGCCGCCGCCGCCGCGACCTGCCTCGTCGGCCAAGTCGCCTTCATCGGCCTGCTGGCGCCGCACCTCGCGCGGGCCATCGTCGGTCCGCGCCATGCGGGCGTCCTGCCCTGCTCGGCCCTGCTCGGCGCCGCGCTCCTGCTCGCCGCCGACACCATTGGCCGCGGCCTCTGGCCGCAGGCGCCGCTTTCCGCCGCCGCGGTCACCGCGGTGATCGGCGCGCCGCTCTTCATCTGGATCGCGAGGAGCCGCCATGAGTGAGCCGTACCTCGAGTGCGCCGCCTTGGCCGTGGAACTCAGCGGCCGCCGGGTCATCGATGGCGTCTCGCTGCGGGCGGAAGCCGGCCAAGTCGTCGCCCTCGTCGGCCCGAACGCCGCGGGCAAGACGACGCTCCTCCGCGCCCTGGCCGGGCTGATCGCTTCGACCGGCGAACTCCGGGTCGCCGGCGAAGATCCTCGCCAAGCCTCCGCCCAGGCCAACGCCCGCCGCCGTGCCTATGGCGCGCAGCAGCCGGCCAGCGCCTGGGATTACCGCGTCAGCGACCTCGGCGAGATCATCGGCGCGCCGGACGCTTACGCCGATCAGCTGGGCAGCCTTGACCTGGGCGAGCTGGCTTCGCGCCGGCTCTCCCAGCTCTCCGGCGGCGAACAGAAGGCCGCGCATCTGGCGATGACGTTCGCCTCGCTGGACGAACCTTACGGAGCGCTGCTCCTGCTCGACGAGCCGACAGCTTCGCTCGACCTCGCCCGGCAGGCCTTAGTCGCGGCGGCGCTCCGGCGCTTCGCCCAAGCCGGCGGTACCGTCATCGTGGCGACGCATGACCTCGCTTTCGCGAGGGACTGCGATGCTGTCCTCGTCCTGGCGGAAGGGCGGGCGATCGGCCTAGGCGTGCCGTCGGCCGCGCTCACGCCGGCGGTCATCGCCGCGACCTGGGGCGCTTCGGCTCAGGCGGAAGCGTGATCAGCTTCCCGTGTCGGGCCGCTGAGAAGAGATACTGCTGCGCCAGACCGGCGGCAGGGCCGAAATGCGTGCGGCCGAACTGCTCGAGCGGCGCCGGCTTCCAGCCGCGCAGGCCGTAGGCGTCGCCCAACGCTTGGACGACCCAGGTATCGACCGGGAAACTTTCCAGGCGGCCGAAACCAAAGAGCGCCACGCAAGCGGCGACCTTAGGACCGACGCCCGGGAGGGATTGAAGTTCGGCGAGCAAAGCGGGCGTGGCGAGGGCCGCGAATTCTTCGGCCCAACGCGGACGGGCGAGCAGTCGCTGGGCGGTGCCGCGGAGAAAGGCCGCGCGATAACCCAAGGCGCAGGACTTCAGCACGGCGTCATCCGCGGCGGCCAAGGCGGACCACGTCGGCAAGGCGTGGAAACCGGCGCCGAGCGGCTCACCGAGTTTCTCCGCCAGCGAGGCGACCATGACGCGGATCTGGAGGATGCGCTTGTTGGAGCTGCACAGGAAGCCGATGAGCGTCTCGTGCGGATCCTGCCTCAGGATACGCAGGCCCGGAAACGCCTCGCGCGCCGCGCGGAGTACCGGATCAGAGCGCCACGGCAGATCGGCGGAAAGCCGGGCCTGCGCGCCGGCGGCGTCGAGATAAGCGAGGAGCGCCGGCTCCGTGCCGGCGGCGCCCTTCAGTCCGCGCCACTCGAGGCCATCCTTGCCGGCACGCAACATCGCCACCGTGCGGCCGAAGATGCCGACCCAAGCGCCGTCGTCAGACGGACGCCAACGGAAGGACTGACCCCCGTCGAGCTGTTCGGCGAGCAAGGCTGCTGGGACGTCCTCGGCCAACCGCAGCGGGCGCCAAGCTGTCCACTCCGTCGCGGCCATGGACTCAGCGTCCGAGGTCGCGGGGCGTGCCCCAGAGGAAGCTGTGCTTCGCGGCGAGGACCTTGCCCTTCGCGTCGACGACCGAGAGGCGCCAGGCGAGCGGACGCCAGTTCGCCTCGCCGGCCTGCTTGCCGGTCAGGCCGATGACAACCTCGCCGAAAGGAAAGCCCGGGCGGAAGCGGGCGGGAAATTCGTAGCGTTCGGCGACGGTGTTTTCCGTGCGGACGACCTGCAAGACGAGCCGGGCGTCGGCCGGCGGAGCGTCCGCGAGCTTGATGTAGTAATAATACCCACCGCGGGCGGCAGGGTCAGTGCGGAAGACGACATCGGCGCCATGGTCTTCTTTTTCGCCGAGGACGTCGGACGCTCGGGCGACGTCGGCGGCCGTGCGGCGGCGTTCATTCACATACGAGATACCCGGGACCTCGTCGGACGAGATCACGGGGGTGTCACAACCCACGAAGAGCAGCGCAGCGAGCGCGGCCCACAGAGAGGCCTGGCTCACTGCTCGGCTCACTTCTTGGCCTTCTTCTTGCTCGCGGCGGCGCGGGCGATCTTGACGCGGTCCTTCTTGCGCTCGAGGTAGGCGCGACGACGGCGACGCTTGATGACTTTGTTGCTCTGTTGACCCATGGTGCGTGCATCCTCCCGCAACCCCTCGGATGGTCAAGGAGAAGGTTTACGGACCTTCCCCGGAGGGCCGGGGAGAGGAAAGAGTCCTTTCTGGCTGCCTGGGTAGGGATCGAACCTACGACCAAGTGATTAACAGTCACCTGCTCTACCGCTGAGCTACCAGGCAGTGCGAAAGGAGTCCAATCAAGGCAAGGTCGGGGCGGCTCTGTCAAACAAATCCTCGCCTCTTCGACCTGGCGTCCCTCCGGCTAAAAACACCGCAATCATCCGAAAAGGCTCCGGTTAACAGGGGTCGCGGCGACATTCACGCCATGGCCCCCTAATCTCTGGACACCCCTGTGCGGCCTGTCTTCCTTGTGCGCAATCCCATGCGCTGGTCCCGACTTCCTGAAACTCCCAACGCCCCCGGCTTCGGCGGCGCCTTCGTGGGCACCTCCGGAGACCTGTTGCTCTGCGGCGGTGGTTCCAACTACCCCGACAAGCCGGCCTGGGAAGGCGGCGTCAAAGCCTGGCACGACACGGTCTACTCGCTGACCAGCACGCGCTCGAAGAAGTGGGCGACGATCGGCAAGCTCCCCCGGCCTTGCGGCTACGGCGTCGGCGTCTCGATCCGCCAGGGCCTGCTGATGATCGGCGGCGCCGACTCGCACCGCCACTACGCCGACTGCTACACGCTGTCCGTCGAGGACGGCGAATTGAAGGTCCGCCCCTTCCCCTTCCTGCCGCGTCCGCTGGCCTACGCGACCGGCGCGCTAGTCGGCAGCAAGGTCATCGTCGCCGGCGGCACCGAACGGCCGGACGCGACCGCGGCGTCGTCCAGCGCCTTCGCGATCGACCTCGCGAACCTCAACGCCGGCTGGAGGGAACTTCCGCTCTGCGCCGGCTCGGGCCGCATGCTCGCGCAGTCCGCCGGGACAAAGGACACCTTCTATCTCTTCGGCGGCGTCGCGCTCAGCCCCGGCGCCAAGGGCGTCGAACGCGAATACCTCGCCGACTGCCACGCGTTCACGCTCGGCAAGGAATGGCGCCGTCTTTCCGCCCTGCCCCGGCCGGTCGCCGGCGCGCCTTCGCCTTGCCCGGTGTTCGAGAACGAGATCCTCGTGCTCGGCGGCGACGACGGCAAGCTGGCCGGCAAGGTCGAAGCGGCCAAGCATCCCGGCTACGCGAAGACCGTCCTCTCTTACGACAAATCGACGGACACCTGGACCGAGTCCGAAGAAGGCTCCGCCGACGTGCTGTCCACCGGTTGCACGAAGTGGTCCGGCGGTTACGCCCTGACCAACGGAGAGCTGCGTCCGTTCGTGCGTTCCGCCGAAGGCTGGTTGCTGCGCGCGGAATAATCATTGGGGCTGGCGGGTCGGCGGAGACGGGCTATAAACGCCTTACCCCGGCGCCATGCTCCGCCTCACCCCATTGCTCAGCCTGTTCGTGGCGGCTCTCGCCGTTGCGCAGAGCGAGCCTTTGCCGGACCTGCCCGACCCTCTCGGCCGGGCTGGGATGATCGCCGCCGTCCTCCGCGAAGCCGACGGCAGCGAGGTCATCGTGGTCGCCGGAGGCAGCAACTTCCCGGACAAGATGCCGTGGCAAGGCGGCCAGAGGAAATATCACAAGGACATCCTCAAGCTCGCGCGCAAGGACGGCGCCTGGAGCTGGAGCAAACTCGGCGAACTGCCCGAAGGATTGGTCGGGGCGGCTTTCTGCGCGACGCCCCGGCGAGACGCCGTGGTGTTCGCCGGCGGCGCCGCGGCCGACGGCCACCGCGCCGGCGTCTGGCGGATCGGACTCGACGGCAAGGTGTCCCGCTTCGGGCCCGACCTCCCGCGCCCGCGGGCTTACGCCGGCTTCACTTCGACCAAAGGACATCTCGTCATCCTCGGAGGGACGGACGGACCGGATGCGACGGAGACGATCCCGACGCTGACGTCGCTCGACCTCGACGCGCCCGACAAGGCGTGGCGGACGACCGACGCCGACCCAAGCTTCGGCCGGCTCATCCCGCTCGTCGGCGCCGGCCCGAACTTGCTGCTCTGGGCGGGCGGTTGCTCGCTCTCGGCCAAGGACGGCAAACCGTTCCGCGACTACCATGACAACCTCGCCTTCCAGTCGTCGCTCGACGCCGGCAACCGCTTCCACGGGCTGCCCCACGCGCTCGCCGGCGCCGCCGGCCCGGGCGTGGCGACGGCGACGCACCTTTTCTTCGTCGGAGGGGACGACGGCACGCAGTACGGACACCCTTATGAGACGCACACCGGCCTCGCCCGGCGTATCTTCGCGATCGACCTCGAGTCGCTCGAGGTGACCGAGTTCGGCGAGTGGCCGCATCCGGTCGCGGTCGCGCCGCTCCTGCGGCTGGGGGACGACCTCCTGACCGTGAGCGGAGAAGTGCGGCCTGGCGTCCGCACCCCTAAGCTCACCCGGTGGCCGATCCCGGCCAGATACCGATGAACGAAACCACGTCCGCCACCCGTACGGCCTGGCTGGTCGTCGCGCTGCTCATCCCGGTCGCGCTGCTCAACTACCTGGATCGGCAGCTCGTCGCCACGATGCAGAAGTCCATCATGGGCGACGTCAGCGGCATCGGAAGCCAGGAGCAATGGGGCCATATGCTCGCGTGGTTCAAGTGGACCTATGCGCTGGCGAGTCCTCTCGCGGGCTACGTGGCCGACCGCTTCGGCCGCCGTCACGTGATCGCGCTCAGCCTCATCGTCTGGTCGGCCGACACTTGGGCGACCGGATACGCGAGGACCTACGATGAGCTCCTCTGGACGCGGGCTCTCATGGGGCTGAGCGAAGCGTTCTACATTCCCGCCGCGCTCGCGCTGATCGCGGACCACCACTCCGGCGCGACGCGGTCGCGCGCGGTCGGACTGCACCAGATCGGCATCTATCTGGGCGTCATGATGGGCAGCCTCGGGGGCTACGTCGCGGACGACCCCGCCATGGGATGGCGATGGGCCTTCGCCACGCTCGGCCTGGCAGGCATAGCCTATGCGATTCCCCTCTGGTGGTCGCTGCGCGAAGCTCACCGTGAAAACGGCGCTCCGGCCGGCTCGCCGCTCAACGCGGCGGGCGAACTGCTCCGTGACCGCAATTTCCGCCTGCTGCTGGCATACTTCACCCTGCCCGCCTTGGCCGGCTGGGTCGTGCGCGATTGGATGCCCAGCGTCCTGCGCAAGGAACTCGGGCTCACGCAAGGACTGGCCGGGGTCAGCGCCGTGGTCTGGTGGCAGGGTGCCGCCATCGTGAGCGCCCTCTTCGGAGGCTGGCTCGCGGACCGCTGGATGCGTGACAGCCTGGGAGGCCGCCAGAAAGTCAGCGCATTGGGCATGGCGCTCATCGTACCCGCGCTCCTCGGCGTCGGCATCGTCATCGGCCAAGGCTCGCTGCCGCTGGCCATCTTCTTCCTGATCCTGTTCGGACTCGGCTGGGGGCTGTTCGACAGCAACAACATGCCGATCCTTGCCCAGATCGCGCGGCCGGAACGTCGAGCGACCGGCTACGGACTGATGAACCTCGCCAGCATCTCCTGCGGCGGGCTGTCCGACGTCGGCTTCGGGTGGCTCCGCGACCACCAGGTGCCGCTGGACCTCATCTTCGGAGGTTTCGCGGCCGTGGCTTGTCTCTCCGCCTGGCTGGTCCTTAGGATCCGGCCCGTCTCCGCCGACCTCCGCTGACCCCCATGTCCTCCTTCCGTTTCCATGGCCTCTGTCCGGCCACCCACACCCCGCTCGGCGACGACGGAGCCCTGAGGCTTGAGGTCGTGGAACGCCAGGCGAGCTACCTGCTCGAACGGAAGATCGATCGCGTCTTCATCGGCGGGACGACCGGCGAGAGCGTTTCGCTGAGCCTGGCGGAACGCCTGGCCCTCGGCGACCGCTGGGCCGCGGTTTCGCGGTCATGCGGCATCAAGGTCGTCGTGCATGCGGGAGCCCAATCCCTCGCCGACGCGGCCGCGCTGGCCGCCCAGGCGCAACGCAACGAAGCGAGCGCGGTCTCGATGATCGCCCCTTCTTACTTCAAACCCCGTTCGCTCGAAGACCTCGTGGCCTGCTGCGCCCAGGTCGCCGCGGCCGCGCCCGGGTTGCCTTTCTACTACTACGACATACCCGCGCTGACCGGCATCAGTTTCCCGGCGGACGATTTCCTGCGATCGGCGGCGGCGCGTATCCCGAACCTCGCCGGCATCAAGTATTCCAACCCTGACCTCGGCACCTACCTTCTCGCGCGACGGGTGGAGGCCGGAAAATACGACCTCCCTTGGGGCATCGACGAATACTTCCTTTCGGCGCTCGCGATGGGCGCGCAAGGCGGCGTCGGGAGCACCTACAACTTCGTGCCCGGCCCGTTGCAGCGCATGATGGCCGCTTTCCCTCGTGGCGACCTCGCGACCTGCCAGCTGGAGCAGGATCGCATGATGCGCGTCATCCGGATCGTCGCCAGACGCGGATACATGGGATGCGCGAAGGCGCTGATGGGCCACCTCGGCGTGCCCGTCGGACCAGCTCGGCTGCCCAACGGCAACCCCGACGCCGCCGGCATCAAAGCGATGCTCGGCGAGCTCGAGGAAATTGGCTTTTTCTCATGGAAAGACTGATCCTGACCCTCCTGGCCGTCGCCCTTGCGTCGCCGGCCTTCGGCGACGAACCCAAGCCGGCCGGCGACGCGCCGGTCACCGTCTTCGAAGCCAAGAAGAACATCACTCACGCCTCCGTGCGCATCCCCGCGCTGCTGCGCACCAAGAAAGGGACGCTCATCGCCGTCGCGGAAGCACGCGACAAGGCGGCGGACCAGGCGGGCAACGACCTCCTGGTCGCGACCTCCAAAGACGGAGGCCTCCGCTGGAGCAAACCTCGCGTGGCTTACGAACAAGGCTCCGACAGCTGCAACAACCCCACCCTGGTCGAGGATGAGCTCATCGGACGAGTGTTCCTTTTCTTCCAGACCTTCCCCGCCGGCAGCCACGAGTTCGGGGGCCTGCCCGTCGGTGACGCTCCCGGAGGGACCCGTATTCGGATGGTGACCTCCGATGACGAGGGCGAGACCTGGTCCCGGCCGGCGGACGTCACCAAGGAACTCAAGCCGGCGGACGCCGTGACCACCGCATCCGGGCCGGGCATCGGCATCAAGCTGAAGAACGTCGCGCATGCGGGCCGGCTCGTGATCCCCTTCAATTCCCAGGACAAGAAGCGGAACTTCGTGAACTGGATGGCCTACAGCGACGACGGCGGCCGCACCTGGCATCGCGGACAGAACGTCCCGCAGGAAGGCATGCAGCTCAACGAAGTCCAGGTCGCCGAAGCCGGCGACGGCACCCTCTATCTGAACTCACGCCGCTGGCGCCAAGGCGAACCCTACCGCAAGGTGTCCTGGTCGCGCGACGGCGGAGCAAGCTGGAGCAAAGCGGAGGAGGACAGAACCCTTCCTGAGCCAGTCTGCCAAGGCTCGCTGCTCGCGGCGAAGGCCGGCGACAAGACTCCGATCTACTTCCTCAACCCCGTCGGCAAAGGGCGCGCGAACGGGACTCTCCGCCGCTCTGACGACGGGGGCCGAACCTGGGCCCAATCGACCTTGGTCTTCCCTGGTCCGTTCGCCTACAGTTCCATGACCGTGGTCGGCGGGGACATCGGCGTCCTCTACGAGCCGGCCGGGAACTCGACCGTCCTCTACCGAAGGATAATCATCGGAGGCCTCGAGCCCCGCTGAAGGCGGAGCGGGCTCAGACCGCGGACTCGAGCAGCTTCCAGCAGATCAGCTTCTGACGAGGCAGGTGGAAGGGCCCCTTCCACATGCACCCCTTGAGTTCCGAGGTCGGACGACCCTGGCGGTCGAGGTAACCGTACCATTCGCCGTGCTCCGGATCCGGAAACTTGGCGTAGGCCCAGTCATGGACCTGGCGGTGCATCTCCGCGTAGCGGGCCTCTCCCGTCATCACATGGGCCATCAAGGTCGCGATGATGGCTTCGTTCTGCGGCCACCAGAATTTCATCGAATGCCAATATTCCTGAATCGGCTTCCCGCGGAGGTCCGTGAAATAAAGGATGCCCCCGTGTTCGCGGTCCCAACCCCGCTCCCACATATAATCCAGCATCGCAAGTCCCAGCCGCTTGGTCGCTTCGTCGCCGCTTCGCCGCGCCTCGCGGAGCAGGAACCAGGCGGCCTCGATGGAATGACCCGGATTCAGAAGCCGCCCGTCGAAATGATCATGGATCTCGCCGGCGGGACCCACCGTCTCCATCACCGCGCGCAGGTCGTGCTTCACGAAATCACGACCGATCTCCGCGATCGTGATGGCGGCCCAGTCGCTGAGCGTCCGGCCACGGACGACGACGTCGCCCAGGTCTTCGCGCAGGTCCTGAGCGGTGGCCAAGGTCATCATCAGCGGGGAGAGGGACTTCATGGGCCTCGTGACGGGAGAGGTCTTCGGCGCGATACGGCCGGACTCGTGGTGGTAGGCGAGGAACGTTTCGAACGCCGCCAAGGCCCGGGCGCGCCAGCGGCCGTCGCCGGTCGCGCGATGGACGGCGCCGAAGCCGACGGCCGCGAAGCATTCGCTGAACACGTAACGCCTCATCCGGAGAGGATCGCCCTCCGCGGTCACGGTGAAATACAGCTTGCCCGACGCATCCGCGCAACGCTCATGCAGGAATTCGGCGCACGAAAGCGCGGCCTGCGACCACTCGGGGCGTCGCTCGACGGTGTTGAACAGGTTCGCGAAGGTCCAGGCCGCACGCCCCTGGAACCAGACGGACTTGTCCGAATCGAGAAGCTCCCCCTGGCGTCCCAGCGCCGTATGCATCCCGCCGTTCACGCGGTCGAGCCCGTGCTTCATCCAGAAGGGGATGACATCCAGCAGCAATCCGTCCCGATAGGTGCGGATGAGTTCTTCCCGGCGTTGCGAGAGGTAGGGGGTCACGCGGAAGATGCTGACCCTTCCGGGCCATGCGTCAACGCGCGGGCTTGATTCAGGGCGACGTCATAAAAGGCTCGGTCCCGGCGGAATCCGCCGCCGGCGCTCCGTAGTAATCACGGATGAGCCCGGCGAGGTGCTCCTTGACGTCCTCCGGCAAGAAGGCGCCGAAGTGGCGCTCCTTGCCCAGCGAAGCGACGACGACCGATTCGACGGGCTTCTTATTCTGCTTCGAACCGCGGAAAGCCAGCCTGACCACGACATCCTCTCCGACCGGCAGCGTCCATGTCATGCCGACATAAGGCAGGACGCGCCAGCGGACGACGACCTTGTCGTCGCTCAGCGTGACGCGATAACGCGCGAGGGTGAAGGCGAAGCCCACGAGGAAGAACGGCACGTAAAAGAGGGCCAGCAGCGCGAAGTGCCACCAATCCGGCTGCGCGACCATCCGGCCGTTCATCTTCACCGAACCTTGGGACAGCCCGTAGAAGAGCGCGATGCAGTGGACACAGGTGAAGATCAGCCAGAACCAACCGAACCAAGTACCCAATCGGACACCATAGCTGACGCCCTGGAAATCCGTCGACGCGGAGACCTTCGGGTGACCGCGCGCGACTTCTTCGTCGGTCAACGGCTTGGGCGCGCGCCCCTCGATGATGGCCGCGTTCCGTGCCTCGGCCGCGGCCTTGAGGCGGGCGAACTTGGCTAGGAAGTCTTCGCGGATACCCATGAAGGCGGATTACCCGTCCGCTTGGATCAGTCAACTCCGTTGAAATGATGGTCGATCAGGATGGCGAGCCGGACCCGCTGCTCCAATGGAAGATTCTCCCCGAAAGCGACTTCCTGTCCGCCGGAGGAGACGACCACGGAGAGGAGAGGATAGTACCTGGTCGCGCCCTCGACGCTGTAGAAATGGCCGCGAAAAGCCAGCCCCACGACGACCTCCTCGCCCGTCGCCAGCCGCCACTCTTTCTCGGTCCGCCCGAACGACCGGAGACGCACGACCAAGGCGTCGTCCACGAAGACGACCTGGTGCTCGAGCACGATGCACCGCAAAGGAAAGTAGGCCACCAGCAGGAAAAACGGCACAGAGAAGAGCACCGAGAACACCGCGGGCGCTCCCGTCCAACCAAGCCAAGAGTAGAGCGCGACGACGATAGCGGCCCAGGCCATCGACGCAGCGACGATCATCAGGCTCCCGATCACGGCGCCTAATGGCTTCTCCTTGAACACCCCTCCGTCCGGACGCAGCTCGGCACCCGCGAGCGGCGTCGCTAGCCCGTCATGATGCGCGGCCAGGACGCGCAGTCCTTTACGGGCGTAGGGCAGGTAAGCCTTCTCCTCCTGCAGCGAGCACCACTCCTCGCACTCCTTAGCCTGCTCCTGCAAGGACCGGATGACTTCCATCGAGGCACGCTAACGTGTTCGCCGACTCAGACAAGCCAACGCTGGCTTGAACCAGAGGACTTTCTGACTGTCTTAGAGACACCCCATGCGACCCCTCCTCGCCCTGCTCCTCCTGCCCTTGGCCGCCTTGGCTGACGGCGCCAAGTATTCCGTCAGCTACCCGGCCTCGGACAAGCCCGGCGAACTCATCTTCCCCGCCACCTATAACCTCTGGCTGCCCGAGGGCGTGAAGACCGTCCGCGGCATCATCGTTCATCAGCATGGCTGCGGCGCTGGCTCCAATAAGAGCGCCGTGACCGCGGCCGACGACCTCCACTGGCAGGCGCTCGCGCGCAAATGGGACTGTGCGCTGGTCGGCCCCGTGATCGGCGAGCCGGACAAGGCCAACTGCCGCATGTGGTGCGACCCGCGCAACGGCTCGGACCAGACTTACCTGCGGGCCCTCGCCGATTTCTCCAAGCAGACCGGCCACCCCGAGATCGCGACCGCGCCTTGGTGCCTCTGGGGCCATAGCGGCGGCGGTTTCTGGTCCAGCATCATGCAGGCGAAATACCCCGAGCGCATCGTCGCCATCTGGTTCCGCTCCGGCACGGCCTACTCCTACTGGCAGAAGCCCGAAGACCCGAGCAAGGAGCGCCAGATCCCGGAAGTCATCCTGCCGGACGCCGCCTACGAGATCCCGATGATGGCGAACCCGGGCGCGAAGGAGAACGGCGACAAGCGTTTCAACGTCGCTTGGACCGGCTCGCTGGCGATGTTCAAAGCCTACCGCGCCAAGGGTGCGCCGATCGGCTTCGCCCCGGACCCCCTCACCTCGCACCAGACCGGCGACCAGCGTTACGCCTCCATCGCTTTCTTCGACGCCTGCCTCGCCCTGCGCCTCCCTGCGTCCGGCAACGCCCTGCGCAAGATCGACCAGTCGAAAGGCTGGCTCGCTCCGCTGCTGGGCAACGAAGCCAAGCCCGCGGGCGCGTACGCCGGCGACAAAGCCGCTTCCAGCTGGCTGCCTGACGCGACCTTCGCCCAGGCTTGGACGGAATACGTCAAGACCGGCGCCACGAACGATACCACGCCGCCGCCCGCGCCCTTCAACGTCGCGGCCAAGGCCGGTGCGGAAGGCGTCGAAATCACCTGGGACGCGCACGCGGACTTCGAGAGCGGCGTCCGGCAGTTCCTCATCAAGAAGGACGGCCAAGTCGTCGGCCGCGTGCCGGAGAAACTCACCAACCCCTTCGGTCGTCCGCTCTTCCAAGGCGTGACCTATGGCGACACGCCGACCCAGCCGCTCGCGGCGATGCGCTTCGTCGACCAGGGCGCCCAGCCCGGCGCGAAGTACGAAGTCATTACGGTGAACTCCGCCGGCCTCGAATCGAAGTAAACGGCCTCGACGGCGAGTGTCAGCCGGGCGATGCTGCGCCGCCGCTCAACGCGGCGCGGTCAGCCGCAGGAAATACTTCTGGGCGACGTCCGAAGCAGTCTGGCGGTCGTAGGCGAGCAAGGCCTGCATCGACAGGTCGAAGGAGCCGTAGACCATATGCAGGATGACCGCCAAGCGGAGGAGCTTTTCGGGGGGCAGACGGTCGAGCGCCATGAAGTCCTTCACGTAGACCGCCTCGGCCCAGAGCATCTGGCTTAGTCGCTGGTTGATGTCGTTATTGACGACCAACGGCTTGAAGGTGCGACCGGCGATCCCGGCGAATTTATGGAAGACGAACCCGCTCCGGCGGAGCCGCTGGTCCACCTCGGCGAAGAGCGGTTGCCCTTTGTACATCTCGACGAACTCGACCTCGGTGTGGACGACCAAGGCGTCCGCCAAGAGCCGGTCGCCGCCGTTCAGGACGTCCAGCTCCGCGCCCTGCACGTCCAGCTTGAGGAAATCCGCCCCGGTGATCTCGGGGATGTCATCCAGACGCTTCGTCGCGAACGTATGCTTCTTCACCACCTGCGTCAGGTTCTCCAGGTTCTGAAACCTATCCAGCAGGGCGGAATTAGGCTCCAGCAGCGAAGAGGTCATCGGAAAGTTGCACTCGTGGAAAGCGCGCGTCGTCCCGTCGCCGATCGCGTAGGGCAGATAGGCCCGGGACTCACGGGCCATCGCGTTCAGCCGGTCGCACTCGGCTTGGACGCATTCGAAGCCGAGCACGCCGGCGACGCCCGCCCTGACGAGCGGATCGTAGATCTCGGAACCGAGGTCCATGGCGCCGACATCGATGACCTGGACTTTTCCGAAAGGGGGGAGGATCTCGAGGAGGTTGAACATGCTTGGGGCGGGTGGATGATCAGGAGACAGGCGGGGGCTTACGGCCGGCTCCGACGGGGTGCGGATGACTACCGCCTCCGCGTCGGCCTGGCAACCCATCGCTTGATCGGGCAAAAGGCGCCGAGGCGGACAACAAAAAGGGCCGCCCCTCGGGCGGCCCTTTGCTTTGGCTGCGACCAGGGCTTACTGGCCCCAGGTGCAGGTGTTGCCGGCGTAGATGGCGCGGTTGCCGAGTTCCTGCTCGATGCGGAGGAGCTGGTTGTACTTGGCGACGCGGTCGGAGCGGCAGAGGGAGCCGGTCTTGATCTGGCCGGCGTTGAGGCCGACGGCGATGTCCGCGATGGTGGCGTCTTCCGTCTCACCCGAGCGGTGCGAGATGATGGCGGAGTAGCCGGCGCGCTGGGCCATGGAGACGGCGTCGAAGGTCTCGGTGAGGGAACCGATCTGGTTCACCTTCACGAGGATCGAGTTGGCGGTCTTGGTCTTGATGCCGCGGGAGAGGAACTCGGTGTTGGTGACGAAGAGATCGTCGCCGACGAGCTGGGTGTCGGCGCCCATGGCGTCGGTGGCGAGCTTCCAGCCGGTCCAGTCAGCCTCGGAGAAGCCGTCTTCGATCGAGACGATCGGGTAGCGCTTCTGGAGGTCCTGGTAGAACTTCACCATCTCAGCCGACTTGCGCTGGGACTTGTCGGACTTGTGGAAGGTGTACTTGCCGGTCTTCTCGTCGAAGAACTCGGAAGCGGCGACGTCGAGGGCGAGGAAGACTTCCTTGCCGAGCTTGTAACCGGAGGCCTTGACGGCCGCGGCGATGGCTTCGAGGGCGGCTTCGTTGGAAGCGACCTTCGGGGCGAAACCGCCTTCGTCACCGACGGAGGTGGAGAGACCCTGGGCCTTGAGCACCTTCTTGAGGGCGTGGAAGATCTCGGTGCCCATGCGGAGGGCTTCGCTGAAGGACTTGGCGCCGGAGGGCACCACCATGAATTCCTGGATGTCGACCGGGGCGTCGGAGTGGGCGCCGCCGTTCATGATGTTCATGAGCGGGATCGGGAGCACCTTGGCGTTCGGGCCGCCGATGTAGCGGTAGAGGGGCTGGCCGAGGGCGGTGGCGGAAGCGTGGGCGGCGGCCATCGAGACGCCGAGGATGGCGTTGGCGCCGAGCTTGCTCTTGTTCTTGGTGCCATCGAGGCCGATCATCGCGGTGTCGATGCCGATCTGGTCCTGCGCGTCGTGACCGACGAGGAGGGAGGCGATTTCCTCGTTCACGTTCTCGACGGCCTTGAGGACGCCCTTGCCGTTGTAGCGCTTCTTCGGGTCGATGCCCTTGGCGAAGGACTTGGCGCTCACGTCGCTGTCACGGAGTTCGTGGGCTTCGTAGGTGCCGGTCGAGGCGCCGGACGGGACGGCCGCGCGGCCGCGCACGCCGGAGGCGAGGACGACATCGACTTCGATGGTGGGGTTGCCGCGGGAGTCGAGGATTTCGCGGGCTTTGATATCAACGATTTGGGTGCTGCTCATGATGGAAAATGAAGTCACATAGGGGTAGGGACAAGGGACGGGGATGAGCGAGAAAAAAGGGATGCATAGCCCCGCCGGCTGGGCTCCGGAAACCCACCAAACAAGAGCCCCGGACTGGGTTTTCCAGGCCGGGGCTGCGAAGTGGTGGGGTTAGATGGACTTGAACCATCGACCTCCTGAATGTCAATCAGGCGCTCTAACCAACTGAGCTATAACCCCAAGAAAGAGGAAAGTGAACAAAGGGAGCGGACCGCCCTCTGGCAAGCCTTCAATGCACGTCCCCGAGATAGGTGGCTGAACCGTCTTTCAGGGCCTTGGCGATGACCTCTCCCAAGCCCTTGGGCGAAAGGGGGTAATCCGCCAGCCGCGCCAAAGGCAGCCACTCGAAACCGACCTGCCGGCGGTCGCGCTCCCGCCCCTCCCCGATCGGGGAAAGGTCGTCACAGAGGCAATGGAAGACGGCTTCGACCTGATGGAAGTGGCCGTGGATCCGGTGCATGGCATGGTTCTTGCCGACGTATTCCCGGAGGTAGAGCAGGCCTTGCGGCACGACTTTGAGACCCAGTTCCTCCAGGACCTCACGCCGGACGGTATCCCGCAAGGTCTCGCCGTGATTCTGACCGCCACCGGGCAGGACGAGGAACTCGCCCTCTTCGGTCCGAATCCGGACCGCCAGGATCTCTTCGCCGCGCAGGATGACGGCACGGGCGGCCGTCCGGACCCCGGAGGATGCACTGCCTGACTGGCGACGAGGAGAAGACACGAGGCCACACTACCCGGAGTGCCCGGACAGTGAAGCCGTAAAGCGTGGGCGTAAATCCGCCGGCCTTACGCCAGCAGCTTCTCGTCGATCTCTTGGTTGCCGTGCACGGCCTTGACGTCGTCCAGGGCTTCGAGGGCGTCGATCAGTTCCATCACCTGCTTGGCCACGGCGGCGTCGCCGACCGGGACCGGGATGCTGGAAATGTAGGAAAGCTCGGCCGACTCCGGCTTGATGGACTTCTCCTGCAGGGCCTTCGAGATGGCGTCGAAGGCCGCGATCGGGGAAAGCACCTCGAAGTGGTCGCCGTTGTTGATGACGTCTTCGGCGCCGGCCTCGAGGACGAGCTCCATCAGGGCGTCTTCGCCGATCTGGGAGGCGCCGATGAGGAACTGGCCCTTCTTCTGGAAGCTATGGGAGACCGCGCCCGTCTGGGCCATGTTACCGCCGTTATCGTTGAAGGCCTGACGCACTTCGGCCGCGGCGCGATTCTTGTTGTCGGTCGTCACTTCGACGATGAGGCCGACGCCGCCGGGGGCGTAGCCTTCGTAGACGATCTCTTCGTAGATGACGCCGGGGATCTCGCCGGTGCCCTTCTGGACCGCGCGCTTGATATTATCCGACGGCATGTTGGAGGCACGGGCCTTGTCCATGAGCGTACGGAGACGCGCGTTGGATTCAGGGCTGCCGCCGCCGGCGCGCGCCGCGAGGGTGATCTCCTTCGCGAGGACGGAGAAGATCTTGCCGCGCTTGGCGTCAATGACGGCCTTGTGCCGCTTCGTCGTGTGCCACTTGCTATGACCAGACATGATGGGATGTGGGTTGGAAAATCAGCCTTTGACCTTCTTCGGCGCGGGCGCGATCACCTCGACGTCCGGCTCGTCCTTGGTAAGCCAGGTCTGGAGCATCGTCAACAGGTTCTGGATCGTCATGTACAGCGTGAGGGCCGAGGCCATCGGGTAACAGATGACCGGGAACAGCAGCGTCATCATCAGGAAGATCATCTTCTGCGAACCGTCGCCGGAGGGCTGCGGGCTCATGCGCATCGAGAGCCACATGGTGATGCCCATCAGGACGGGCAGGAGGTTGACCGGGAAGCCGCCAAGGTGGAAGATCGTGTCCGGCGCCGAAAGGTCGGCGATCCAGAGGAAGGAGTGCAGGCGGAGTTCGACGGTGGTCTGGAACGCCGTGTAGAGGCCGAAGAAGATCGGCATCTGGATGAGGATCGGGAGGCAGCCGGCGAACGGATTGATCTTGTTCTCGGTGTAGAGCTTCATGAGCTCCTTCTGCATCTTCTCCGGGTTGTCCTTATGCTTCTCGCGGATGTCCTGCATGGGCTTCGCGAACTTCTGCATCTTCTTCGCGGCCTTCATCTGGATCGCGGTGAGCGGCCAGGTGATGACCTTGATCAGGCAGGTGAGCAGGACGATCGCCCAGCCCCAGGACCAGGCGCCGCTCCACTCAAGCAGCCAGTGTACGCCACCGAGGACGGCGAGGAGCAGTTTGCAGACAGCGCCGAAGGAGATGAAGCCGAGCAGCTTTGAGAACTGGAGCACGGCGACCTGGCCGTCGGGCAGCGCGGCCACGCGGGCGTATTCCTTAGGACCGACGAAGAACTCACCGGCGAAGGTGCGGGAGAGGTCGGCGGCCGGGACGGGCTCCCACGAGGCGAAGGCCTGCAGGCCGCGCTTGCCGGCTTCGAAACCCACCGGGAGGACCAGGACTTCGGTGCGGGCGCCACGGGCGGACGCATCGGCCGGATGCACGATCGAGGAGAAGAACTGGTTGCCGGAGGCGACCCAGAGGAGCGGCTTGGCGACGGACGCGACGGCGTGGTCGGCCTGAGCCTTGTGGGCGCCGAGACCGAAGAAACCGCTGGAGTCGGTGAAGACATCGAGGCCGACGCGCGTCAGGTCTTCGCCGTCGTAAGCGAGCACCGAAAGGAACTGATTGGCGGAATCGCCTTCGGTCGGCTGCCAGCAGCCGGTCGAGACCCAGACCGTGGCGGCGGGCTTGCCGGCGGGCGGGATCACCTTGGTCACGAAGCCGAGGGCGTAAGGTTCGACGGCGGCGCCTTCCTTGGCGGTCAGCGTGAAGGAACGTTCGATCCGGGTGCCATCGGCGAGGCCGCCGACGAGGGTGATGGTATCAGCGGTCGCCCCAGGCTGCGCGACGAATTCGGAAAGGAGGGTCTCGAGCTTGCCGGAGACCGGATTCTTGATGGCGAGCGCGAGCGCGGACTCATCGTTGCCGGCATTGAAGACGACGACCCCCTGCTTGGTGACGTCGGCGAATTCCTTCTTCAGGCGGATCTCCCGGATGGCGCCACCACGGTCGGTGAGCGTCACCTTGAGGTGTTCGTTCTCGAGGACGAAAGACTTGGCGGACTCAAGCGGCACCGGACGAGCGGACTGACCGGAGGTGGGCAAGGTGGTCACCGGCTTGGCGACCAAGGCCGGAGCGGCGGGGGCGACGGCGGCGGACGGGGCCGGCGTGGCGCCGGGAGGCGGGGTGGCCGGCTTGGTGAGGAAGAAAAGGGCGAAGGCGCCGACGATGCAGGCCATACCCAGGAAGAAGTTCTTGCGATCCATGGAAAGTGAGTGGTTTGGCGTAGGGAAGCCCCCGCCTTGGTGCAAGGCACAAGGCGTCAAAGGCGCCTTTAGCCCTCGTTTTTACGTTAAAATACCGCCCGACGGACCGGCGGGTCAGGAACCCGGCTTGGTCGCCGGCAACTTGGCCAATTCGGCGGGAACCGCATCGGCCGCATAGGTCGGGAAGTTCAGCTCGAGCAAGGCGACGAAGGGGACGCTGAATCTGGTCTGACCGGCCGACCGGTCGACCAGGGAAGCCACGGCGACGGCGTCAGCGCCGGCGGCCTTGAGGATATCCAGGCACTCCTGGGCGCGGCCGCCGCGGGTGACGACGTCTTCGGCGACGATCACGCGCTCGCCGGGACGGAAGGTAAAGTTACGACGAAGGACCAGCTTGTCGTTCTCTTTTTCGGCGAAGACGAAGCGTACGCCGAGCTGGCGGGCGATCTCCTGGCCGACGACCAAGCCGCCCATCGCCGGGGCGAGGACGGTATCGCACGGATGCGCGGCGAGCTTCGGACGGAGCAGCTCGATGAGGCGGGTGACCTTGTCCATGTGCTGGCAGACCTGGGCGCACTGGAAGAAATGGCCGCTATGCAGGCCGGAGCGGAGGACGAAGTGGCCGGTCAGGAGGGCCTTGGAATCGCGGAAGATCTGGAGGACTTCTTCTTGGGTCGAACTCATGCGCCTTGGATAAGGCAGAAAAGTCCCGCTGGGCGAGGCGATATCCGCCCCTCCCCGTAAAAGGTTCGCCCTCCCCCTCCCCTTTCGTAAGAAAGAGCATCCCCATGGAAACCGACGCCCGCCCCAGTCCTGCGAGCCAGGCCAAGACCTGGATCATCACGATCGCCGTGGTGCTCATGGCCGTACCGTTCATCTTGCTCGGCCTACGCCCCTCGGCGGCGACTCCGGCGAACCCTGCCTCGGCCGACCTGATCGGCATGGTCTGGATCCCCGGCGGTGAATTCACGATGGGCACCGACAAAGCCGATGAGAAGCACGCGGAAGAAGCGCCGGCGCACTCGGTCATGATCAAAGGATTCTGGATGGACGTCACCGAGGTGACCAACGCCCAGTTCAAGCGGTTCGTCGACGCCACCGGCTACTTGACCGACGCGGAAAAGGACCTCGATCCGCGCGAATTCCCCAACGCTCCGAAAGAATACCTGAAAGGCGGCTCGCTCATCTTCCAGCGCGTCTCCGGCGTGAACCCTTTCCAGTGCGGGGGCGCCGACCTGCCTTGGTGGAAGTTCATCGCCGGCGCCAACTGGCGTCATCCGGACGGACCGGCCTCGTCGATCGAGCAGCGGATGGATCATCCGGTGGTCTGCCTGACCTACAAGGACGCGCAGGCTTACGCCAAGTGGGCGGGCAAACGCCTGCCGACCGAAGCCGAGTGGGAGTTCGCCGCCCGTGGCGGACTCAAGGACAAGCCCTACGTCTGGGGCGACGAGGAACGTCCGAACGGCAAGATCATGAGCAACCATTGGCAGGGCAAGTTCCCGGAACGCGACAGCGGCGCCGACGGCTTCACGTCCGTGGCTCCGGTCAGGTCCTTCCCGCCCAACGGTTACGGCCTCTACGACATCTCCGGCAACGTCTGGGAGATGTGCGAAGACTGGTATGGCCTCGATTACTACAAGGTCTCGCCCAAGGACGGCCCCATCGGACCGGCCATCGGCCACGACCCCGAGAAGACTGGCTTCGGCCAGCACGTGATCCGCGGCGGGTCCTGGCTCTGCGACGAAGGTTACTGCTTCCGCTACCGCCCGACCTCGCGCCAAGGCCTGGACATGCTGACATCGACGAACCACGCCGGCCTCCGCTGCGTGGCCGACGCGCCCGCCCCGGCCAAGAAGTAAGCGGCGAGGCTTACTTCTGCTCCTGGTAGTCGAGGTCCTTGCCGAAGGTCTCTTCCATGCCCCAGAGGGCGTAGAAGGCGGCGCCGAAACAGATCACACCGAGGACCGCGCCCGCGAGCGAGGGCGCCAGGAAAGGGAGCTCCTTGGTGCCGGTGAGCTGCGTGAAGCCGAAGGTGAGCAGCACGAGCGAACCGCGCGCGAAGTTAGGCACGGTCGTCGCCACCGTGGCGCGCAGGTTGGTGCCGAACTGCTCGGCCGCGATCGTGACGAAGAGAGCCCAATAGCCCATGCCCAGGCCCATCAGGAAGATCAGGCGGTAATAGGCCGCGGAGGTCCAGCCATCGGCGCCGAAGAGATAGAGGGCGACGCACGCCAGGCTGAAGGCCAGGAAACCGGCGACCACCTTGCGGCGGGAGCGGAGCAGCTGGCTGCCGACGCCGCTGGCGAGGTCGCCGAAGGTCAGGCCAAGGTAGAAAGCCGCGACGGCCCAGTTCGTCTTCACGGGCTCGCCGGTGATGCCCGCCGCCGGCGCGAAGACCGTGGAGGCGCGCTGGACGAGGATGCCGATCATGTACCAGGTCGGCAGGCCGATCAGCACGCAGCGGGCGTAACGGACGAAACGGTCGCGGGACGTGAAGAGGGCGAGGAAGTCTCCGCGCTTCACGTCGCCTTCGGCGCCCTTCTCTTTGGCGTGATGGAACATGCCGGATTCATGGACCCCGACGCGGAGCAGGAGCAGCAGCAAACCTAGCCCGCCGCCGATGAAGTAGCTCATGCGCCAGCCTTCCGCCCCGACCAAGGCGCCGATGGCGTCCACATGGTCGGCCATGTACCCGGCGACGACCGCGCCGAAGACGCCGACCGTGGCCACGACGGCCGTACCGTAACCGCGGCGCTCCTTCGACAAGGATTCGGAAACCAGCGCGATGCAGCCGCCGAGTTCGCCGGCCAGGCCGAGTCCGGCGACGAACCGCCAGAACGCATAGGCCCCGAAACTATCGACGAGTCCGTTCGCGATGTTCGCGACGGAATAAAGCAGGATCGAGCCGAAGAGCGTGGTCAGGCGGCCCATGCGGTCTCCGAGGATGCCGAAGAAGATGCCGCCGAGGAGCATGCCCATCATCTGCCAAGAAAGGAGATCCTGATACCAAGGGGCGCCGGTGATGAGGTGGCCGAGGCCCAGGCCGTTGAGGCTCTTCTCCCGCACGGTCATGAACAGCGTGAGGTCGTAGATGTCGACGAAGTAGCCGAGGGCTCCGACGATGACGGCCGGATGCAGGAGATCCTTCCAAAGCGGGCGGGGCTGGACCGAGAAATCAGGTTCGCGCATGGGGAGGGGTTACGCCTTCAGACCGTGCAGGTTGGCCATGGAAATGCCAGACAACATTGCGCCGGTGACCCCCAGGAAGCCCTGGTCCGTCCCGATGAGGTAGAGGTTGGAGAGGTCGGTCCGGCCGTCGCGTCGCTTGACCGTCGCCCCGTAGATGGCGCCGTTGAGGTGGCCGGTGAACTTGCGGACGGTCCGCGGCGTGAAGACGTCGGTCGAGGTCAGCGCGGCGTCGTGCGCGGCGTCCGTGACGGCGGGCAGATGCGCCCGCGCCACGCGATTGAGGCGGCCGCACCACTCCTGCTTGCGGGCCTGATACTCGGCTTCGGGCAGGGCGCACCAGGCGTCGTGATTGGCCAGCGAGGTGACCCGGAGCCAACCTTCGTCCAACGCCCTGCCCTCGCCGTACTGGTAGTTGTTCGGGATGCAGACGACTCCGGAGCGAGGGTCGACGAGGTCGGCCGGCGCCCGGTAACTGAAGCGCTCGTCGTCGCAGAAGAAGATGATGGTGTCCTGCCAGCCGAAGCCGGCGAAGGCGGCGGCGTCATAGGTCGCGATCGTCTCGGCATAACCCAGCCGACCGATCTCGGCCGCCGCGGCCGCCGGCGGGGCGTCCGAACGCATCCGCATCGTCTCGACGGCTCCGGCCGAAGAATAGACGGCGTCGGCGGTGACCTCGCTGCCGTCGTCGAGGACGAGCGTGGCCGCGCGGCCGGCGCGCACTTCGATCCGCGTCACGCCGCACTTCATGCGCCGTTCGACGCCGTGCTCACGGCAACGGTCGGTGAGCAGGCGGATGACCTGGCGGACGCCCACGAAAGGGCGCGCGAAGCCTTCGCGGAAAAGGGAGCGCCACATGACGGCGAACTGGGAGACCTCGATGTCGTCCTCGAGCGCGCTGCCGTAGAAGCACGTCGGCAGGAGGAGCATGTCGCGCAGCAGCGGGTCGCCGAGCCGCTCGTCAAGGAGCGCGCGCGCCGAACCGCCGTGCGCCTCAAGGGCGGCCTCGTCGAGCCCGGCGATCCAGGCGTCCAGCGCGCGGAAGCGGTCGACGGACCGCGGGAACTCGCGGGCGACGTCGGCGAGCAAGGCTTCGTAATCGTTGTTCAGCCGGAGGTTCTTCCCGGCCATCGTCACGCGCGATCCCAGCTGCGGACAGAGGTCGAGCTCCTCGCGACGGATGCGCAGCTGGCGCATAAGCTTCACCAAGGGCGCGCCTTTCGCGCCCTCCGGCACCCAGTTGGTCAGGGCGTGCAGGCCGACGTCATACTTCCGCTTGCCGCGGGCGTAGAAGGAATTCAGGCCGCCCGGAGCGTTGTGCCGCTCCAAGACCAGGACTTTCCGACCGAACATCCCCAGGCGCACGGCAGCGGCGAGGCCGGACATGCCCGCTCCGATGATGACGGCGTCGTAATGGGTGGCGGCGATGGACACGGGGCTAATGTCAGCGAAGCGCGGAACAGGTCAAGCGACGCCCTCAGGGCGTCGTGATGCGCAGGACCTCCTCCGCGGCCTGCGTGACCTGCTGGGCGGTGATCCGGGCCAAAGCGCGGTCCATCCGGGCGAGATATTCGGCGCGCGGTTCGCCGGGGAACATCGTGGTATCGACGCGCACCACGCGGTGCACGGCGCCCCATGGACGAGCCCGGGCGTAATCTGAAGGCCCGAAGACGCCGACCACGGGCGTGCCCACCGCGGCCGCCAGCTGGAGGACGGAAGAATCGGCGCCCAGGAAAAGCCGGGACTCCTTGATGAGCCGGGCGAGCTGCGCGAACCGCAGACGGCCGCCGGTCGACATCGCGACGGGGCCGATCAGGCCGCAGAGGGCTTCGGCCATGATCCGCTCCGCGCCGCCCGGTCCGGCCGAGACGACGATGCGTTCGACCGCGCGGGAGGCGACGAGCTCGCGGGCGACGACGGCCCACTTGTCGATCTCGAGGATGCGCTCCGGCCGCGTCGCGCCCGGATGGATGACGGCGTAACGGCCCTCCTCGAGCATCATCCCGTGCTCCTGCATGCGTGAAGACGAGAACCACATCGCCGGCGTCTCGGCATGGAAGCCGAGCACGCGCGCAAGCACCTCGTGGTCGCGCGCGGCTTCATGCGGATCGACGGCGGCGCCGAAGACCTGCTGATGCATGAGCGGACGAAGGAAGAACGGCGCGTGGCCGCCGCAGGCCCGCACGCCGGCGCCGCTGAGCGCCACGAGCCGGTTTGCCAACGGATGACCGCCCAGGGCGACGGCGTAGTCGAACCGGCCACGGCGCAGACGGGAGACGAGCGCCAGCACCGAACCTTCGGCGCTGA